>Ga0306926_10001288_pt1 | contig 24702 bp, 21 predicted proteins | sample flu12Cox44000178_FD_203759 | JGI IMG/M metagenome (GOLD analysis project Ga0306926, IMG submission 203759) | Lab enrichment of tropical soil microbial communities from Luquillo Experimental Forest, Puerto Rico - flux8day.12C.oxic.44.000.178 (v2)... | ecosystem: Environmental > Terrestrial >...
GGAACGTATTCTTCGTACGGGCGGCTGACGACGGGGAAATATTTGAAGTTGGCGCGAAGGCGTTCCATGCTCAGGAACACTGATCGGTAGCCCAAATCGCAGGAATGTCGCACGCCGTGAACGAGTGCGACCTTGCGTTGTCGGAGGAAACTCAAGTGCGTAGTGAGCATGCTTATATAGGGTGCAAGGCCAGAGCCGTTGGCGATCAGGACCACGTTGGCATCCTCGGGAACTCGGTCGAAAGTAAATGTCCCGGTAGCCCTGGAAGAGAGCCAGACGCGGTTTCCCATTTTCAGATTGAATAGACGCGGCGTGAGCACTCCTGCCGGCACCAAGTTTAGGTAGAATTCCATGAATTCGCGGTCCAACGGAGATGAGGCAATGGAGTAAGCGCGCTGGATGAGCTTGTCCGGAGCGGGCGCGCGGGCTTCTGGTTCGGCCAAGGCGCACCGGGAGGCGGAACCATACAAGCCTACGCAAATGTACTGACCTGGCACGAAGTCTGGTAAATCCCAGCCTTCCGCTGCGACCTGAAGGATCATTAGCCACGGAGACACTTCGTTCCGAAGTGTGACCACTGCATTCAACTTGGGTTGGTCCATGACGTTACAACGCAGGGGTCCCTCACGGGCGACGGATTCGCCAGCGGAGCGGGCTGGTGGCTGTGGCCAAACGCCTTGTCGATGATGCCTCGCAGCCGGTCGATGGTCTCGGTGACGGACACTGGAAATCCTCCAATTCGTAAATACGCCCGAGAAAATTCGCACTTGTACCCACCGGAAGGGCAATACGGCAGCAACTCGTGATCAACTACTTTCTGGTAGGGCCGGGTGAACGCTACGATGGCACGGATCCCATCGTCATCCATGTCTGGGATGAACGGTGTGCGAGCGATGAGAGTTTGCCTTGGCCACGTTTCATAGGCTTGCTGGAAGTTGGCGAGGACGCGCCGGTTGTCCGCGCCCACCCACTCTTTATCGAGCTCGGAGTCGGTCACCTGGTGGTCATCAAGCACGGCATCCACGTGCGGCATCCCCTGCTCAACCTCATCGAGCACCTGGTCCACGGTCATCTCCTGACCAGATACGTGGAGCGCCCCGGTCGGGCAGGCTGCGGTACATTCCTCGACGCACTCGGTGGCCAGGTCCCAATTACTGCGGACCCTATTGTCGGTCCGGTCCAGCCCGTGCGTCTTGAACCCGTTCGCACGCACATAAAATCAGGAATATTGATGACGGTGACGATCCGAAGACTTAAAAAGTGCACGTCAAAACGGAAGTGTGGGTTGAAATACGTCCATTTCGCCTACGCCGCTACCGCTGCAACCACCAGGTCAAATTTGGCCGGCAAGACGCGGCAGGGCCTGTTTTGCCGAGTCACCACCTATGGATTCGGAGTCCCAGCGCAGCGAGTCGTAAATCGGCGGACTGTGCAGAAGCGTCGTTACCAGTATGGCTGCAAAGCAGGCTCCCAGCATTGGCAGGAGCAAAGTGAAAGTGCCCGTCAGTTCGATCGCAAGAATAATACCTGTGACTGGAGCCCGCACCACTGCGGTGAATAGAGCTGCCATTCCGACAACAGAATACTCCGTTGGATTTGTGGCGACACCGGGAAACCAACGGTGGCATACGGTCCCAAAAAGAAGGCCCACCTGGGAACCAAGGACCAACATGGGAGCAAACAAGCCGCCAGGCGTGCGCGCTGCATACGATACCGCACCAAGCGCGAAACGGAGGATGAAGATGAAGACGAGCCCAACCGTGAAGACAGCCTCTCGTCCGAGCATCCGTTGGGTGATTGCATCCCCGCTGCCCACCAGACCGGGCGCAAACCATGCCAACAGCCCTACTACGGCTCCAATGGCCGCGGCACGGAAATCCAACGGATGCCACCCCAGGTGATCCGTCGCCCGTAGCGCGCCAAGGATGGCTCGGTTGTAAGCGACGCCAACAAGGCCGGCGGCTATGCCCAGGGTAAAGTGGATCGGGAGTGTCGCAAGCCCTGGGTAAAGTATTGGTGCGACTTGGAAGTCGGGAGCCTGACCCAGAAGAAAACGGGCTGCTCCGATCGCGCTCGCTGAAGCACCCAGGGTGGCAATCGTGGTAGGAAGTTCGAAGTGTCGCACTAGTTCTTCCAGCACAAACACAGCACCCGCGATCGGCGCATTGAATGCCGTAGCGAGTCCGGCCCCGGCACCGGCCGCCAGAAGCGCCTTGCATTCATCCTCGTTGCGGTGTGCCACTCTTCCGAGTAGATGGGCCAAGCTCGCTCCCATTTGCACACTAGGACCCTCGCGGCCCAATGCCAGGCCCGTGCCCATGGCGAGAAGCCCTCCCATGAACTTGACAGGGATGATGAGCAAAGGATCGCCTGACCACTTCCCGTTCAACTGGGCCTCGACGTGAGGGATGCCGCTGCCAGTCGCATGCGGGGATAGGCACCGAACCAGCCATGCCGCAAGTGCCGTCGTAATCGCAGAAACCCCAAGAATGACGAAAAATCCGACGATTCCGTAGCTATGTGCCCAGCTCAGGGCCGAGTCTCGAAAGCGATCGGCTCGCTCGAGAGCGAGCCGAAATACTGCAGCAAGGAGGCCGGCCGCCCCTCCTGCGATGAGTGAGAGGGATGCGAGAACCGACAGATTGCTGGATTTGGACATGGCGGTCGGATGCAGCAGTGAGCTACCCTTTGTAGGTCATGTGACTGGCCGTGACATCGATTTAAAGATTCCTAGATTTTTAGGAGGAATCATTTTTTCGCCGGCCGCACAGTGATCGTCTCACTGGTCTGGAACTAAGCTAGCCCGGCGACTCTTCTAAGAGGAGTCAGTGCACACAAGCAAATGGATCTTCGCCGGGGCTTCGCCCATTTAGCTCTTACGCTCACGATTTCCGTCAGATCAACCCAACCGACTGCCTATCCGACTGGTACCCGATTCTCATGCTGTCAGATTAGAGTCGCTGACGTTGTCCAGGTGCACACTCGCCGTTTTGGAGCGCGCCGGAGGGGAATCGCGGAGAGAGAGTGATGCTGGTTACTCAACTCCTTCAGAATCAAAGAGGGGGATTCAGGAGAGAGCTGCCTATCGGCCCCGTCCCACAGTGGTCTTTTCATGATGCTGGCGCATTTGATTGACCGAAATTCCTGACGTGGTCTTAGGGAATCGGCTCGCTCGCAATTAGCAGGACGGCAGAGGGGTTACACTGTCAGAGATATTTAACGTTGCACGAGCCGGCGCGGCAGCTTACGCTTCAAGTCCGGCCAGAATTCTTTCAGGACATTGGAAGCGGCATCAAAGCCCAACTGCAGAGCGTACCTTCCCATATTATTTCCGACGCTGCGGCCGTCCGGGTAGTACGTGTTCGAGATAGCCAAAGAGGTCGCACCGCCGACGACCTCGGAGAAATTGAATTGGCCCCTTCCTGAATCGGTGCGGGTGACGAAAAGCCGGCTGATCGCATAGCCGAGTCTTAACCGCCCGGTACCTTCGCGGCGGCGGAAGTAGCGGGGGTCCTGATGCAGTAACGTCGGGAAGATGCCCTCCGTCATCATGTTTTCTACGGCAAAATCAGCGTAGGTCGTACCAAATCTTCTGGCGTACCCTTCCATTCCTTGTCCGAACGAGGGATTCGCGTTGGTAGCCTGTCCAAGACCTGAGATGAAAGCAGTTTGGAGGAATATCGCGCGATCAGTCGCATCTCCAAAGGCAATGCCTAACTTGCCCCTGGGCGTGAGCTTCGGCAAGGCCCCCGAATCGTCGGTCGTCCGGTGATTGGTAAAGAACCAGAGGATGCGCTTGTCTTCGGTTCCAGACTGGGGGCTCTCTTGCGCGCTGAGACTAAGAGCAGCCGCCGCCAGCACGGCGAGCCGGCACAGCGGCGAGCGAAGCCTGGGAAGAATCGACGAGTGTATGAGTTGGCTCACTTTCTCCTCCTCTTTGCAGTAGCTGCCGGTAAACGCATTCGGTTGCTGTAATCCACCAGACCGCGGACGTTCATTATTGCCCCTCCCAGCCACCGCCCAATGCTTTGTAAAGCTGGACCACACTCACGAACTCGTTGTAACGGAGCTGGGCCAAGGCGAGCTCGACTTGAAAAAGATCACGATCGGCATCCAACGCGTTCAGCTGCGTGTCGACGCCTCCCCGATACCGAACATATGCAAGGCGCTTGCGATCTTCGAGCGCACTGACCAGCTTTTCCTGTTCGTGTCGGCTTTCGTGGGTTCGGTGGTGGGCAATCAGCGCATCCGAAACTTCTCGGAAGGCGGTCTGTACAGCTTTTTCATACGCGACTTCCGCCTGGTTCCGTTGGGCTTCGGCTAGCCGGACATTCGACTTGATGCGTCCCCCTGCGAATATCGGCTGTGTGATCTGAGGCGCGAAGGTCCAGTTGCCGTTCGGTCCGGAAAACAGACTCGCCAGTTGGGAACTTTGGCCTCCGATGAGGCCGGACAGGCTGATCTGCGGAAAGTACGCCGCTTTGGCAACACCGATGTTCGCGTTCGCCGCCACAAGCGCCTGCTCAGCAGCGCGGATGTCAGGACGGCGCTCTAACAGATTGGAGGGCAGCCCCGAGGGCACATCCGGCGGAAATTCCTGCTCCAGGAACCGCCGCCCTCGAATCACGGTTTCGGGCGGACGGCCAAGCAGGAGAGAAATCTGATTTTCCGTCTCTTCGATCTGCTGCCGGATCTGTGGAATGGTCTCCGCCGCGCTGCTGACAAGCTGCTCGGCCTGTCGCAGATCGAGCAGCGTGGCCACACCCCCTGCTCGGCGGTTCCGGACGAGGTTGAGCGACTCGATGCGCGTGTCCAGAGTGCGCTGCGAAATTTCCAATTCGTAGTCCAGCTCCAGCAACTGGAAGTAATTCGTGGCAACCTCGCTCACGAGCGTGCTGACCACCACTTTGCGGTTCTCTTCGGCGTTCAGCAGGTTCGCTCGCGCCGCCTCGGTCGCGTGGCGAAGACGTCCCCAGAGATCGATCTCGAAAGAAAGAAGGTTGATTCCGGCCTGACCGTAGTTACGGTTCTGGTTGATCGAAAACCCCGAGGGCAGCGGCACTGATCCGCCCTGGGACAAGCGAGTGGAATTGAACGAGCCTGACGCGCCCAACTGGGGCGCCTGGTTGGAGCGAGTAATGCCCAGGTTTGCGCGCGCCTGTTCGACGCGCGTCACGGCGTCGCGCAGATCGTAATTCTGCGACAGCGCGACGCGGATTAGCTCCTGAAGGGCTTGGTCGCGGAATACCTCAAACCACTTGAGGTCAGCCAGCGAAGCGGCCTGCGGTTCAGGCAGAGGCTCCGGCGCGCGAAAGCTCGTCGGCACCGGCAACTCCGGGCGTTTGTACTTTGGGCCGACGGCACATCCGCTCAATAGCGCGTGGGCCGCGACAATCGCTAGATAGGAAGCACGCATCTCAGTCTCCCTCTGCTGGCGACGGCGTCAACCCGACTGCGGGAGCGGTCGCGCCAGACAGTTTCTCGACGACAACGAAAATCGCTGGTATCAGGAACCGAGCGATCAATGTCTCGACCAACATGCCTCCGATTACCGCCGTGCCCATGACTTGCCGGGCAATTGCGCCCGCACCGGAGGCGGTCCATAGCGGCACGCATCCGAGGATGAACGCGAAGGACGTCATGAGGAGTGGCCGCAACCGAAGCCTCGCCGCGTCCAGTGCGGCTTCGACCAGCGGTTTACCTTTGTCGTACTCAGCCTTGGCAAATGCGACTATCAGAATCGAGTTCTTGGCGGCCAGGCCAATGAGCATTACCAGCCCGATCTGCGAATACACGTCATTTTCGATTCCGACGCGGTACGGCGGCAGGTACAGTCCCATCGCCCACCTCCGCAGCCATAACGCCGCGAAGGCGCCAAAGACCGCCATCGGTGTGCTCAACAGAACGCTGAACGGTAACGACCAGCTCTCGTACAGCGCGGCCAGAATCAGGAAAACGAACACGAGCGAGACCGTGAAAATTGCCCACGAAGGGACCCCTTGCTGCGATTTCTTCTCCTGGAACGACATACCCATGTAGTCGTAGCCCATCTCGCGCGGCATCGTGCGATTGAAGGTTTCTTCGAGCGCTTTCATCGCCTGCGCCGAACTGAATCCGGGCGCTGCCGATCCGATGATCTGAGCGGAGCGGTACAGGTTGTAGCGCATCGTGAACTCCGGTCCATAGCGTGTTTCAAAATGCGCCAGCGCGGAGAGTGGCACCATCGAGCCCCGCGAATTGCGCACATAGAATTGGTCGATGTGGTCCAGATCGGCGCGATAATCGCCTTCGGCCTCGACGTAAACCTGCCACTGGCGGCCAAACCGGTTGAAGTAATTCACGAACAGGCCGCCCATGTACGCCTGAACGGTGCGGTACACGTCGTTGAGCGGGACCCCCTGCTTGAGAACTTTCTCGCGGTCAACGCTCAGAAACTGCTGCGGTACGCTCGGCAGGAACGTGCTGAAGAGGCCGGGCGCGATCTCGGGCCGTTTCGATGCGGCGGCGATGAACTTCTGAACGTTTTCCGCAAGGAATGGCACGTCTTTGCCGGCACGATCCTCCAGCACAAAGGTGAATCCGCCCGATGTGCCTACCCCGAGAATCGCGGGGGGCGGAAAGCTGAACGCCAGGCCGTCCGGCATCTTCGAAATCTCGTGGTTCAGGTGCTGCACGATTTCTAGGTATTGCGTCTCCTGAGTGTGGCGGTCGCCCCACTCATCCAAGGTGACGAAGAAGAAGCCCGTATAAGTCGTGGCAACCTGGTTCAATAGGCTGAACCCAAGGACGCTGGTGGTGTATTTGACCCCCGGAGTATGCGCGAGTACCTGCTCGACCTTCTCCGCTGCTGCCTCGGTCCGTTCGATCGACGCTCCGGTCGGAAGTTGGAGGTGCATAAAAAGGTAGCCCTGGTCTTCCACTGGCAGAAAGCTGGACGGAACGTGCTGGCTGATGAGAACGGCTCCGATGCCGGCCACCGCCAGCATGGCGAACGCAACCGCGCTCTTATCGATCAGTATGCGGGACCAGCGGAGGTATCCCTCGGTCGAGCGGTTGAAAAAGCGATTGAACCAACCGAAGAAGCTTTGTAGGATGCGGCCATTCCCGGTTGTGCGCGGTTTCAGAAGCATCGCGGCAAGGGCGGGGCTGAGCGTAAGGGCATTAAACGCCGAGAGCATCACCGAAATGGCGATTGTGGCTGCAAACTGTTGATATAGACGGCCGGTAATCCCGGGGATGAAGATGGTCGGTACGAACACTGTCGCGAGCACCAGCGCGATGCCCACCAGGGGTCCGGAGATCTCTTGCATCGCTTTCAACGAGGCGGTCTTCGGATCGAAGCCTTGCTCGATCTTGTGCTCTACAGCCTCCACGACGACGATCGCATCGTCTACTACGAGCCCGATCGCTAGCACCAACCCGAATAGCGAAAGCGTATTGATCGAGAAGCCGAACAAGGGGAAGAACACGAAAGCCCCTATGAGCGAGACCGGTACAGCCAGCAAGGGGATCAGTGTGGCGCGCCAACTCTGGAGGAACAGGTAGACCACAATCGCAACCAGGACGATCGCGATCACGATCGTGGTGAAGATCTCCTTCATTCCCTGGGTGACGGATGCGGTAGTGTCAAGTGCCACGACATACTCGACATCCCGCGGGAATCGCTTCTTGTTCTCCTCCATCACCTTCCGAACCCCGCGCGCCGCGTCGACGGCATTGCTCCCGGGAAGTTGATAGATGGCGATGATGGCGCCGGGTTTGCCATTGATGCGGCCGAATTGCGAGTAGTCTTGAGATCCTAGCTCGATCCTCGCGACATCGCGCACTCTAACGATGCCCCCGTCTGTGGACTCGCGTACGATGATGTCGCCGAATTCTTCGGGGGACGTCAAGCGGCCCTGAGCGCGCACAGCCCAGGTGTATTCCTGTCCTTTGGGAACGGGTGCGCCGCCGACCTGGCCCGCCGGATTCACGGTGTTCTGCGCCTGAATCGCAGACGTGATGTCCGCGACTGTAATTCCCAGCTTCGAGAGCTGGTCGGGCTTCACCCAGAGACGCATCGCGTACTGCCCCGCGCCGAACACCTGCACGTTGCCGATGCCTGGCACACGCGTCAATTGATCGTTCAGATTGATGTACGCATAGTTAGTAAGAAATTTCGCGTCGTAGGTGCCGTTCGGCGAGTACAGGCCGATCGCCATGAGCGGCGCACTCGCAGACTTCTGCACCGTCACGCCGTAGTTGCTAACGTCCTGGGGCAATTGCGAAGCGGCCTGCGTTACGCGCATCTGCGTCAGCATCAGGTCGTTATTGGGGTCGCTCTTCACGTCGAAGTTCACGGTCATCAACATCTGTCCGCCCGTGCCAGCGTTGAGCGAATACATGTAATTCAGGTTGTCTACACCGCTCACCTGCTGCTCGATGGGTGTGGCCACTGACTGTTCGATCGTTTGCGAATCCGCCCCAACATAGGTTGCCCTGATCTGAACTTCCGGCGGCGCGATCTGCGGAAATTGCGAGACGGGCAACTGAGTGGTGATGACCGCTCCGATGATCACCGTCAGGATCGAGATGACCATCGCGACGATCGGCCGGTTGATGAAGAATCTCGACATCACTTGCCTCCCTTCGGATTGACTAACGCTCCGGGGCGGATTTGGAAGAGGCCGTCTGTGACGACACGCTCGCCAGGTTTCAGTCCGTCCTCGATAATCCAATTTGAGCCGACGCGATCGCCCGCCGTGACGCGCGCGAACCGGACGGTGTTGTTCGGATCGACGACCGGTACTGTGTACGTACCCTGCGTGTCGATAACTGCCCGCTGCGGAACCATTAAGACTCCGCTACGCACGCTAATGGCGGCACGGACTTTCGCGTATTGACCAGGCCGAAGGGTGTTGCCGGGATTCGGGAAAAGCCCCGTCAGCTGGATGGCGCCGGTCGTGGGGTCCACCTGGCGGTCGGCGAAGGAAAAGCGCCCCACGCGTGGGTGCACGGTTCCGTCGGCCAGGACCAGCTGAAGTTGCAAGCTGTGCAGCGCGTCGGCTCGCGCCAAGCTGAGATACTCTTGTTCGCTGACGGTAAAGTTAGCCTTGATCGGATCCAATGTCGATACCGCCGTAACTGCGTTCGCGCCAGGTCCGACCAGGTTGCCGACTTGCGTCGCGGCTACGCCAGCGATCCCGTCGATCGGAGAGGTCAGGCGAGTGAATTCCAGGTTCACCTTGGCGGTGTCGAGCGCGGCTGCGGCTGCCTTAATGCCGGCGCGAGCCGCTTCAATCTGTGCCTTGGCGGTCTCTACCTGTGCCTTGGCGGCCGCCACCTGGGCTTTCTGAGCTTGGTTCGTCTGTAGGGCGTTGTCCAGATCCTGCTGCGTGACCGCCTCCTGCGCTGCGAGCGGTGCGTAGCGATCTTCGTCCATTTGCGCTTTGCGCTGATTCGCTTCGGCGGTGGCCAGCTGAGATTGCGCCTGCGCCAGGCCCGCGTGCGACTGTGCCAACTGGGCTTGTGACTGGGCGAGTTGTCCGGTGGCCTGCTCAACAGCGGCCTGGAATGGTCTGCTATCGATCTCGAAGAGCAACTGTCCTTTGCGAACAAACGAACCCTCGCTGTAGTCCTGCCGCAGCAGATATCCGCTTACCTGAGCTTTGATGAACGCGTTGACCAGTCCGTCTAGCGTTCCGACCCATTCGCGCTCAACCGGAATGTCCTTCTGCTGTACTGGCGCTACTACCACAACGGGTGGCGCAGGCACGGGCTCCCCAGCGTGGCTTGTGGCTCGGCTGAAAACGGCTACCACGCCGGCGACCAGCAACAGGGCGCTCGCCACTCCAACCATCCTATGATTCCGTGTCTTTTTCACTGCTCCCCTCCTCGAGTGCTTTGGCTCCACCCCACGGCGCGCTGAGACGTGCCGCGCGGCGCTCCAGTAGACCCTTGTCTTTGTTCCGTAGATCGGCGACCAGGTGCTTATTCTCGACTCCGGCGGCGATGAATTCCGTGCCTGCGGCCTGCATTTCGGCTAGCAGCCTTTCGCCGGCTTCATCGACGAAGGTGACGTCCTTAAGGTCCACGAGCGCGGCCGCCCTTGGCGTGCGCTCGCGCGCTTGGCGCCAACACGAGCGTAGTTCGTCAACCCAGGGACCTGCTAGGCGCCCGCAGAGGCTCCAGCGCTGTCCATCGGCAGTGTCGGAGTATGAAACCCTAAGCATGGTCGTTTGCCTCTTTGCGGTCTGGGAAAGGGCATGCCGGCGGCCAAAGTTGCCGCGTTCATTTTGAAGCAGTTGCGTTCTGGCAGGAGAGTTGGAGACGCCGGGACGTTCGGTAGGTACCAAGATTTCGGCATCTGCCCGAAACGGGCACATCGCTCTAAGACACCGCGCCGCCCCGAGGCGAGCCCTCAATGCGGGACCGATAACAAGGGCTCGGACTGCCGATCTGTCACGTCTTGCCGGCTCCCATCACGGAAAATGAGATCGCCGATTCTGCGACGGCAGCGCTCTGAGACCGATACGATTGGCGGTGGGGGTGCTCTGTAACCGATCGGCGCTGGAGGCGCCGCTCATGATCGAACTAGACAGTTGGGAGGCTACCGACGGGGCAACCTTGCCGTCTGCAGCACAGCCGGAAGAAGGAATACGTTCAGAGCACGGGACAAAAGATGTCACCTCTCTCTATTGGCTTGCCTTCCTTCTGACGGGCGCCCGCGATATTAGTATCGATGTCGCCGCCGATGCGGCCCTTTCACAGGCCGCCGTTAATCCATTTTTCGCGACGTGGATCCGGGCATGGTCACGGAAAATAGTTATCGCAAAGGCAGTCTCAGCGATTCGCGACGAACTCAGGGCATCGGTGCGCCGGACGGAGCTGGCGCGCGTGTCTGGACCGGCGCCTTGCAGAAGTGGTCGCTTCCCGCGAGCACCACCAAAACTCAGATCGAGCAAGCGCTGCTCGCAGTCGATCTTTTTCCGAGGGCGGCCCTGCTCTTGGCGATTTTTGAAGGCATGAGCATCGCCGACGCTGCCACTATTCTGGACGCTGACGTCACCTTGGTGAGGAAGGCGAGGCGATTGGTCTGCGCGAGTTTACGAACCACCTAGCGAGGAATGAGGACCAGACTGGCCTTAGCTCTCCCCCAAGGCCGGCGTTGACTCGATCCGCTCATTGAGAACCGTTCGGCCGATGCGTCTGGGCTCCGGCGGCCGCTTGCAAGTCACACCCCGCTTCTCGTGACGCGAATACCGAGCTTCTGCATGCGTGACTGCAGGGTTGAGCGCTTCATCCCCAGCCGGGCCGCTGCGCCGACCGGACCCGCCACGATCCAGTTGCTTTTCTCGAGAGCTGCAAGAATCTGTTGGCGTTCTGCTTCTTCCAGGGACTCGCGGATGTTACCCGCCGAAGGTGCCGGAACGCCGTTTCTGGCCGCCACAGGCGCAGAGCCGGGCGCCTGATTCGGAGCACGCAAGTCCTCGCTGCGTACCGTCAAAACCGGTCCGGCCGTAAGAATGGCGGCGCGCTCAATGACGTTCTGGAGCTCACGGATGTTGCCAGGCCATGGATAACGTATCAAAGCGCTCATGGTTTCGGCGGGGATGGCATCGATGGTCTTGCCCAGCTGCCGGGTGAACTGCTGGACAAAATGGCGAACCAACAGCGGAATATCCTCGGGGCGCTCCCGCAGCGAGGGGACGCGGACAGGGAAAACGTTCAGTCGATAGTAGAGGTCCGAGCGGAACTTCTGCTCGTTCACCAATGCTTCCAAATCACGATTCGTGGCGGCAATAAGCCGGGCGTCGGTGCGGAGGGTGCGCGTCGAGCCGAGGCGCTCAAACTCTCGCTCCTGCAGTACCCTCAGAAGCTTCGGCTGTAATTCGAGTGGTATCTCTCCGATTTCGTCGAGGAACATGGTGCCGCGATGCGCCAGCTCAAACCGGCCGACGCGCTGCGAAATAGCGCCTGTAAACGCCCCTCTCTCGTGACCGAACAGCTCGCTCTCCAAGAGCCCGGTGGGGATTGCGGCGCAGTTGAGCTTGACGAAAGCATTCGATTTGCGCGCGCTAAGATTGTGGACCGCGCGCGCAATTAGTTCCTTACCAGAACCGGTCTCTCCATAAATCAGAACCGTGGAATCCGTGGGAGCGACCGTCTCGATCTGCTCGAGGACATGTCGGAGCACTTCGCTCTTGCCGATAATTGACTCGAACTTCAATTCGCTTCGGATTTCGTCTTCCAGGTACAACTTCTCCTGAGCCAGCTTGTCTTTTAAATCCGAAACTTCGCCGAATACACGCGCATTTTCGATGGCAATCGCAACCTGCTGGGCGATCTTATGGAGGAAAACGACGTCGTCCGGACAGAACGCATGGTCTCGGTGCGAACCAAGTGAGAGCACGCCGATGATTCCGCTGCGGCCCTTCAGCGGCACGTGCGCGAGCGTACGAATGCCGAAGTGGTCGAAGCCGTCCTCAAGGATCTCTTGGTGCGAAAGAATGTGCGGTTCGCCGCTCCGGAATACACGAACAGCGGAGGTCTTGTCGTCAGCGGCGGGTTCGTAGCCCTCCTCTATCTGGACCGGAGCATCGGGAAAATCCATCGCGTAGATTCGGAGTTTGCCATCCTCGGGACTGGGGAGGTCGATCCCGACGCCATCGCACTGCATCACGCGTCGAATATGTGCTGAAATCGCCCGCAGAACCTCGCGCAGATTAAGATTCGATACCGCACGATTGGTCAAGTCGAGCAGCAGTTCCAGTCGTTCCTGTGCTCTCTGCGAGGCTCGAAAATTGATGGCATCGTCCATCGCCAGTGCAATTTGGTCGGCTACGAGTCCGCAGAAGCGTACTTCGTCGTCCGAGTAAGCGTTGCGGTGGATGCTGGCGATTACCAGACTACCGAGGCGGCGATGCGCCGTCGTCAACGGGAAGGCGCAGACAGAATGTATGCCGGCCTCTCGCATGATGGGAATCGAAGCGGGGAAACGGGCTTCACCATCGAGACTGGCCAGGACAACAGTTTCTTGATGCCGGTATACCCACGAGGCCAACGACTCTTCGCGGTCGGTTTCCGAAGGACCTTGGTCCCTTTGGCGACAGCCGCCGCCGAGGTGCCAGTTGATTTTGTTCGACGACTCATCAAACTGCGCAATGCCGTCGAACTGGATGACCTGGCTCAGCTCATGAACCAAAGCGCCGAACAGCTCCTGCGGATCCTGCTGGGCGCGGATGGAGTTAGCGATTCGAATGAGTGATTCGTATCGTTCCGCGGTAGATTGTTCCGGTTCCGCGCGCGCAACTTCAAGCATCAGGCATCTCCATCGGATCCCCCCCAAAAACGCCTAGGACCATTGGATGCATTCTAAAAAGATATCGATTCAGCCGCAACACCTGTTCCTTCAGCACCTTAGCATTATTTTACAGGCACTTTAGACAGAATCGTTCCACCGAGCGCGTCCCGTGATGTTGACACGTTCCGGAATCGGAAGTGTCCCTCCTGCCGGCGGCATCGCTTGGAATTTTAGTTGGACGGGTTTCGGCACAAGCCCAGAGATCGTCATCTCGTCGGCAGTCGGTCGGTCACAAATCCTTGATGATCAATAGGCTCGCTTTTGGACGTTTCGGTGCCGGTGTCCGGTGAATGGAGGAATCGGATGCTCCGTTTTTCGTACTACCGCTCTGACGCCGTCGAAGAGTGGAACCTCTGGGGTCGGCTTGACGGCCCCTGGGTGGATGAACTGCGCTCTGTTTGGCAGCGCATCCGCAAACACGTGCCGCGCGTGCACCCAGTCGTAGATCTAAAAGAAGTCACATTTATCGATGAAGCTGGCGAGCAGCTGCTTCGGGAGATGCAAAGCGCGGGTGCAGATTTGGTCGCGAAGGGAGTCGAAGATAAGCACTTGCCCGCCATTCTGAAGAATGGTGGGGGCCGTTCGGTACGCCGGGGGATCGAATATCTCGGTGGAGGCCGGCAATGAACCCGGCTGCATCAGGTGCCCATCCGCTTCGGTATTTCATTCACGACGATTTCGACGCCTTCCGGATCGAGCTTTCGGGAAGTCTCGTCGGTCGGGCGGCCCAGAAGGCCTACGAGGCCTGGCGCAGCGCGAGCCTGCTGGGGCGCCGTGGGCGGCTGGTCGTGGACATCAGCTACGTCACCGAAGCAGATGAGCGTGGCAAAGCAGTCCTTCGGACGTGGCATGAACTAAAAGCGCGAATTGTCGCGTCCTCTCCGGCATCTCGAGCGATCGCGGATTCAGTTCTGGACGCGTCCGTTCCTCTGCCCTCCGCCCGTTGGACGCTCGTCGGTCCTCTGGGATCCTTTATCAGACGGCTAGCTGCCGGAAATCCGGCAGGCGCCGAAAGCGCCGGGATTCCGTCGGCAGACGCAAAACAGCCGGACGTTGAGAATACTGGATTTCCGTTGATCCGCGAAATGGAACAGCAGGTGCGTTAGCCATCGCGACTGCCCGAAGGGGCGTTTAGAAACGCAAGCACAAAGGAGCAAGCAAATGTTTCAAAGGAACTTGTTAACGATTTTGCTGGCGGGCGTGGCTTCGATCGCGGCCCCCGCATACGCGCAATCGGAGGAGGGGGGACGGCAGGAAGTTGCGGTTCAGGCGTTTGGCAGCTTCGTGACGACTACTACCCACAACGGAATCGATAACACCGCGACCAACAGCGGTGGCGTGCTGGGCAGCTACAGATTCTTTTTCAGCACGCATCACGGGGTCGAAGCCAACTACGGATACGCGCTGAACACGCATAGCTACACCTCGAACGCTGGCACAGTAGGCGTGAAGACCAATTCACATGAGGTCTCCGGCGCCTACGTGTTCCGCATGCCATTCCGTAGGGTGACCCCCTTCGCGCTGGCCGGCGCTGGTGCCCTGGTGTTCGACCCGCGGGACCTTGCGGGCGCCAACACACAAACTCACGCCGCTTTTGTTTACGGAGCTGGCGCCGACTTCAACCTCTCACAACACGTGTTCATGCGCACGGAGTATCGCGGCCTAGTTTACGAGTCGCCAACCTATGATTTGCCAGCGTTGGCTGGTCTGGACCGGGTCGCGCACCGGGCTGAGCCTTCCATTGGATTTGGCTATCGGTTTTAACAGCCTTCTATGACGCGCGTTGTGTTACCCGGCCGCCAGATTTCGAGGCTGACGGCCGGTATCTAAGTCGGGCTTGAGTAAGAGAGCAGCATTTTGAGGAGGGCGACATGTTTAGCCAACTTCAGTCGAGAATCGACACCGTTTGGTGCAGGTTGATGCATGAATCGATCCTGTGGCCGATACACAGCCATTACGAATGCCGCACCTGTGGGCGGCGCTATCCAGCCTTTGCGGAAGCCCCGACAGCAGGCAGCCCTGAGCGAGCGGCCGCATCGAGCGTGTCGCCATTGCCCATTAAAGCGCCAGCTGCTACCGCATGGTTCAGTCGCGCTTGAGAGCGGTTGGATTCCGGAGGAGGAAACCATGAAATCGACCAAACCGGTATTCGCATCCATGATGCTCGCAGTATTCGCCGCGCACTTCGCGGTTGCCGCCGAACTCCAGCCCGGTACATTGGCGGAGTGGAATGTGTACCTAAAGGAAGCCGATCTCCATATGCAAGACCGCGTCGCTGGAGGCCGGCCCTTCCTGTGGATGGATGAGTCGCCGGAGCGCGCGGCTAGCGTACACCGTGGCGAGGTGGCGATCGGCCCCGGAGTTGGTAAAGGCACTGAGAACGTTCTTCACGGTTTAGTTCACGATTGGATCGGCACAATCTTCATCCCGGGCGCCACCATTAGCGACCTCTGGGCAGTCGTCCACGATTACGAAAATTATCGCCGCACGTACCGGCCGGTGGTCTTGTCCGCCAGAACGCTTGCGTGCACGGACGCGAGTCAGGAATTCCAGATGGTGTGGCAGCGCAAGGTTCTTTTTGTCAGCGCCGCCATCGAGGGTCGCTACCAGGCTCATGACTTCATGCTCGATGCCCACCGCGGCTACAGCATCGCAGAATCAGTAGAAATCCGGGAAATCGAAGGGTATGGACACCCGGTCGAACACCTCCTGCCGGCAGGCACAGGCAGCGGCTTCATTTGGCGCATTCGCAGCGTGGCGCGATATGAAGAACGCGACGGCGGTGTGTACCTGGAACTGGAGGCGGCGGCGCTGACACGGGATATTCCAGCATCGCTGGCCTGGATGGTCAAACCGGTAGTCAACCACCTTTCGGTGAATTCGCTTACTACGACGTTGCGTCAGACGCGAGACGCCGTAACTGGGTCCCAGCGCAGGATCGAACCATTGCCGTCCTGTACGATCCCAGTCCACAGGTCCCTGATGGCGAATGCGGGCGGACGTTAGAGCGGCTGGTATTTCGCAGTCCGAACCCCATGGCGTAAATCAATCCATCTGGACACGCGAGAACTCAAATGCAAGGCATATTGACCAGAAGACAGGAGAGAATCGAATGGCCTCCACACCAACTGCACCGGTTGCAGGTTGGAGAACTCGCTGCGAAATTCCAAGTGAATTTCTCGGCGATCCGGGGGCTCTTCGCTGGCGCAAGGTTGACTGGTCAGCCGGAGAGTAGGTTGTCCGCGACACCGCGCACATTGAGCGCCAACACACTGACAAACTTCTGCGCCGTCGGCAATGCGGTGCCGGGATTACGAGAACCGCCGCCTGAACCTGGATGATGACCTGCGGCCGAATGAAATTGCTTGAATTGCGATTTCCATCCATGTCACGAGCTGTTGCAACGGCTGCCCTCCACGGAGCAAACGCCGCTCCCGGATCTCAAGGTAAGAAGCGCCGACTCGTAGATTCTGTCGCTTCCCTTCATGGCCGGATACAAGCGCGTCCGGCGTCCCAGCTACCCTTGCGGCAGGCAATTCGATTGCCTGTGAAAGTCACTGTCCCGGCACATCTGGCCGCGCTGGAGCCAACGGTTCTGCTCGCCCGAGAGGAGCTCAATCAACAGGCGCCGGTGCCTCCCCCGACGCGTAGGGCGACAATCAGCGCTTCGGCTTGATCTTGGCAGCAAACGCTTGGGCTACTATTTTTCCGTTCCTTACAACAAACGTGTCTGTAGCGAATTCGTACAAGTTGTCCGCGGTTTCTGTGGTCCTGGAGAATGTAGGCGTGATCACCGTCAACAGATCGCTGCCGCATCCTAAACGAGGAAGCCCGCTTTTGAAACTCTGAAACAAGGGCTTCAAAGAGGGGATTGATCGCGTCCAGCCTTTTTAACGGCCCGCTTGGCACAAACAAGACCGCATCTGATGAGTAATCGGCCAGTATGCCATCCAGGTCGTGCTCAGCAATGCGAAGTATAGAGCGGCGTTACAGTACCGCGACTGGCAGCTTCGCGGATCGCCCCACGCCTCCGCTGATTGGTCGCGCTGGCAAAGTATCTGCGCCGGAATTCACGCCACTTCTCAAGGCTGAACCATCTGTACAGTTCGGTGCTGGGACCGACATCTTTCAGCCATCCAAATGCAACGACTCCTTCTTCACTCCTCAAGGCCAGAGCCGGTCAAACAGATAGCGCAATTTCATCAAACCGGAGCCTCCCCTTCACAAACTCGCTTGAGTTTGATCATTCCGAGGACTCCCCAAAAACCTCATCCGGCCATGCGACGCTATCGCCACACGCCTTTCCCCTTCTAGGACCGATTCGTTTCGCGGGATGCTCTTCCGGCGGCACTGGATGGGACCTGCTAAAGCTCAACGTGCGCCGCCGACCCTTGCATTTTCGAGAACGCTTCGCACCCTGGCCCCCCAGACGCAGCCCAATACCTGCTGCGATGGAGCTACCAGATCACCTGTTTATCCTTGTCTCGACCTTGACCTGGATTTAGTATTTACATAGAGGAGCATACAGTCACAGGAAACGGACACCTCGGGTGTCGGAAGCCCGTTCAGACGAAAGACTGGGGGTGTGTTGTGCATTCTGACGTAGGCACCGATGACCATGGTGGAGTTGTCGCATGGCTGAGACAGCTCATTTCGGCCGGTGGTGAGTTCTGGTGCGTAACGGCCCACAGCAACGTTTCAATGCCGATGTTCGGGCACTATCGTTGCTTGCGGTGCAATCGCGTCTATCCCGTTCGGTGGAAAGAACCTATGCCTGTCTTTTTAGGGACGACTGCTCGGATCTCATCACAAATGCCCAAACAGAGCAACCTCAGAAAGTCCGCCTTGCTCTCGGCGCGTCACTGGCTTGAGCGCATTCGGAGCCGCAGAGCGGCACAGCTCCCACGCGGCTGAGGTGGGCGGGGAAACCAGAGGTGATGCTGGTAGTTGGCCTGCCGCGAGATCACGCGATCCGATGATCGCGCTTCCCGACGAGTAACGCTATCCTCAGGATGTGACGTGGTATAAGATCACCGACCCCGCGAGTCCGGAACTGGACCAGCTTGCGGAGCAATACCATCTGCATCCACTGCACATCGAAGACTGCCGCCATCGGAATCAGAGCGCCAAGATCGAAGAAGGCGAAGGGTATCTGTTTGCTGTCCTGAAGGTGATGCGGCTCATGGACGACAGCACGCTCCATGCCGCCGATCTCGACGTCTTTTTCGGCCAGAACTTCGTGATCACCGTGGAAGAGGAAGCCTGCCCCGAAATCAAATCCATTATCCAGCAGGTCAGCCAGACGCCTGCCGCCCCGCAGCGGTCCGACCAGGTCTTCTACCGCATCATGGATCATGTAGTGGATTCGTATCTGCCGATCCTCGATCACTTTGACGATTTGATCGATGCACTGGAGGACGAGGCGCTCGAGAATCCCACGCCCGATACTCTCTCTCGCATCTTCCAAAACAAGCGCGCTCTCGCCATCCTGCGCCGCATTCTCGTCAACACGCGTGATGTCGCCGGTCACTTGCAGAGAACGGAGTCGCCGTACATCGCGCGCGATCTGTGGCCGTTCCTTCGCGACGTCTACGATCACGTGGCGCGCAATCTCGACCTCGTCGAGATGATGCGAGATCTATTGAGCGGCGCCCTGGACGTGTACCTTTCCAGCGTTGCAAACCGGACCAATCAGGTGATGAAGGTACTGACCGTCTTGAGCACGATCGCGCTTCCCGCACTGGTAGTGTCGGGTTTTTATGGAATGAACGTGAAAGGACTGCCGGCCGCGGACTCGACGTACGGTGTCGTGTTGGTGATCCTGCTGATGGTCGGCTGTACGGTGCTGCTGCTCTATCTGCTCAAACGCTTCCGCTGGCTGTAGGGGAACACTATAAACAATGGCCTCCAGGAATCCTTGGGAAGGTATACCGTGATCCTGAACAGCCGAGCTGGTGGGCTGTCAGCCTGGGTAGTGCGACGCGCAGAACTTGATCATTCCGTGGGAAGAATGCCGCGCCGCGAATTGCCACCCTAAATGGCGGCAATTTTTGCGGGTTTCACGGTGCCGATCACAACGCCTCAGATTCTATGGATCAGTATGGTGACATCCGACGCGCTCGGGCTGGTCATCTCTTTCGAGGCACAGAGATCGACGTCATGCAACGGCAGCCGCGCGCCCATGAGGGACCGATACTCGATGCCTTTGGGGCATGGCGTGTCATCTTTGTTGGTCCCACACAGCCCCCACTGACGTTGTCTGCGTTTTTCTGGACGAAGTCGAGAGGCGCATATGATGAACTTGGGCGCGCAGTCCCTGTTAACGCGCTCGTCAGCGGCCAAATTTTCTACCTGCTGAACAGGCCGCTAAGAGGTAGGCGCATTTGGGCAATAGGTACTTGCCTCCGGGATGGGCGCCGGCATAGTTTCTGCAACTTCCGTTTACCTATGCACGGCTATTTCAGCCTCTCTTCGAAACCGAGGCCATCCCGGTCTGGATTTGGCCTCGGCTTCTTCTTGGTGGCTTGGGGTTCTTCCTCGTGATCGAAACAGCAAGGCTAATAATCCGCGCGACGGGATCCCGGCGCCAACCGATAGGCGGCGTGCTACCCGAGAGGTCTGTCGAGCGGCTCGTCCCTTAGCCGTCTTGCGCCGGAAACAAGACCAGGATGAGCAGGATCATTTGCGCCACCAGTAGCAAAAAGCCCAGCGATATTCATGCTAGGTATTTCTGCCAATTGTGCAGATAATCCAGAGCGATACGTATTAGTGCTCTACTGCAGCAGTCTCTCAAGCCGCGTTATCTCCGCCGAGTCGGCGTGAGCGCACCGGCAGCCCCGCCAGCCGCTGCGCCAGCAGCTGCACCTCTACCGCCGCCAAGGATGGCACCGGCTGCGCTGCCGCCTGCAGCACCAATCCCTACGTTTCTCGCGCGCCTGCGCCTTGAATTACTGCGGGTTCTTCGGTTTTTCTTCCTTTTCGTTTGGCTTTGAGCGGTCGCGGCGATAAGGGGGACCGCCGTTGAGGCGAGTAACCCCATGGAGAGAATTCCGGCCAGCAATGATTTCCTCATAATTTCACCCTCCTTATCTGGAAAGCTAAGGAGCATGACTCCTAGTTGTTTCGATGTGCCTGCGTTCGAGATGGTGTCATTTTCACGTTTCGCACAGACCCGGTCGAAGCCTCGCGAGACCCTTCTGGACTGTTAATGACTGCCGAAGTATCCCCGGCAGCGGTTTTTAGGACGACGGCTAACTTTTTGTAGAATTAGGCGATTAGGTTGATTCGGTTGGGCTGGGTAGGGGCTAGACGGCAGGATATGAGAATATCCCGGGTTTTCGTTCAGTGGCGGCGCTGGGATTGCACCTGTCGGGCCCAATGCGCCAAGGCGATTCGCGATAGGCATTCCAGACGAGACGCGATTTCAACTTGCGATGTTGCTGGATGGCGGCACGGTAGAGAGACACTTTCGGGTAGAGCTTTAGGTTGACGGTCTTGTTGTGGACCTTGTGGGTGCACCCCAGATACGGCCCGTGACGTTTGGCCGGAATCGCGGTGGCAGGCGCATTGTCTATTTCCGCATTTCATCAGGCGCTTCAGTACCGTCCCCTTGCAGAATTAGTCCAGTTGAACGAATTCCTGTTTTAGAGCGGCAAAGCGTTGCGTACCGGAAAGGATGAGCGCCGCGAGCCTGGCTTTGGAGGTTGCTTATTACCGTGGGTAAAGCATCACATGACTGCTGCCACGCCGCTGGCTCCGCACCCGCTTTGGCCTCGCCTTCCCACCAATGCCTCCCGCCTCGTTTCTCAGCTCGACCGGGATGCGCTAGTCCCCTGCGCCGGTGATGCCCGTTGTCATTCCCGGCAAGAGTTCTCTTCGCTGGAGGCTTGGTTGTCTGCCCCGTCCACGGGAAACTCCCCCTGCACCAAATCGAGCGCCAGCAACAAACCAAAGGCCGCGGGGTGCAACGCTTGCTGCTGCAGACGCACCTGCAACGCCGAGGGCACGGAGACATGGGTCCCGCTTTGTGTGTCCGGCGAGGGGACGACGAAGTGCTGCACACGCATCGCCGGCTCATCACCCGCTCCTTCAAGACCGTCTTCGGAACGATCGAGATTGTGCGCATAGGTTATTCCCACGCGGGCGCCAACAGCATCTATTCCTTGAATGCAGGGCTGGCTTTGCCTGCGCGTGTGTTCTCTTACGAGTTGCAAAGACGTTGGTCCAGGCGGCGGTGCATTGGTACCTTCCAGGAATCCATTGATGTCATCGCCGACCTTATCGGCTTGTCGGTTTCCAAAGCGCAGCCTGGAAGACCTGCTGGTGGATGCGGCCCGAGACTTTGACGTCATCAGGAACGCGTCCCGGCCCGGCCCCATTTTGGTAGCGGCGGTCGATGGTAAGGGTGTTCCCATGGTCAAGCCCGATGGAGCGCGACCAACGGCACGGCTCACCAAGGGACAGAAGGTCAATCGCAAGAGAATGGCCACGGTGGCCGCAGTGTTTACTAAGAATCCATGAGTGCGCACCCTGGAGCAGGTAGTGGAGGGTCTGTTCCGTACCGGCAATGAGCCTCCACCCAGCGGCCAGGCTCCTCCGCGTCCAGAGAACAAGCGTGTGTGGGCCAGTTTGCTCGGAGCCAAGGCCGCCCTCATCCAGGAGGTGGCCCAGGAGACGCGACGCCGTGATCCGGAGGGCATCAAGACGCGGGTGCTCTGGGTTCTGGACCGCGCACCTTGCGAATCCTGTTGCGAAGTCAGTCAGGTTGTCAAGGGGATTCGCCAGAGCGTGACCAAACGCAGGATCTTCGGGGCCAAGCGTAAGACGCTGCGCGGCGTCGCGAACTACCTCTACCGCAATCGCCTTCGCATTATGACGAATATCTGGCCAAAGGCCGGCCCATAGCCAGTGGCCCTGTCGAGGGTGGATGCAAGAACCTTCTCAAGGATCGGATGGAACGTTCGGGAATCGTCTGGACCGAAACCACGCCGAGGCCATCCTCCCGCTCCGAGCTGTGTACTTGAGCTGTGACCTTTGATTTCTACTGGGCTTTCCACATCGAAAAAGACCAGCAACGGATCCACCCGCCCGGTCAGTGGAGCGTCGTTCTAAAGTAGACACACCCTTATGTGTGAGAGTCTTTCCGCCAGTTCCGCCAGAAGCCGTGGAACAGCCCCAGTATGCCGGCAGGAATATAGAGGACCTCGGGGATCGGCGTCGGAATCGCAGTCAGCAAGCCCAGGATAAGGGCCTTGATCCTGGCCGACTCCTTATCGTCGCCGTACCAGTTGATCTGCGCCCAATACACGACATACCCAAGCACAACTCCGGCCGCCACCGAAACCGGTAGCAGCAAACCCATCGAAACCAGGTCGCCGGCGTTCAACATCATGTCCACGATCAGCGTGAGAAACGCGACACGTGAATCCAGTCCGAAGAGCTGGCTGAATCGTCCTATAGACCCCAGCGTTTCGGGGTTCCTGTTGGGAATACGCTGGAATCTGGGGCCGCTCGGTACGAGTGCCGACCCGTCGATCTGTTTACCGCACTTACCGCAATATTCATGCGCGTCCTGTATGGCCGAGCCACATTGGGTACAAAAAAGCATAGGGTTCTCTTGAAGCTGCCTCTGTCGTTTAATGGTATCATTGCGGCACAATAACCGGCCCGCTACCAGCGCAATTTCACCCCAGGTTGTCGGCGTGACGTAATTCATCGCGTGTTTCGATCCAAGCTCGCTTCCACTCGAGCCCCCCTAGCCAGGCCCTTTTCTAAGCCTGCCCTGGATTGCGGACCTGAGCTTTGCCGTTCCCATCACGGCAGCCAGCATGGTGTTCGAGACTTTTCTTGCAAAGTTGGTTCTCGGAATTCGTTTCGGGACTGCGCTGGACGGGCATTTTCCTGGTCGCCTTCGGGGTGGTATTGCTGGCGTTTTGATAGGGTGCGTGGGACAAATTCATCCAGGGATGGAAGGCGGACCACGTGGCAGTTACCATCGGAATCGCAAACAGCAGCGGCGTCATGCCGCCGTCCGCTGTGGGCAGCGCGCGTTGCCGGATGATTCCAGGGCCCGACGCAGCGGGGCACGCGGCCACATATCACCTTTCGGCATCCTGACGTTAGTATGCGCATTGATATCGGCGCCGTGCTTTGAGCTACGCTCGGTGGGCCATGCTCGGCTCCGGGCTGATTGGCGATCAGGCGGTCCAGAGAAAGCAGCAGGTCACAACGGTGGTACTTCGTCCCCAATCGAATCAGCCGCTTCAAAAACGCTCACACGCTCGGGAGTGATGAGGCTGATACTTCCGCCCGCACCCACGGTAATTTTGTGAATGTAGAAACTCCCGCGGTATTGATCCGCACCATGCGAACCCAACGTCGCCGAGGGTGCGGAGCACAGAAGAAGGCCCCGAGAGACGCCAATCCAATCCCGATGCCTATGGCCGTGAAGCACAAGGCAGCGGGAGGCATGGGGTGTGATGGCTTTCAGGACGTCCGGCGCATTCACAAGCGCCAGGCCGATACGATCGGTCAAGCTGATCGAAGGCACTGGATACTCTACCACTGCATGATGCAGCAGGATCAGCCAGGCCCTCGGCGGTGAATTACGGAGGACCGCCTTTAATGCCTTCAATTGCGATGGACTCACCACGCCTATCCCATTGGTGAGCGCGAAGTGACTGCGGGCATTCGAATCCAGGAGGATCAACCCGTATGGATCGGATCTTTTCGGAGCCTCGACTAACGGGAAAATCCTCTCCCAGACTTTCATCATCTCCCGCCGTCCGGCGTTAGTGCCATCCTCGGCGAGTTCGCGTAGCAAGTCGGCCCGGCCGCATTCCCCAAGATAATCTTTCAGGAGAGGCCCCAGGTTACCTGAATCGCGATCAACTACCCGGGCCCGATCGCCCTGGATCATATCCAGGGCGAGCACCGTGCGCAGCCTTCGTAGTGCCTGACCGGCGCTCCATGGCAAATCGAAACGCCCTGGGTTATGGCGGTCGACGATGTTGACGTCGTGATTGCCGGGAACAAACGAAATGCGGTCCCGCAGCGGATAATCCTGAAGAAGGTCCAGGAATTCAGCCCATTCGGCTCGTGTACCGGCATCAGTGACGTCGCCTGTCACGATGATACGGTCCAGCGCCGTCGATTCGTCAATCGCTAGAACTTGCTGTAACGCCTTTCGAACAGGTCCGTTGCCGCGCGGGCCGCGGGTTCCCGCCTCCATCCGGTAGCCGTACCGCTCACCGACGATGTGCAGATCCGAGAGGTGTGCCACACGAGCGATTGGTGTCTCCTGCCCGGATGGTAATGGCGCCCAGTCCTCAACCGAACCGCGAGCCGCAAGCTCTCGCCAA
>Ga0306926_10001292_pt1 | contig 24681 bp, 19 predicted proteins | sample flu12Cox44000178_FD_203759 | JGI IMG/M metagenome (GOLD analysis project Ga0306926, IMG submission 203759) | Lab enrichment of tropical soil microbial communities from Luquillo Experimental Forest, Puerto Rico - flux8day.12C.oxic.44.000.178 (v2)... | ecosystem: Environmental > Terrestrial >...
GAAGGCCTCGCGCTGGCTGGAGGGAATGCGGTTGAACGTGGCTTCGGAGAGGTAGATCGCAAGCGGCGAGAAATTGTGCTGGGTCAGCGAATAGAATTTCGACGTCTCGTAGAATTTCGAGGCGACGATGGTGGGCGGATCGTGTTCGAGGCCATCCAGCACGCCGGCCTGCAAGGCCGTATAGATTTCGCCGAACGCCATCGGCGTGGCGGCAGCTCCCATCAAACGCAGACATTCGGTGATCACCGGATTGGGCAGCGTGCGGATTTTCAGGCCCGTCAGGTCATCGGGCGTATTGACCGCCTTGCGCGCCAGCACCGAGCGCGAGCCGAAATTGTAGGCCCAGGCGATGATGCGGATGTTGGCGCCCTTGAGCAGCGCCTGCTCGATCGGCGCGGCGGCGCCGGCCTCGAACGCCTTGGTCTGCTGCGGAAACGACGTAAAGAGGTAACCGAGGTCATAGGTGCCGACCAGCGGCACCAGGTTGGCCGCAATCGACGAGCCGGAAACCATCATGTCGATCACGCCGAGCTTGACCGAGTTGATGACGTCGATCTCCTGCCCCAGCTGATTGTCCGGGAAGAAGGCAATCTCGACCTGACCTGCGAGCGGGCTTGCGGCGATCTGCCTGGCGAGGTTGTCGTAAAAAACCCGCCCGTTGGCAAATTTCGGATCGTTGGCCTGCGAGGAGGAAAGCTTCAGTTTGAGAACCGCCGCTTCGGCGCGCCCGATCAGCGCCGGCGCCGCGAGAGCCCCTGCCGCGAGCCGCGCGGCGGCAAGGCCAATGGATGCGCGAAAGAGCCCTCGGCGATCCACGAAGAATGACATGGTTCCGTTCCCCCAAAAATTGTCCCGCGGGTCCAAGCTCGCCCGCGCCTGTTTGTGCGCGAAATTAGTCTTATTCGTTCGCGCAGCACAAGGCGAGCCGGCCAAGGACTGGCCAAGATCTGGCCAAGAAGCGGCCAGGAACCGGCCAGGAATGCGCACCCGGACGAGGCGCCAAACGCGACTGTTTGTGCGGTGAAGCAGGCACAGGAGCGCCTGTGCGCGGGTGTTTGTCTCAGGGATGAGAGGCCAGAAAACCGTGGTGGTATCAGCGGTGCCCAGCCGTGGCCCACGCACATCCTTCAACGTCGATCGAATGCCCAGGCCAAAGCCTTCCCACGGGGTCGTCGCGACGTAGCAAAATACCTCCCGCGGTGAGGGCTGGATCGTCGGCGCGGTCGGGCACGAGCGGCCGCGCCGGCAGCCGGCGCGGCATGCGTTAAATGGCTTCCCGGCTAGGGAGCCGTCACTTTGCGTCCACGACGTTTCTCAGCACGAGTTCCGAGAGCCTGACGACAAGCTTCCGCAGCCGTGCATTCTCTTCAAGCAGCGACACGACATCGTCGTCGGTGTACTCGCTGTCGGCGTAATCGTCACCTCCAAGCGGCGCTCCATCGAGGCGCCCTTGTGTGTCATGCATCGGATGTACGAGTCCCACGGCCAATCCCCCTATTCAGGTAGTCAACGCGCGCCGGTCGGCATCTTTGATCTGAGTCGGAGGGCAGATTTTGGACCGAAATTTGCGCACGCCGAGGCGCCGCATTGATGCCGCGATCGCGCCAGAAAATTTCCGCGTGCTTTAAGGTTGTGTTGCGCCAACGCGCTATCGTTTCAAGTGCCGCCCCGGCAAATCATCTGTTGCCGTTTTCCGTGTTCCATTTTGAACCCACGGCCCATCCGCTAATTGGACAACGCTGTTGCCCTTTGGCGCCCAACGCTCATTTGCAAATCGTCAATCTGTAGGAGTTACCACATCGATACCTCGGCGGAGGCACGCCTGTATCCGAATAGGAGCACCCATGCCTTTCGCAGTGACTGCTGTTTTGGTCTTTGTCCTGCTGGCGCTGACGACATCAAGCCAGGCTTCGCAATCCTGCATGACGAGGGCGGAAGCGCGTCAGCATTTCGGGTCGCTGCATCTTTATTTGCATCCTCGCGAACGTTGCTGGGACGCGGTGCCGGCACGTTCGGCTCATCAGATCATCAAACTCGGCAGCATCATCGGTGAACGCGCGCGGCATCGGCCATCACCAAAGATGGCACATGATGAGAGCACGCAGACCCAGTGGGTGGATCGCTGGGCGGAAATCGATCGGTCACAATATCCCGCGCTGGCGCGCTGGATCGAGATGGTTGAGGTCGCCTCTCCGGTCGCCGAACCGCGGCCCGAAGGCGCGTTCACGCCGCGCGGGGCGGTGTTGGCGGCGATTGCCATCGTGCTGACGCTCGCAACCATCGAGGTTCTGTTCCGTTGCACGATTTCATGAGCGGCAACGCGATCGAGGGCGCCGCGCAGGGATTCAGATCAGCGCGTAGAAGACGCACAGCGCGAGGCTGGCCCAGACCGCCATGCTGAAATAAAGCGACATCCAGGCAATCTCGCCTTTCCAATGGGCGATATCGTGCGTCACGATCCAGCGCGTCGCCACATCGTGCAGACCTTCAATCGGCCGCAGCCGCCTGCTGCCGTTGGCTGCATCGGCCCGCCACCGGGACAGATACATCGGGACGTCGACGGTCACGAGAAACGCCAGATAGAAGGCAATACATGTCATCGCGACGATGAGAATGACGCGAACCACACCCTCGAACTCCGGCAGCAAACGGCCAAGGCCGATTCCGACCCCGAGAAAGGCAACAGCCCATATCGAATTCTCGATCGCGTTGAAGAGATAGTTGGTGGTGAGCACCGCATACCACGAGAAACATTCGGCGATCAGGATCAGCGGCACAATCATCCAGGCAGCGTTCAAGGTGGTGTCGGAACCGGTCAGCCTGCCGAGCTGATACAGAACAATCGCCCATTGCGCGGCGAAGCAGACCTCGGCCACTGTCGCCACCGACCGGCCGACGGCAACGCTCGACAGCCAGGTGTCGAACAGGCAGATCCGCTGAACGTCCGCGCGTGGAAGGAACGAGCGGAACGCGCAGCCGAAAACATAGGCCGCGCAGAGCAACAGCATGAGCTCTAGACCGGGCGCGTTGGCGGGAGCGATGGTCTGGCGCAGAACGAGCGTGAAGCCGGGCATGCCGGCAAGGCTTCCGGAGGGTGGTTCGTTAAACTGGCTGTAAAGCAGCAGCCAGGCCGCGATGTTTGCACCGCTGACCGAGGTCAAAAGCGCCCACCACCAGGCAACCGGATTTGTCCAGGCCAGTGAATTGGGGCGCGCACGCCATTGCGAACTCATCATCCAATTCCCGCACGTAACCAAACTGACATCTAACCGAATTAATTCTGTCACATTGCGGCTCCTCTCGCGACCAAAAAATTGTGACAGCGAGGCTCCTTCGGGCGCGCGCCGCGGGGAGATCGGGCGGCCCGAAGCTGAACGGCCAGCGCTTGATCCTGAAGAGCGGAGAGAGCACCGGTCTCGCACGATCGCCTGGCTTTATCCCTCTGCGGGGAATCGGATGCGGCCGGTTTCATCCCAGGCGCGCAGACAGGTTTCAATGCGTCGCGACCGATCCGGCGACTTTCGATGTCCCCCGACGACCAGGCGTCAGTAGAATACGCCGTCCCGTCGAATCTTGCCTACTTGCCTGATCGCCACTTTCATCAGCGGCTTTGCCGCCTCTTCTTCCCTGCCTACGATGACGCCCGAGGCAAAGGCGCGGGCCCGCCTGTTTTTTGGCGGCGCGTGCAGCGCCGCCGCCGCAGCCATCCGGCGATGGGCGTTAAAATCGTTGAGCGATCCCAACGCGTCCTGGATCTTCTTCAGGTGCTTTGACAGCCGGTCGAGCGTTTTTCGGCGCCGCTTCGAAAAAAGACTTTCGAAAAATTCGACCGCGTATCTGATCTTCTTGACCCTGATCCGAACCTTGTGCCGCTGGCGCATGGAAAGCCTTGCAAGAAGCTTTCCCTGCTTGAGAACCTTCCTGACCCTCCGATGCAGAACGTCGTTTGCAAACTTGCGGGCAGCTGCGCTTGCCTGATCGGAGAAATGATCGTGCGAGCCCTCGATCCATTCGAGCACCTCGAGCAAGAGCACGCGGAAGCGCGCGGAATCGACGGTCCTCCGGGCGCGAGCGAACGCGGTATCGCGCTTGGCGACAAACTGCTCTTCGAGAGCCTTGCTGGCTCTTCGCGGCACGACATTGCCGGCCAGGGGGTGTATCTCGGTTTGGACGAAGACATCGATCTCGCGCGCGGGCGCGAGTTCGTCCGTCAGCCATTTCAGCTCTGCCTTGATCCTTTCGGTTCGCGCCTCCGGCAGGAGTTTGGCGAAGACCGAAATCGCCGCGCGCAGCCGCCGCAATCCCACTCTCATCTGATGGATGGCTTCCGGGTCGGAAGCGCGCACGGCATCCGCGTTATCGGCGAAATGACGCACGCAGGATTGCGCGATCGTTCGAAATGCGTCGCCCGCGGCCACGTCCTTGGCGAGCTCGATGGTGTCGCCAAAGACCGCCTGCCGCTCCTTGCCTTGCGCCAGATCGTAGCCTCGCTCTGCTTTGGATCGCAGATAGAGCTCGGCTTCCGATCGCTTGTCCATCGTCTTTGCAAGATGGAAGAGGTCGGCCGACCGGCCGCTTTTGAGCTCCAGCTCGACCTCCTCGATGCTGCTCGAGCGCCGCCCGGCCTTGATGTTTCCGCGGTCGATCGCGAGCTCGATTTCGCTTTTCCTGGTGTGAACGGGCACGACGGTGCGATGAACGGCAGTTTCAAAGATCGGCTTCAACTTGCGGCGCAGCTTCTTCGAGCCGATCTGTTTCAGCGGCGTATCCCTGGCCTTGCCGAGATCGGGAAAGCCGTCATGGACTTCGGTTTCCCATTCGCCGCGGTCGAAACAAGCAGGCGCGGCCGCCTTGACCGTTTGAACATGCTTGTCGCCGTCCTTACGGACCCGCAAGGAAAGGCCGTGGCGTTTCAGTTTGAGCTTGGGGGTGTCGAAATAGATCGAGCGGAGATCGTTCTCCGAGCGTTCGCCCATGGTGCTGCCGGGGATTTTGCGGCAGCGCAGGATTTGAAGGCTGCGTTGCGGCACGCGGAATTTCAATTCGGTCTCGATACCCATCACCGCTCCGGTCGTCCGCGAACTTTTCGTCCGAGTAGATTGCAGAGGTGATAATGCAAACAAGCCCCGGCGGTGCCGCGGAGCGGACCGAGAAAAAGTTTATTGGGAATGGAAGACCGGATGGGCCAGGACCGCGCCAGATCACCGATCCGTCAGCAAGAAATCTGCGCCGCCCGCACCGAGAGGGGCCAAGTTGGTCCATGCCCTACTGATGAGGACCATAGGCCGCTCTCGGAACGTGTCCGTGTGTTAGCCGCTACGCTGGTGCCCGGGCTTATGCAGCAGCGATCACTGCGGCACAATTTGCAGGTGGAGTCATCTCATCTCCTCTGCTCCGACCAACTTCATTGTTGGCCGTCTTTTGCAAGTGTGGCGCCCCGCGTGTTTGTCAATGGCCGCCGTCAAGAGCGTCCGGGATAATTCCGGCTTTTGCATGATACTCCAAATCAATCTCCGATGCGAGCGGGTACGGAAGGTTCCATCGCGCAGTTGCTCGCGAGGCGTCGCTCGAATTTCCGACAAGCGATGCAAGGGGTTCCGCACAGGCCGATGGACTCAGGTTTGATCTGCCGGCAGCTTCGGGCAGATGATTTCCGGATCAACAATGACATCGCGCATCGGATGCGCGATTCGGTCGGCTCGACGAGCGTCGCGTTGCGCGCGATGACTCGCACAACTCGGCATTTTCACCCGACAACGCTGCCCATCAACCAAGGTCTACTGGAAGCAACTTCGAACTCGCCTACGTCCTTCTAATGCGGACTATCTTGATCTCGGGCGCAGGCGTCGCCGGACCTACGCTTGCTTTCTGGCTGAAGGCGGCGGGATTTGAGCCGACCTTGATCGAGCAGGCGCCCACTTTGCGCAACGGCGGCTACGTGATCGATTTCTGGGGGCTCGGATACGACATCGCCGAACGCATGGGCATCTCTAGCGAGATTAATGGCGTCGGCTACCACGTGCGGGAAATGCGGATAGTGAACGACGCGGGGCGCCGTCTCGCCGGCTTCGGCACCAGAGTCCTTTCGGAACTGACCGGAGGTCGCTACGTGACGCTGCAACGAAGCGACCTGTCGCGTCTCCTGTTCGGGAAGATTGAAGGGCACTGCGAGACCAGATTCGGCGAGGAGATCGTTGCTCTCAATGAGCAGCCGGATTGTGTGTTTGTCGAGTTGAGGCGCGGCGGCGAACGCCGGTTCGATCTGGTGGTCGGCGCCGACGGTCTGCATTCCACCGTCCGCCGGCTTGCGTTCGGCAGGCAATCACAGTTCGAGAAACAACTTGGTTATCGTGTCGCCGCGTTCGAGACCGCAGGATACCGTCCCCGCGACGAAGACGTCTATCTGTTGTATGGACGGCCGGGCCGCATGATCGGTCGCTTCACGCTGCGCGATGATCGGACCCTGTTTTTGTTCGTGTTTGGGGCAGACGACAGTTCCTTGCCCGCAACGCTGCAGCAACAGAAGGCGATCCTGCGCGAAGTGTACGGCCGCTGCGGATGGGAATGCCCGCCTATCCTTGACGCGCTGGGTCGAACCGAGGAACTCTACTTCGACAGGGTCAGCCAGATCAGGATGTCGGGCTGGTCCCGCGGCCGCATTGCGCTTGTCGGCGATGCCGCCTTCTGCGTGTCGCTGTTGGCAGGCCAGGGTTCAGCGCTAGCGATGATCTCGGCCTATGTGCTGGCGGGAGAGCTCGCGGCCGCGCGTGGCCGGCATCAGCTGGCGTATCGCGCCTACGAGACGAAGTTGCGCAGCTTTATCGAAACCAAGCAGCGCGGCGCTGAGCGCTTTGCCGGTGCCTTTGCGCCGAAGACAAATCTCGGCCTTCTCGTGCGCAATCTGGTCATCAGGGCGTTTGCAATTCCTGGTGTCGCCAGCCTTGCTGTAGGAAGGGATATTGCCGATACGCTGCGGCTTCCCGATTTTGTCTGGCCCGGGGTTGACCGAACCAGGAGTTGAGCCTCGATTCTTGCCTCTCGCGCCACGCGCGGGCGCGCACTTAACCTATGTGAGTTCCCCGTTCGACAAAAAGGGCCAGATTCGGCCCAGCTGAAGACAAATTCCAGGGGTTGCCTCTACGGCCATGGGCAGGGTCACGTGTCAGCGAGGACCCATGTATCGAAAACTTTTGTATCGAAGCTTATCGATAGCCGCCCTTCCTCTTTTCATCTCATCCGCTTCTGCCGAAACCGGACTTGCTTCCTACTACAGCGCTCCTGGCAACGGCATGACCTGCGCTCACCGCACGAGACCCTTCGGGAGCATCGTCAGGGTGAGCTATGGCGGCCGCTCGATCCAATGCCGCGTCAACGATCGCGGGCCGTTCATTCGCGGCAGGGTCATCGATCTCTCGGTCCATGCGGCGCGCGCGCTCGGGATGATGCGATCGGGCGTCATTCGCGTCTCCCTCGACTAACTCGACCGGCGAGCCGAGCTCAGTTTGAAAAAACTGCGGGAGCGATCTTCTGGCGCTCGGCCTGGGATTCTTCCGCCGCGAGCGCGCTTTTGTAGCCGTCGCGTTGCTGCAGCCGTTGCCAATAGGCGCCGACGTTGGGCCCGAAATCTTTTCCAAGCCCTATTCTGTCGGCAAGCAACAGCGCGTAACCGACCACGATATCCGCCGCGGTGAAGCGGTTCGCAGCGAGCGTCTCGGCCTTGGCGGTTGCCGCCTCTACGGCGCGCAGCCGCCCCAGAAACCATTTGGCGTAGTCGGTCGCGACCTGCGGACTGCGCCGCTCTTCGGGTTCTAGCCGGGAATAGCGCAGCACCAGGGTCTGCGGAAAGGTCAGCGTGGCGTCGCTGAAATACATCCAGTTCAGGAATGCGCCGTAAGCCGGCTCGTCGGCGTTAACGATCAGCGGCGTCGGGCCGAACCTCGTGCCGAGATAGTGACAGATGCCGGAAGATTCCGTCATCCGGGTTTCGCCGTCGATCATCAGGGGAATCGTGCCGAGCGGGTTGAGCGAGAGAAATTCCCTGGCGAAAACCCGCGGCGGGAACGGCAGCATCTTGAGCTCGTAGGAAAGCCCCATCTCTTCCAGCATCCACAACACCCGAAACGAGCGGGCGCCGCTGCAGTGATAAAGCGTGATCATCCGTATTTCCCCCGGGTTTGCTTCATTTCACGTCCCGCACCTGCACCATCACTGCAAGCTTCGTTTCCGATAGTTGCATGGCTGCCGGCCTCGTAAATACGGGCCCCATGTCGGGTCGGCATCGGTCAGCCCGCCATCTTCGCCCAGGCTTCCCTTTCGAAGTCGACCATGAAATCGCGTGTGATCGGCACCGCGTCGCGCTTGGTCGACAGCAGCAATTGAAACACCATGTGAGAGCCGTGCAGGAATTCAAGTTCGACGGCGGCGAGATAAAATTCCCACATGCGGCAGAACCGTTCGTCGTAGATCGCGGCGGCTCGAGCTCTATTTTTGGCGAAACGCTCGCGCCAATGCTTCACCGTGTAGCGATAATGCAGCCGCAGCACTTCCATGTCGTCGCACCACAGACCGCAGCGCTCCGCCGCAGCGAAGGTCTCCGATAGCGCCGGCACATAAGCGCCGGGAAAGATGTATTTGCGAATGAAGGGCCCGGTGGTACCGGGCTGCGACATCCGGCCGATGCAATGGATGAAAGCATAGCCGTCAGGCGTCAGGAGTTCGCGGATTTTGAGGAAATACTCGTCGAAATGTCCGATGCCGACGTGCTCCATCATGCCGACCGAGACCACCCGGTCAAACTGTCCCGTGAGTTGGCGATAGTCCAGTTCGCGAAAGACGACGCGATCGGAAACGCCAGCGGCCTCGGCATGAATGCGCGCTGCCTTGATCTGCTCGGGTGAAACATTGACCGCTGTGACATGCGCTCCGGTCTCGCGCGCCAGATGAATCGCAAAGCCGCCCCAGCCGGAGCCGATCTCTGCAACCGTCATGCCGGGCTTTAATTGGAGCTTGCTGGTGGCGTGGATCAGCTTGTTGCGCTGTGCCTGCTCGAGTGTTTCGTGCTCGGGATCTCGAAAGTAAGCGCAGGAATATTGCATCTGATCATCGAGGAACAGGCGATAAAGCTCGGTCGAGATGTCATAGTGGTGGCGGGCATGAGCGGCGGCAAGCCCGACCGGATTGGCCTGGTGCCAGCGACGCAGACCGCGCCAGACCCGCCGCATCAGCTTTTGTGAGCTGTAAGAATAAAGCCCGGCGCGGTTGACCGAAAACAGCAACAGAAAATCGTGGATGGCGGCGCCGTCCTCGAGCGTCAGCGTGCCGTCCATGTAGGCTTCTGCCGCATACAGCTCCGGATTGACGAACAGTTTGGTGTAGAGCTTGCGATCGTGGAGGGCGATGGTGACGTCGGGTCCGGGCAGACGTTCGCCGAAAACATGGACCTTGCCGTCGGTGTCACGGACCCGCAGGGTGCCCTGACGGATGAAGCGTCGAAGCAACTTGGACAACAAAAGCACGCAGAAGTCCCTCCGTGGTCGCGGCCAATCCCTGTAGCAGTATCTCCGAAAGAGGTCACGCCGCGCCCGCTTGCATAGTACAAGCGATCCTATGCCTGTTTCTTTGCCAATTTCGTGAGCGTGGCAATTTGCCGGAAGAAGTCCTTTATCGGCTGAGCCGGGCTTCCGACCACCCTGGCGCCTGGAGCCACATCCGACATGACACCTGCCTGGGCACCGATTTCCGCACCGTGACCGATGCGAAGATGCCCGGTCAGGCCCGCCTGACCGCCGACGCGGACGAAATCCCCCAGCGCGGTTGAACCCGAAATACCGACCTGCGAAACGATGACGCAGCATCGGCCCAGCACAACGTTGTGGCCGATCTGTACCAGGTTATCGATACGAGAGCCGGCTCCGATCACCGTGTCCTGCGACGATCCACGATCAATCGTCGTATTGGCGCCAACCTCGACATCGTCTTCGATGATGACTCGTCCGAGCTGGGGGACAGAGAGAAATCCTTCCTTGGTGGAGGCGAATCCGAACCCTTCCTGTCCGATCCGGGCACCCGGATAAATATAAACGCGAGCTCCCAAAAGCGCATGGCTCAGGCTGACATGCGCGCCAATCCGGCAGTCTCGACCAACAACCACGCCTCTTCCGATGGCCGCGCCGGGTCCTATCCAACTGCCTGGTCCTATCTCGACTCCGGTCTCAATCACAGAGAGCGGTCCGACCTCGGCCGACGGATCGATGAGCGCCCCATCCGCCACAATTGCGGACGGGTGAATACCTGGAGACGGCGGTGACAACGGATAGAACAGCGCGGCAACGCGTGCCCAGGCAGCGTATGGTTCGCTCGTCTGGATCGTGACAGCTGTAGATGGCACTCGCGCTGCCATATCGGGATGCACGATCACAGCCCCGGCCAGCGTCCGATCCAGCGCCGAAACGTAACGCCGATTGTCGAGAAAGCTCACTTCATTCGGGCCGGCCGTCTGCAGAGGGGCCACGCCTTCGAGGAGCAGTTCGACTTCGTCCGCAACACCGTGTGCGACGCTCGCAACAGCCGAGAGTGGAAAGGGCCCACTTCGGCGAAAGAACCTTGCGTTGCCCAAAGCTGCTTCGGTCATCCCGCTTCCTCGTCATAAAATCGAGTTTACTATTTCCTTCGATGGTTTTGATGTCGAGGCCAGATTACCTTCGACCCCTGAGCAGCACCACGGTGTTTTCGTCGATTTTGCCTGCGGAAAAATCGACTCACGCCACAATCGAGCAGGGAAATAGAGCGTTGCACGGCCTGTGTTGATCCAGATCAATCCCCTCGGGCATGCTGAACTCAAGACAGGAACGACCGATGTCCGCTTGTCCCTGGTTATCGGAAACGTCGCCCCTATTCGATCACCTCGTCGGCAATCGCCAGCATGCCCGCCGGGACAATCAGCCCAAGAGCCTTCGCTGTCTTCAGATTGATGAGAAACTGGAAGGCCACCGGCCGTTCAATCGGCAACTCGCCGGGCTTGGTGCCCTTGAGAATGCGGCCAGCATATAGACCCGCCTTGCGATAGGCCGATGCGAGACTGGGGCCATAGCTCATCAGTCCACCCTCTTCGACAAACTCGCGGAAAGGATACATCGCCGCAAACTTTCGGTCTGCGGCAAGCCCAACGACCTGGGCACGTTGAGCCATGAAGAATGGGTCGGCGCTGACAGCGAGCGCGCGCACCTGCTGTTCGATTGCGGATGCGAACGCCGCTTCGATTTCGACAACGGAGCTCGCCTTTAGAACGACAAGCGACCGTCCGGCGCTGTTTGCGGCGGCCTCAGCGCTCTCGATTTCGATATTTGCCGTCGTTGCTTGCGGATTTACTAGAATTGCTGCGTTTCGGATTTCCGGGTCCAGATCGTACAATAATTTCAATCGCTTCGTCGCCAGCTCGGTGGTGATGATCGTTATGCCGGTGATATTCCCGTCCGGTTTGTTGAAACTGGTCACGAGCCCAAGTCTGACCGGATCACCGCCAAGTACGAACACAACAGGAATCGTTGCGGTCGCCTTTTTTGCCGACTGGGCCACGCGCACACCTCCGGTGGCGGCAATCAGCGTGACGCGATCCTTGACCAACTCGGCTGCCAGGGCATCGAGTTCATCGAAATGACCTTCTGCCCAATGATACCTGATCGTCAGATTGCGTCCTTCAACATATCCCTCCTCTCGCAAGCCCTCCAGGAACGCCTTGAGAAACCTTGCGAAGGTGCGCGGTGTCCCGCTGTTGAGCCATCCAATCACCGGGTTTGTCGCGTGCTGCGAATGGCTAGCGAGCGGCCAGGCGGCGACTGTAGAGCCTGCGACGAGCTGGATGAGATCGCGACGGCGCATCTGGCATCCCATGAGATCCAACGACCACGCCAATTCCAAAACCATAGCAAGTTGCAAAAAGAGAAGTAAGCAATGAAGGCTCGCCTCAACTGTGGCCCGCGAAATCCTCGCGCCGGGATCGGCCTTGGTCCTGACCAAAGCGATGCCTTGACGCTAAAGATGCGATCTTGTGCGGCTTTACGCTGCTCGTGCCAGACGCTGATCGATTTCCTGGCGCAGGCAATTGAAATCGATCGGCTTGGTCAGCAGTCCAGCCGCACCCAGTTCCGCTGCTTTCCTCCTGGTCGCCTCGTCGCCGTAAGCCGTGATCATGATGACCGGTACGTTGGGACGCGCGGCTTTCACCTTCGGCAACATTTCCAGGCCACTCATGCCGGGCATGTTGATATCGGACAGGATCAGGATCAGCGCCGGATCGCTGATGGCTGTGGCGCGCTCCAGCGCCTCCGGCGCGGAAGCGGCGAATTCCATGATGAAACGCCCCGAGCGCACGTCGCGGCGGAATTGCTGGCGAAACAGGCTTTCGATATCGGGCTCGTCGTCGACCACAAGAATATAGGTGCTCAATTTTTTTGCTCCCCTGCCCCCGCTTGCGCCGGAGCCGTACGCGGCAAGGTGATGATGAATTCGGTGAAAGTACCCTGCTCGGTCGCAATGTCGATCGTACCGCCGTGCTGCTTGACCACGATATCATGGCTCATCGACAAGCCAAGCCCGGTGCCCTCGCCGGCCGGTTTGGTCGTGAAAAACGGATTGAAGATTTTCTCTCTGATTTCAGATGGAATTCCCGCACCATTGTCCCGAATCCGTATCTCGACCATGTCGCCGAGACTCTTTGACGCGGCCCTCAGCTTGGGTTCGAAACCATTGCCAACCTCCGCCGCGCGCTTGGTTGCGGCGTAAAACCCGTTCGAGACCAGGTTCAACAATACCCGCGTGATCTCCTGCGGGTAGATGTCGGCGATTCCGGCCGACGGGTCGAACTCGCGTTCCAGCGTGATGTTGAAGCCCTGTTTTTCGGCACGCGCCCCGTGATAGGCGAGGTTCAGACTCTCGTCGATAATGGCGTTGATCTCGACCGGCCGTCGCTCGCCTGAACCAGCGCGCGAATGCAACAGCATGTTCTTCACGATCGAGTCGGCGCGCTTGCCGTGCTGTACAACTTTTTCGAGGTTGCTCTTCAGAAGCTTGCGAATCTCATCAAGCTCCCCGCGTTTCTCGTCCCCGAGCCTGGCCTCGTCGAGCACGCCGTCCATCTCGTCGACCAATTCGGCCGAGAGCGCCGAGAAATTATTGACGAAGTTGAGCGGGTTCTTGATCTCATGCGCAATTCCGGCGGTGAGCTGGCCCAAGGAAGCGAGTTTTTCGGTTTGAATAAGTCGATCCTGAGCGGCACGGAGATCGTCAAGCGATTTCGACAATTCGCGCGTTTTCGCTTGCACTTCATCGAACAGGCGGGCGTTTTCAACAGCGATCGCTGCCTGATCTGCAAAGGTTTTCACCAGCTCAACTTCCCGATCGGTGAATCCCCCAGCCTCGCCACGATTGATCGTAAAAACACCCACTGCTTGACCATCCCGCATGAGCGGGACGGCCAAAAATGAGTTGAACGGCCTAAAGTCGTGGAATTTGCGCAGCTTGGTGTCTGAGTGCGCGAAATCGGCGATATTGGCGACTCGTCCAGTCAATACAGCCCTGCCCATATGCGATTCCATATTGATCTGAACGGGATTGTCCCGCAGCAGCTTTGTAAACTCGTCATCCATCCCCCAAACACCCCGCACGCAAAGGACGTCACCCTCACGTAGAAAGAGTCCGGCGGTCTCGGCAGAGCACAATTCCATCGCAGATTTGGAAACAGCATTGAAGACGGCCTCCAAATCGAACGCCGAGCGGTTGATGACCTTCAGCACGTCGGCCGTTGCGGTTTGCTGGCGCAGCGATTCCTCGAGATCGCGGGTCTTTGCCTGTACTTCATCGAACAGCCGGACGTTCTGGATCGCGATCGCCGCCTGGTCGGCGAAGGTGGTAGCCAATTCGATTTGCTTCTCGGAAAAGGCACGCGGCTCGGTACGCGTGAGCGTGATGACGCCGATCGGCACGCCCCCGCGCAGCATCGGCACGCCGAGCAGCGCGCGATAATCGCCGAGCCGCTGGCCCTGGCCGAAATTATAGTCAGGATCTGCCTGCACATCGGGGATGTGGACGACCACCCCCTCGAGCAGGGCGCGCCCGGTCGCGGTATAACGGTCGACAGCCACGGGGACATCGCGAACATAGTTCATGAAGTCTTCCGAGAAGCCACAAGACTCGGCGCGATAGAATGCGCCATCCTTCTGCCGGGTGATGGTGCCCTTGTCGGCGTCGCAGAGCTGCGCTGCGGTTTCGACCAGCGCGTGCAGCACGGCCGGCAAATCGAAGGTCGAGCGGCTGATGGTTTTCAGGACATCGGCGGTCGCCGTCTGCTGCCGCAGTGATTCCTCCAGATCGCTTGTCTTGGCCTGGACTTCGTCGAACAGGCGCGCATTTTCGATCGCGATCAAAGCCTGGTCCGCGAACGTCTGCACCAGTTCGACCTGGCGCGGCGCAAACAGGCCGGGCTCGGGCCTTGCGAGCGAAAATACACCCTCGACCGCTCCCTCGCGCATGATCGGAATCCCGAGCATCGCGCGAAAATGACCGACCCGCTGATATCCAAACGCCTTGTAATCCGGGTCCGCAAGGACATCGGGAATCTGCACCACTGAGCCGCTCAGGGCCGTGCGACCCACATTGGTGTCCATGCCCGCCGCAATCGGATGGGCACGTCCGTACTCCAGCATTTCCGGCGTATAGCCGTATTCGGCAGTGAGGTGATAGCGATCGCCGCGCTTTTGAAAAATAGTACCCCAGCGTGCGCCCGACAGCGTCACGGCCGATTCGACCAGCGTGTCCAGCACGGTCTGCAGGTCGAACGCCGAGCGGCTGATCACCTTCAATACTTCGGCGGTCGCCGTCTGCTGTTGCAGCGATTCCGTCAGGTCGCGGGTTTTCGCCTGCACTTCGTCGAACAGGCGCGAATTCTCGATGGCGATGATGGCCTGGTCCGCAAAGGTCTTGACCAGCTCAATTTGTTTCTCCGTGAATGGTTCGGGTCGCGTGCGCGTCAGGAAGATGACCCCGACGACGTTTCCTTCCCGCAGCAAGGGGGCGCCGAGCACCGCCCGGTAGCCGGCAATCGTTTGCGCATCGAACCGCGTGTAGTCCGGATCGGTCAGCACATCGGAAATGTGGACGAGCTGCTTGTCGATGACGGTCCGCCCAACCACGCTGCCTCGATCGATCTGTATGGGATTCGATCCGATGTACTGATGATATTCGGGCGTAAAGCCGTAGCGTGCCACGGCGCGGTAGAAGCCATCGCTCGGCAGGAAGATGAGGGCATCCTGGGCGTCGCAAAGCCGCGTTGCCGATTCGACCAGCGTGTCGAGAACGGTTTGCAGGTCGAAGGCCGAACGGCTGATGACCTTCAGCACGTCCGCGGTTGCGGTCTGCTGTTGCAACGATTCCTCGAGGTCGCGCGTCTTGGCCTGCACCTCGTCGAACAGACGCGCGTTCTCGATCGCGATCACAGCCTGGTCGGCAAACGTCCGCAGGAGCTGAACGTGATGCTCAGCGAAGTTGCCCGGTTGAACACGGGTGACTGCGATGAAGCCGATCGACACATCGCGGTTCATCAGCGGCGCAAACAACATGCTGCGGTAGCCGCGCGCCCGCGCAACGTTCTTTATCTCGTTCGTCAACGCTTCGGTGTCGGAAATCTGCGTGACCTTGCCTGCCTGCGCCATTTGAAACGGCGTAAATTCGGCGACCGGTCGTGGGAAAGTCGATTTCAGGACTTCGTCTGCTTCCGGCGTCGTCGGCGTAAAGGCCCTCAGGTGAGCCACACCGTCGACGAAGAGGAAGACCGTAGAGGAGAAACCACCGATCAGGCTGTTGGCCCGTGTGGCGATGGCGTCGAACACCGGCTGCACGTCGGAAGGTGAACTGGCGATCACCTGGAGTATCTCGGCCGTCGCGGTCTGACGCTCCAGCGCCTCCTTCGTTTCGTTGAACAGCCGCGCGTTCTCGATCGCGATCGCGGCCTGCGACCCAAAGCTTCGCACCAGCGCAATCTCCCGCTCCGAGAACGGCCGTACCTCCTGACGGTAAATGACGATGGCGCCGACCAGCGCATCATCCTTGAGGATCGGCACGCCGAGCGTCGACCTTGCGCCGCCGAGCGTTGCGGCGAGGCCCGGATTGGCCTCGGCGGCATAGTCGTGCGAGTGCTGAAACTGTTTAGTCCTGTGAATGCGATTGACCATGCCGCCCGGCGGCCCCTGGAATGGTCCAGGGCGTCTGACATAGTCGGCCAGGGCTGGCGGAGTGCCGATGTCGGCCGCAAAGTAGAACGCGTTGCCCTCGAAGCGGAACAGCGTGCCGAAGCGGGCATCGCAAAGGCGCGTTGCGTTCTCCAGCACCGCGCGGAAGACCGGTCCAAGTTGCCCTGGCGAGTTGGAGATCACCTGGAGTATCTCGGCGGTCGCCGTCTGCTGCTGCAGCGATTGCTCGAGATCCCGCGTCTTGGCCTGCACCTCCTCGAACAGCCGCGCGTTCTCGATCGCGATGACCGCCTGGTCGGCGAACGTCTGCACCAGCTCGATCTGCTTGTCGGTGAAGGCGCGAACGACCTGCCGCGTCAAGGTGAAAACGCCGATGGTCTCGCCGTTGCGTTTGAGCGGGACGCCAAGATTGGTTCGGTGACCACCAAGTTTCTGATATTGACGCGCAACCTCGCCCAAGGCCGGATCGGCCAGAAGGTCCACGGTCTGGACCGCAAGGCCGGATGCCGCGGCGCGGGCCGTGCTGCTGGCGGCATCGATCGGAATTGGATGCGTTCGCGCAAAGGCCTCGAGCTGCGGAGAGAAGCCGTAGACGTTGGCGACGTGGCATTCGTTCCCCTTGCGAAGGAAGAGGATGCCGCGCTCGGCCTCACACAGCCGCGCTGCGGATTCGACCAATGTTCCGAGCACGGCATCGAGATCGAACGCCGAACGGCTGATGACCTTGAGCACGTCGGCGGTGGCGGTCTGCTGCTGCAACGATTCTTCGAGATCGCTCGTCTTGGCCTGCACCTCATCGAACAGGCGGGCGTTTTCGATCGCGATCACCGCCTGGTCGGCGAAAGTCCTGACCAGAGCAAGCTGCTTTTCCGAAAGCTTGAATCCGGCCTGGAGGTGGGTGAGGATGATCGTGCCGATGCCCTTGTCGTCTTTGATCAGCGGCACGAAGGTGACGGATCCAAAACCGCCGGCGGCGGCGGCCTTGCGGGTAAATTCGGGCGTATCCGGCGCGGTGACATCGGGGATTTCGATAATCCGGCGCTGCAGCAGGGCGCGTGCGGACGGTGCGCGTTCGGGGTCGAACGGGATCGGATAAATCCTTTTCGCGCGTTCGATATCGAAGTCCGGCAGCGTCGCCGCCGATGCATTCCAGTGCAGTCGGCCATCATCATTCAAGGTCGTGATCGTCGCCGCGCACGGCTCGAAAAGCCGGGCCGCGCTGCCGACGATGGCATCAAACACGGGCTGGATATCCGCCTTTGAGCTCGAAATCACACCGAGTATTTGCGAAGTGGCCGTCTGATGTTGCAGCGATTCGCTCAAATCGTCAGTGCGCTTTCGCAGCTCGTTCAACAACCGCGAGTTCTCGATCGCGATCACGGCCTGGTCGGCGAAGGTCTGCACCAGCTCGATCTGCTTGTCGGTGAAGGGCCGCACTTGCGATCGGGTGACGGCCATGACGCCCACGGTGACACCGTTGCGCAACATCGGAATGCCCAGCATGGTACGAAAACGACCGAGCTTCTGGGCCTCCCGCCATCGGTATTCCTTGTCGGCTACGGCATCCGGAAGATGGACGACGACGCCTTCCTGCAGGGTGCGTCCAACCAGTGTTCCACGATCGGGCTTCAGAGGGTTTCGCCGCAGAAGCTCCTCATATTCTTTCGAAAAGCCGCTGCATACCGCCAGCTTCGCAACATCTCCCTCCACCAGATAGATGTGCGAGCTGTCGGCGTCGCAGAGCCGTGCGGCCGAATCCGTGAGCGTGGCGAGCACCGTCTGCACATCGAATGCCGAACGGCTGATGACCCGGAGCACTTCGGCGGTCGCGGTCTGCTGCTCCAGCGACTCCTCGAGATCGCTCGTCTTGGCCTGCACTTCCTTGAACAGCCGTGCGTTTTCGATCGCGATCACCGCCTGGTCGGCGAAGTTCTTCACCAGCTCGATCTGCTTTTCGGTGAATGGTCGAACTTCCTGACGGTAGATGACGATCGCACCGATAAAACCGCTCTCCTTGAGCATTGGAACGGCGAGGAAGGATCGCGCTCCCGCCTCGTCGACGGTTGCGATACGCAACGGCTCACGCGCGGCGTACGCGGGGTCGAGCTTTAGGTCGGGGATGTGGATGACCTGTTTTGTATGGGCAAGCCGGCCAAGACCGGTATTTGGCTTGGGAGCTATCGGGCCATGCTTGTCCCAGAACGCGCGGTAGGATCGAGGAACATCGTGCAAATGCGTCGCGTGAAAGCGTTCCCCGTCGTAGAGCAGGATGTGACCGAATTTCGCGTCGCAAATTCGCATCGCGTTGCCGAGCATGGCCTCGAATACCGGCTTCAGATCACGCGGCGACGAGCTGATGATCCTTAGCACTTCGGCGGTGGCGGTCTGCTGCTCAAGTGCCTCCCTGGTTTCGTTGAACAGCCGCGCGTTCTCTATGGCGATGACGGCCTGATTGGCAAAGTTCTCAAGCAGCGCAATCTGGTTCTCTGCGAATCCGCCGGGATCCTTCCTGTAGATCGAGAAGTTGCCGATCAACTCGCCGTTCCTGAGCAGCGGGGTCGCGACCAGACTGCGCACGCCGCCTAGCTCGACAGCAAACTTGCGCAGGGCCTCTCCCCGCGCGTAAGCGGCGTCAGCGAATATGTCTGCGACGTGAAGCGTCGATTTCTTCTCGACCAGGAAACGAAAGCCGGCATTCGCTTCCGGCGAAAAAGATCGGCCGTGCACCGCTTTAACGTAGTCCCGCGGCAAGTTTCGATCCGCGGCGAGAGTGAATCCCTTGCCGTCGTAGAGAAAAAGGGTGCCGAACTTGGCCGCGCAAAGCGAGATGGCCTTGTCGAGCATGGCTTCGAAAACCGGCTGGACATTCGAAGGCGAGCCCGCGATCACTTTGAGTATGTCGGAAGTGGCGGTCTGCCGTTCCAATCCGTCCTGCGTCGCCTTGAGAAGACGCGCGTTTTTCATCGCAATTTCGGCCTGCATGGCAAAGCCCTGCAGAAGCGCGATTTGCCGCGAACTGAACGGCTGCACCCGCTTGCGGTAAACGCCGAGCACGCCCGCCAGGGCGCCGTTGTCGCGCAAGGGAACGGCAAGATAGCTGCGGATGCCGCCGAGTTCGACGCTCCCTACCGTGAGCGGCAATCGCCGGCGATAGGATTCCGTCGCCGCAAGATCGGCGACGTGATTGAACGGCTTGTCCTCGATGCCGCTGCCAAAGGCCTCGGTGAGCGGCAAGCTCTGCTGCTTGAGGAATTGGCTGTAGGCTTTCGGCACGTTCCTGGTCGCGACAGGACGAGCCAGTTCGCCATCGACAATCCAAAGTCCGCCGAAGCCCGCATCGCAGATCTTGAGCGCCTTTTCGACGATCGCCTCGAATACGCGCCCCAAATTTCCACGCGACGAGTTGATCACCGCCAGCACGTCCGAACTGGCGGACTGCTGCGCCTGCGCTTCCTTCAGTTCCCTCGCAAGCCTGGTGTTTTCCGCATTTTGACTTTTATCCGGGCTTGCGCGAACGGGCCGGCTCTTCGATTGGCTCTGGGACTTGAGTTTGGCCTCCCCGCGGCGAAAGGGTACCGCCGCCTTCCGGCGACCCGCCTTTCTGCCAAGGCTTTTTCTCCCTTGCCCCATATCGCCCTCGCCACAGGGCGTCGATAGTAAAGGTTCCGCCTGGGGGTAGAAAGGGGCCGCACGGGCCGCCAATGCGGGCCGGCGACGGTATTGATGATGACTTTAGCTAGGTGGTGTCGGGAATTGCACTCTTGGAGAGTGGCGTATCGTTGGCCTCACCCTTGGTGTCCGGTCCCAGTTCTTCGATCGCGCGCCGGGAAATTTGCCGGGGATCGCGAACGCCGGTTTGACCGATTTCGATGATCTTCTTTGCAACAAGCTCGGTGATCGGGTCATTGCGATCCTTCAGTCCGAGCGACTTGAGTGTTTTCTCATAGGCCGACACCAGGATACGGAGATCCTCCGGGCGCAATGGAGAGTTTTGCAATATTCGCTGGATCGGCATTGCGATACTCTCGGTGGCTTGTTCTACACGAGCACTGGTTTCCTCACCGGTCCCCGGCAACAAGCCTGGGGCAAGCACCGGCGTCATGCGAGATTGGCGAACGATCGAGACCGGATGTGGGCTTCTGCAGACCGCTGCTGTTGACCCATTTCTCGATATTCTCGACGACCTTCTCGTAGCTGCGACGCCGCGGCAGCGGCGGCCCTTTGGGCTGTCCAACAACTTCAGTTTTACCTGTCATGTATTCCCAATGGCGAATTGAGCCTTTCGCCCCAACGACAAAACTTTATTAGGGCGTTCCGGTTCCTAAGTAAATCATTGATTTTATTTGATTATTATGCACATTTTTAGCCAGAGGCGGCGTCTCGGGAGCCCGCAACATTTGGGTCAGAACCGAACTCCCTGGAACCAGCAAATATTTAGCCGGAACCAAAAACTTTGGAACCAACCCAGTCTTGGCAGGTTGAGTGGGTTACTCAAATTGACTCAAGACAGGGGAACGGTCATGAGCGAAGTACGCGCCGAACGATTACAGGTGATGCTTTCTCCGGAGGAACTGACCCTGCTCGACGATTTTCGCTTCAAGCATCGGATGCCCTCAAGAGCAGCAGCCATCAGGGAATTGTTGAAGTTTGGTTTGGCGACGACCGGCGTGGACGGCGGCGCGGGCGTGAAATCCAGTGACTACGGCGTTTTCAGCCGCGGCCCCGAGAGCCATCGAGAGGCGAAGGATTCACCAGGAACCGAATGACCGCCTGAGACATTGTAGTCGGTTGCTGCGATTGCGCAGCCGGAGCAATCGGCGGGGGAGATGACAGCGGACCCCGATCGTTCTGGGGGAGCAGAATCCAACGCACCCTCCAACTCACGCCAGGATCGCAACTGTCCGCGCTGCAGCGCTCAACCTCAACTTGTTCACATGCTCCTCGACACGCGCAACGGTCGCGAGACCTTACTGTTTCAATGCGAATGCGGTGAGCGCATCTGGGACGATTAGACGCAAAGTTCATCGCGAAGCCCCGCTTGCGGCATCGAGAACGCCTCAGACCTGTTCCTTGCCTTGCATTTTCTGATATTGGCGAAAGTGTTCGCGGCAACGGGAGGCCGGTGCTAGAGTCCCATCAATGGCGTTGTGACGGCTCTTCGCGGAGAACAAGGGGCCTTCTCTTGCGTAACCGGGATCGCAAAAGGGACTCGCATGAGTGTGACGGCCTCGCCGCAACAAAATCATTTGCGTGATCTCGCCATTGCTGCGCTCGAGCAGGCGCATTCAGAGATCGGGCAGGCCGATCAAAGACTCGTGGCCCTTGATGAGCCGGCCTTCAGAGAGGAAAAACAGAACAAGGTCGCGCCTCATCCTGCCGACGAGCCGCCGCCGGCTGCCGCGCCGCCGCCGCGCGCAAGGCGTCACAAGCCACTGCTATGGAGTTTCCTGGGACTGCTGGCATCCGCAGGAGTCGCTGCGGCTGCGTTGGCGTGGCAGAAGTCAAGTGAACTGGCGGCGCTTGACCCCATCTTCACCGCAACCATTTCGGCGGCGAAAAGGTATTTGCCGGAACAACCCGCCCCGTCCGTTGGCGCGGCCAAGACGGAGCCAGCGCTTCCGCAACCCTCACCTCAGACCTCGCCCCAACGCGAAGCTCTGCTTAATCAAGCCGCTCCCGGTCCGGCGCCGCCGCAAACCATGCCCCGCGAACTCGCAAACGTGCAGCAGGCGATTGATCAGCTCAAGGCGGAGCGGGCGCAGATGATCCGCAACAACGCGGAAATGGCGGAGCGGCTCAAGGCGACGCAGGAGGCGGCCAGCCAAAACGCGAAACTCGTCGAAGATCTCAAGGCGGCGCAAGCGCAGGTCATTCGCCAAAACGCTGACCTCGCCGATGATCTCAAGGCTGCGCGCTCGCAAGCGGTTCGCGACAATGCCGAGTTTGCCGAGCGGCTCAAGGCCACGCAGGAACAAATGGCCAAATTCTCCGAGCAGCTCAAGACAAACCAGGATCAACTCGCCCGCCTTACTGCTGCCGAGCACAAGCCACGGCCGAGACCTGTGGCGTCCGCTACGACTGCGACCGTCGCAGCGGTGCGCAGGCCCGCGCAGGCGACGCCTCCATCGCCGCAAGCCCGCGCCCAGGTCCAGGATCCCAGACGTTTGATGCAGGGGCGGCCGCAGCCGCCACAATAGGCGGTCATCGCTCAGGGCAACCGCAAGCGGATTCTCATCGCCGCTCTCTTATCGCCCAACGTATCAATCGGTTGCGGCGATAAAATCATAAAACAAATACGACAAAACCCCGATCTGCGGGGACGGGCTTTTCGGCGCCTATTTCGAACTGCCGTAATTCCTTGAGCCGGAGTCTTTCTTCCGGGTGTCCCTGGGAACGGCTTCCCTGACCGGGGTGTCCCTCTTGATACCGCCTTGCCCCGCGACGCTGTTCCTGAAGTCGATGTCCTGAGACATCGGATCGCCGCCGAAGGCTTTCGACAGCACCGCAAGGTTGAGCGCAAGACCAAGCGCAAGCGCAGCGGCTGAAATTCCAAGCGCCAGGCGGGGGCTGAAGGTCATGACGGGGCTTTCCTTCGGGAGTGGAAGGCGGCGCGGGCTCTTGATGGTAGAGACGATTCCGGCGAGGCGCTTGTTACTGCTCGAATTCAAAAACATCGTGGCCTTATGGCCGCCGCCGAAGATGTTCGAAAGGCCCCTTGAGACCAGGCAGGAGGTCGGAGCGCACGCGGTCGGCAAAATAGAGCGTCGCGATCACGGCGCCCAAAAGACAGGAAAATCCTGCGGCAAACAGAAAAGCCTGCTCAGTGCTGGTCATGGGCCCCTCCGTCATTTGCTCCCCGCCCTGCGTCTCGCATGATTGCCGAGCGGTCAGGCGAGCTGATATCAAACAATACCACTTTTCCGAATGCGGACATGCGGAAAATGCCCTGCTAGACTTCGTCGCGACGTGGTTCGGCCATATCGAACCGGGGTCGGCATCATTTGTCTTTTTGAGCCGTCAAATTTTTTAAACATTGATTTTCCGGAGTGGCCACATGAGTCGGCTTCTTGTGCTCCTGATCGGAATGATCTGCGCATGCGGGTCCGCTTTGGCGCAAGGCCAGGAAGGGCGGCTGAAACGGATCGGCGAGACCGCGACCATAAAGCTCGCCTACAGATCCGACGCGAATCCGTTTTCGTTCGTCAATGCAAAGGGCGAGCCCGACGGCTATACCGTCGACCTCTGCAAATTCGTGGTCCGGTCTCTCGAGCAGCAACTCAACGCCAGCCTCGCCATCTTCTGGGTGCCTGTGGACACCCAGAACCGGATCGAGACGGTTGCGAACGGGGCGGCCGACATGGAGTGCGGCTCGACCACCGTTTCCATCGCGCGGATGGCGAAGGTGGATTTTTCGAGCTTCATCTTCATGGAGAATACGGGCCTTGTCGTCCGCGCCAGTTCCAAAATCTTCAGCGTCGGCGATCTTGGCGGCAAGACCATTGCCGTGATCGCGGGCACCACGAACGAGGCCGCGCTTGTAAAGGAATTGCAGCGTCGCCAGCTCCAGACCTCGCTGGTCCGAGTCAAGGATCGGCGAGAAGGAATGGCCGGCCTTGAGAGCGGCGCGTTCGATGGCTTTGCCAGTGACAAGCTGCTCTTGATTGGAGCGCTGACTGCCGATGCATCGGCTTACAAGATGCTGCCCGAGAACCTTTCCTACGAGCCCTATGCCATCGTGCTACCCCGCGGCGACTGGGCATTTCGTCTGGCGGTCAACAAGGCACTGTCGCAACTCTATTCAAGCCAGCAGATTCTCGAAATCTACCTGAAATGGTTCGCCGCCATAGGCGAGCGCCCTGATCTGTTGCGCGCGGCGGTTTACATCTTCGGCACTTTTCCCGATTAGGGTCTGATTTCAGCATTCGCTTTGCGATCACAACCTCGGCGCGCTTTCGGAGAGAGCGCGATTGATATAGCTTGGCCAAAGAGCCGCCCTTCGGGATGTGCCGAAGTCCCGCGAAAGATTGGCGGCGTCTGTGCCCACGGCGGGCCATCTCTTTATTTATTTCCCAAGCTGATGACGAACCCATTTCGACAACGTCGAAAGCGGGCGCTTCCCTCATTGAACAACTCACCAACACGAGGAGATCGCCATGCATTTCTGTCTGACAGGACAATACACGCCACGAGCCATCAACAGTCTTTTGGAAAATCCCGCGAACAACCGCGCTGAAGCCGCCAAAAAACTGATCGAGGCGGCCGGCGGCAAGCTGGTTTCGTTCTATAGCGTGCCGGCCGACGGCCCCGGTGTTCTGACCATCTTCGATGTGCCCGACCCGACCTATGCACCGGCAATCGTCGGCATCGTGGTCGGCGCCGGCACCCTCCACAATGTGAAGCTCTCGCGGCTGTATACGCAGGATGAGATCATTCAGGTTCG
>Ga0306926_10001295_pt1 | contig 24658 bp, 20 predicted proteins | sample flu12Cox44000178_FD_203759 | JGI IMG/M metagenome (GOLD analysis project Ga0306926, IMG submission 203759) | Lab enrichment of tropical soil microbial communities from Luquillo Experimental Forest, Puerto Rico - flux8day.12C.oxic.44.000.178 (v2)... | ecosystem: Environmental > Terrestrial >...
ACCTAATCAATGACCGGCGCAACCGGTAACTCTAACTCTAACGAGGTTTCCGCTAGCGGACTCAGAATCACCTTAGGAGCTTTTGATATAAGCTCCATTTGATGCTCCTTTTTTAGCTAATATGGCTGTTCGTTTTCAACCGCCCGTGAGGTACCAATGAACAAGATGGCTTACGGACTACGCAAGCTTCTAAGAGAGGGAGGAAAGTGGCTTGCCTTGGAGTGGCTTGCCTTGGCGCTCTTGCTTTCAGCTACCCTCAATGTGAAGTTGTTCTCGGACGTTGGCGATGCAAGAAGGGCAGCTGAGGAACAAAGGAAAAGAGCGGTCGTAGCCACGCAGGGGCTGAACTCAACCGCACATCTTCTATATTTGACTAACCGCACCGCAATCGCCGAATCATGTTTGGTCGACGCTTTAAGTCAACAGCGGCGGCGGAAGTCGTCGGAAGAATTCAAAAGAGTGATGGCAGAAGCTCATAAGAGCGAAGAGAATGCTGGCGTAGAGTGCAAACAACTGGAACCCGAACGTTCCGAGGCCGAAACTGCTAGGCTTGTAGAAGATAAAATTCAGGAAGAAATGCGAAAAATGAAATGAGAGCACTTAGCCCCTCTGGTGATGCACTCACGTCATCGCATACGGATGCCCAACAAGAACGGAGACCGAAGGGGGGCGCACCCTGGTACTATGAGCCACTTGATGTCCGATTACCGACTAATCGGGCACAACGCTCGATTTTCAACCGGCATCTCTCGATATAAACTTTATAAACTCCGCTCAGGTGCCACAAATCGGATATTCATTCACCTCGCGTGCAAAGGATCTTGGTTATCGCCAGAATCTGGCATAATCACACGTTCCCCATCGCGGTTTCCTTCCCCGGAAGGGTTTTAGACGCCGGCCCGGTGCCTGCTGCCCTGTTGGGAGTGGGCCGTCGTCCGAACCCTTCACGGAAGCGGGATGCGATAACTACGGCGCGACTTCGAGAATCTGTTAGTTGAAATAGTTCCGGCGATCTAGCGTGGCACATCATCCTTATAGTTGCGCAACCCGGGGGGAAGCGCGACCCCGACGCGTCGGCGGAAGAACCGCCCGTTTTTGGAAAGATTGTCGAGGATCACTTCCGCCGCATCTTCGTATGAGATAGTCAACTCGGGCACCTTTTGCTTGAAAGCAAACGCCAAGGCCATTCTGGGCAGAAGGTAAGTGTAGGCACCTCAAGAACCGCGGCGCCGCCGAATTGCCAGAGTCGACCGCCTTCGCCGAGACTTGCAATTGCCGAATCGACCACAGTCTGTACAAGCTGAGTAAAGGTGGAACCCTCCGTCACAAGGCCGGCTGCATTGATAGCGACATCGTGTCCGACCATCACCCTAGCGATGTCCGCTGACTTGCTTGCGTCACCAATAAACACGTGCAAGTTTGGCGGAATGGGTCTGTCAACAACACTTAGGAGTTTGGTCTCGTCTCGTACAAACGCGGTCACTTCGTGAGCCCGCTGAAACGCCAGCCTTAGAATGCGTCGGCCGCTATTGCCCGTTGCGCCAAGGAGAAAGATTTTCACAACCGCACCTCGAGTTTGACCACACAGGCTACCAGGCGCTCGCGTTACTTGGTAGCGCACCATGTCAGACTGAGGCGCCGGGCGGCCAGAAGGCAAAGTAGCGATTCGCCGAAGAACTTGTGCACGGCGCAGCGCCGCTTGTCGAACTAGCGCCGTCAATGAGAAACCATGCCTTGCCCCGGCGTTCGTCGAGCCTGAAGCCGAACGCCTTGGGGAACCAATAATGGTGGCCCGCCATCGCGCCGAACAGCACGCCCCCGATGACCGGGGCGTAACCTTCTCTCTGTGCTGAGTTGGATCGCAGTTTCCACAGCCGGCGGCGCTTAGCACATTCGTTCACGATCCTGATCAGGCGGGAAATAGAATGGATAAGTATGGCCGAACCGAACACTCCACTTCCGCTGACCGCTTCTCGTTCCGAGCAGATCTTTCCGACATTGGATAATGGCATGATTGCCAGCCAGGGCGAAGTGCGCACCGACAATAAAGCAATCTCCGCCGCCGTTGAGCGAGGCGATAGTTCCATTCTTCGTGGTCGCAAAGAGAGTGGCGGCGTCAACAGACGCCAAGCTCAGCTCGCTGGCCAAACGGAAAGGCCCCCCTCGCGGCAGCAGGAAGCAGTCTCCCGGCTTCAGCTGCATCGGGTCGTCAACATCATCTACCGATAGCCAGCCCTGACGGGGGCTAACGAATGTCGCGCGCTAATCGACACGATGGTGGCTCCTGCGGCCAAAGCGAAACCGCCTCTCCCCACAGCCGCGAAGGCCCTCCTCGCGATCAAGCCCACAGAGGAGAGTGGGACTTCGACTCGAAGCAAATGAGGTGCACGAACGTCGCCGGGCGCCGGGAGTTCCCTGCAAACTTTTGCGTCTTCCCAAAAACTATGGCTTGTACGAAAAAGCGCAATAATTTACTATTGTACGAGAATATGCAATCGACAACAAGCCTTCATGCAGTCCTTGTCGCGGACGTGGTCGCGTCGCGCAGCTACTCCTATCTCCGCCGACCGCTCAACGACAAACTCCGCGTGGCCAGCGAAGCCCACCGGAAGGAAAAACTGATCCGTGTGCCCTACGCCGTGACCGCCGGCGATGAATTCCAAACCGTGGCCTACGCTCTCCTCTCCATTCCCCGCCTCGTCCTCGACATCCGGCGACGCCTTTATCCCCTGCAACTACGAATCGGCATCGGCATTGGAACCATCGCCAATCCCATCCGTCCTCCGGTCAACCGCATCGGGGGCCAGGCTTTCGAATTCGCCCGCCTAGCCATCAACGAAATCGAGGAGGCCAGCAAATTTCCGACGCTGACCCGCCTGCACTCGACTAACACCGACTTCGACGAGGTCGCCAATTTGATTTACGGGCTGCACGATACGCTGCTGCGGCAGGTAACACCCAAACAATGGGAGACCATCGCTGCGTACTCGGTCAAAAACCGGGTAGACTATACCGCCAAGGCGCTGTCGGTTGACGCCTCAACCGCTTCCCGGGCTCTGAAGCGCGCGTACTTCTGGCAGATGCAGCGAACGCAGGCGGTTCTCGGGAAGTTCATCCGCCAAGCGTTTTATTGATTGTACGATTCTGTGCAATCTATACATATTGCATAAAGCGATGCATCCGACCTATAACCTCTTTTTGGCCCTGTACCTCGGACACCTCCTCACGGATTTTGTGTTCCAAGCCGATCGCCTTGTCTCGGAAAAACATGGGGCCGCCTGGCGCGGCTACGCACTTCACGGGATCATCCACTACGCCGTCGTCGCCGGCGTCGTCGCCCTGGCCGACCCGCATCGCCTCCTTCAACCATTTTTTCAGGCCATCCTCGTTGCCCTTTCGGCCGCCCATCTTGTGATCGACTGGAGCAAGCTATCCCTGACCCGGTCCCTGTGGTCCGGCCGGCGCGCCCTCGCGTATGGGCTCGATCAAGCTCTCCACCTGCTCACGGTCCTCGGAGCGGCGCTCATCGCCACTCGCCCTCCGCTACAAGAGTTACACGCTTGGGTGGCTAGGGCCCGCGTGTTTCAAGAGAAGGCGCTCCTGCTTCTCGTGGTCTACGTCGCGGTTGTCTTTGGCGGCGGATACTTCGTCAGCGAAGTGCTCAAGTCGCTCCTCAAGGACGAAACCGGCCAGCCCGAAGAGGAGCGCAAGGAAACCATTCACAACGGGTTGTACATTGGCTGGCTCGAGCGCGCTCTGGTCCTCACGGCGCTCGTCTTGCAGTCACCCTCGACCGTTGGCTTCATCTTAGCCGGAAAGTCGATCGTCCGCTTTACGGAAATGAAATCCCTTCGCTTTGCAGAGTATTTCCTCATCGGCACGCTTCTCAGCATCACCATCGCCCTCGGCGGAGCGATCCTCCTGCTCAAAGGACTGTTTGGTTCGGTAACTCTCGGCAAATAATCCCTGGAAACCAAGCCTCGTAGCCATTTGACTCCACGGTAAAGGGTGCAACGGCGGACCGGTACGTCGAGTTGCCATCGTCGAGCTCCGGATCCCGCGAAACACTTGCACCCGTCTCACGCATGGCACATTTCGCCATAACGTGTTAGCTTGAGCGCTTAACCTAAGGCATTTTGCATTGTTATCCGGCTCCTCTCTCGTCTGGCTGCGGTCAGGGAAAACGGTGCCGGGTTGGCCCGGGGTTCTAAACGAGAAGGGGCGGGTGGAGAGAACTTCTGGTGTGTGCTGAATGGCAGGCCAGCCTTCCGTTCTCCCTCCGAAAGAGGCTTCCGAAAGGAAAACCAGGTGCGACCAGAACCTCAGTGGATCGACTACGTCGTGATTCTGATTTATTTCGCGTTCGTGCTGGGCATTGGCTACGTCCTCAAAAAGTACATGAAAACCAGCGCGGATTTTTTCCTTTCGGGCCGGTCGATTCCCGCCTGGATTACCGGGCTGGCGTTCCTCTCCGCCAACCTCGGGGCGCAGGAAGTCATCGGTATGGGCGCAAGCGGAGCGAAATACGGAATCATGACCTCGAACTTCTACTGGATCGGCGCCATCCCGGCCATGGTTTTTGTGGGCATCTTCATGATGCCGTTTTATTACGGCTCCCGCGCCCGTTCCGTACCTGAATATCTCAAACTCCGCTTCGATGAAAAGACCCGTGGCTTCAACGCCATTTCGTTTGCCGTCATGACCGTCTTTTCCTCCGGCGTGTCAATGTACGCGATGGGCAAGCTTCTGCAGCTGCTGCTGGGATGGAACTTCAACGGAGCCATCCTGGTCTCGGCGCTGATTGTGCTGGCTTACACGTTCCTTGGAGGTCTCACCTCAGCCATCTATAACGAGGTACTTCAATTCTTCCTGATCGTCATTGGATTCATTCCGCTCGTATTTCTGGGTTTGAAAGATGTGGAAGGGTGGGCTGGTTTGAAAGCCCGCTTGGCCAACGAAGCCCTGGTGCACACGTGGAAATATATGGCTAACGCCAGCGACAACCCCATGGGCGTCGAGTGGTTCGGCATGATCATGGGTCTTGGCTTTGTCTTGTCGTTTGGCTATTGGTGCACCGACTTCCTCGTGGTCCAGCGCGCCATGGCGGCCAACTCCATGACCGCGGCGCGCCGCACTCCTTTGATCGCTGCGTTCTTCAAGATGTTTTTCCCCTTCCTCGTGATTCTTCCCGGTATGATCGCCGGCGTGGTCGCGAGTTCAAATCTCGAACGAGCAAGTGTGCAGCAAAGCGTGGTTCCCGGGACTCCGGCGCAATCCTCCTTCTACGTTGGAGGAAGGGGGATCATCCCCCCGAAGTATGATGCCGAAGGCCAACCCCTCCTTCGCGACGGCAAAGTGGTGCTCGATTACGACCTTGCCACCCCCATGATGCTGGTGCGCTTCTTTCCTTCTGGCCTGCTGGGTGTCGGCCTTTGTGCCCTGCTCGCATCCTTTATGTCGGGCATGGCCGGAAACACCACGGCGTTCAACACCGTCTGGACTTATGACATCTACCAGAGTTACATCAATAAAACGGCGAGCGACCGGCACTATTTGTGGATGGGACGATTCGCCACGGTCTTCGGCCTAGGCGTTTCCGTCGTCGCTGCGTATGTGGCCAAGGAATTCAACAATATTCTGGACGTGCTCCAGCTTGTGTTTGCCTTCGTGAATGCTCCACTTTTTGCCACCTTCATGCTCGGTATGTTTTGGAAGCGCGCCACCGGCCACGGAGCGTTCTGTGGATTGCTGAGTGGAACAGCGGCGGCGGCGATCCACCACGGGCTGACCCTTCCGAGGGGCTCGCTGCCCGGCCTCAAAGGCGGATACCTAGGGTCCGTACTTCACGTTTATCCGAGCGAGATGGCCCAGAACTTTTGGACGGCGATATTCGCATGGTGCACGTGTTTTTTGGTCACCGTGATCATCTCATTGTTCAGCAGACCGCGCGTGGCTGAGGAATTGCGTGGCCTGGTCTATTCCGAGACCGACCAGCCGGAAGAATTGGGCCTCCAGTGGTACGAGAAGCCTGCACCGCTTGCCGCTGTGGTCGTGGCTTTGGCTGTGGCTCTGAATCTCATCTTTTGGTAGCAATACACGCGCGCTTAGGGAGGAGGCACCGTGGGGTTCGACATCCGAATGCCGATCGGCGCGCTCTTTAGTGTCTTCGGACTGTTGCTGTGTATCTACGGGGCGATCACCCGCGGCAGCACCATTTACGCGGTGCACTCTCTCGGCCTAAACGTCAACCTTTGGTGGGGACTTATCATGCTTTTGTTCGGCGTGGGGATGCTAAGTCTTTCTCGGTTGCGAGGAAAACGCTTGCCGGACAAGGGTCGCCCGAACGGCGATAAAACTAGTAGCGTTCTGCCCCGCAAAAAAGGTGCAAAACAGATCTAGAAACCATGAACGGCAAATCGAATCATATGGGTCCAAATTTGGAATTCGTGGCCAGATTCGAGGAACGATTTGGGACATGCCCTCGTCTCGTGCAGGCCCCGGGGCGCGTTAACCTAATCGGCGAGCACACCGACTACAACGAAGGTTTTGTCTTCCCTGCGGCAATTGCCTTCCACACCCAGATTGCGATTGCCAAAAGAGAGGACCGATCCCTCGTGGTCTTTTCTGAGAACTACTCGGAGCGCTGTGAATTTGACCTCGACCATCTGCCCGGCTCACGTCGTGGGCATTGGTGCGATTATGTGGTCGGAGTGGTTCGCTTGCTCATCGAGAGGCTCGGCAAGCTGCCCGGAGCGAATCTTCTCATTCATGGCGACGTTCCTCACGGTGCCGGCCTAAGCTCCTCTGCATCTCTCGAAGTTGCAGTCTGTTCGGCTTACTTGAACATCGCTGAAGCAAGGCTCGAAGGCACGGAGATTGCCCGCCTCTGCCAGCAGGCGGAAAACGAGTTTGTGGGCGCACGTTGCGGAATCATGGACCAGTTTGTTTGCGTGCACGGCCGAAAGGATCACGCGCTTCAGCTGGATTGCCGCTCGCTCGAATATCGGCTTTTCGCAGTTCCGGCAGAAGTTCGCCTGGTGATCTGCAACACCATGGTGCGCCACAGCCTGGCGGCTGGAGAATATAACCAGCGGCGCGAAGAATGCGAAGCGGCTGCGCGCTATTTTTCCGAGTGTCTGCCAGACGTTAGAGCCTTGCGCGACGTCACAATGGAAGACTTCCTGCAGTTCGGTGAGCAGCTGCCGGAGCCGATTCGGAAACGCGCACGCCATGTCATCAGCGAAGATGCCCGCGTACTTCAGGCGGCAGCCGCACTCGAGAGGAAGGACCTTGCCTTGTTCGGCAAGCTGATGGCTGACTCGCACCGCAGTTTGCGCGATGATTTTGAGGTCAGTTGCGAGGAGCTGGACCTCATGGTCCGGCTGGCCGAACAAAGCGACGGGGTCTATGGGGCAAGAATGACCGGAGGAGGGTTCGGTGGCTGCGCCATCGCGCTCGTCCGGGCAGATCAGGTCAAGCGATTCAAAACCTCGGTTGGCGCGGAATACGAGCGTGCTACCGGACGCGCACCCGAGCTGTATGTCTCTTCGGCTGCCGACGGTGCGGGGAGTCTTTTCTAGCCAAGCAGTCGAGAGGGGAGGGACCAGCGTATGAAGGCACTCTTGCTCTCCCGCTACAAGCATCTGGAAATTGTTGACCTTCCGGAACCCGCTCCAGCCACCGGCGAAGTCCTCGTACGTGTCGCCGCCTGTGGTATCTGTGGAAGCGATGTCCACGGTTATGACGGCTCGACGGGCAGACGCATTCCACCCATAGTCATGGGACACGAGGCTGCGGGAACCGTGGCTGCCTGCGGCGAAGGCGTGACCGGAGTTGCGAAAGGCGATCGCGTCACGTTCGATTCGACCGTCTACTGTGGTTCCTGCGCCCCCTGCCGCCGAGGGGATGTGAATCTCTGTGACCACCGCCAAGTCCTTGGTGTTTCCTGCACCGAGTATCGCCGTCCCGGAGCTTTTGCCGAGTACGTCGCAGTTCCGGCGCATGTGGTCTACCGTCTTCCCGACAACCTCTCGTTTGAAGAAGCGGCGATGCTCGAAGCCTTGTCCGTCGCCCTCCATGCCGTCTCGCTGGCGCCCACCGAGCCCGGGGATACGGCCCTGGTTGTTGGCGCGGGCATGATTGGAGCCTTGCTTGTGCAGCTGCTGAGCATCGTCGCCTGCTCGCGAATCTTCGTCGCGGACCTGGATCAATCACGGCTCGACTTGGCTCAGAAGGCTGGTGCGACGGACCTGATCGCCGCCGGTACAGACCCCGTGGAGGCGGTTCTGCAACACACCAGCGGAAGGGGAGTCGACCTGGCAATGGAGGCCGTCGGTCGGACGGAAACCGTCCGAGCCTCGATCGAGAGCGTCCGTAAAGGCGGGACGGTTGTACTGGTTGGAAACGTCACCCCGGAGGTCGCCCTGCCCCTACAAAAGGTGGTGACCCGACAAATTCGTCTCCAAGGCTCGTGTGCTTCGGCGGGGGAATATCGGCGCGCCATCGAGCTCCTGGCCTCAGGCACAATCCAGGTTCGGTCACTGATCACGGCCGTAGCCCCACTCGACCACGGCCCCCAATGGTTCGCGCGCCTGTACGCTCGCGAGCCCCATTTGATGAAAGTAATTCTCACCCCCGGAGAACGCACATGAGTGAAACACTTTTCGACCTCAGTGGCAGGGTTGCCATGGTGACAGGCACAAGCCGCGGGCTCGGCCAGTATATGGCGCGTGCCTTGGCGAGGGCCGGTGCGGACCTGGTGCTCACCAGCCGCGAACGCACTCGTTTGCCTCCGTTTGAAGAGGAGATTCAGGCAATGGGTCGCCGCGCGCTTTGCCTGGAACTCGATGTTCGTGACCTACACAGCATTCAAAAAATGGCGGCCAGCGCCGAAGCGCATTTCGGTCACATCGATATCCTCGTTAACAATGCGGGTTGCAATATACGCAAACCGGCCCTCGAGGTCACCTGGGAGGATTGGAATCTGATTGTCGAAACGAATCTGCGCGGAAGCTTCTTCGTAGCGCAAGCGGTCGCTCCCGGCATGATCACACGCCAGTACGGTCGCATCATCAACATCGGCTCGGTCACCAGTGTCGCGGGTTACGCAGGATTGGGTCCCTACGGGGCGAGCCGCGGGGGCATCCGGCAATTGACCATGAGCCTCGCAGACGATTGGGGGCGGTATGGAATAACGGTAAATTGTCTGGCACCCGGCTGGTTTTCGACGGAACAGAACAAAGCCCTGTACGAAAATAAGGAGTGGGTCGAGTATATCTGCGACCGAATTCCCGTAAAGCGTCCCGGGCAACCTCACGATCTCGATGGCGCGGTTGTATTTTTGGCTTCAGAATCGAGCCGCTATGTCACCGGACAAACCCTGCTGGTCGACGGCGGCATTTCAACCGGTGCCACGCGTGCCCTGGTCGGTTCGTCGTCTCTCGCCGGAAAGCAATCAGGCGATCTCGGAAAAGCGCAGGGATGATCACCGAGAGGGGCTCGAACCTTCCGGACTTTCACCGCGGGCGAAGGAGAAACTCCTCGAGCCTGAGACAAAGATAATTTATCCCGCGATAACTGAACTCCTTGGGGTAAACTCGGTTCCAGCCGTCGCTGGCATTCAGAGTCAGATCTCCGAGGAAATACCTCCGTGTCTAAAACAAGAATGAAGCGTCTCGTGTGCTGTTTCACGGCGCTGTTTTTTGTTCTCACTCCTGCGCCGTGGGCCGACGGCCTTGCCGACTCCCCAACTCCGATCCACCCCGCTCTCCTCCTCGGCACCGCCTGGTATCCCGAGCAGTGGCCGGAGTCGCGCTGGGAGACCGACTTGACCCTGATGCAGGAGGCCGGCATCCACATGGTGCGTGTCGGTGAGTTTGCTTGGAGCCGGATGGAGCCCGAGGAGGGCCACTATGACCTCGATTGGCTGGACCGCGCCATCGCCACCGCGGCAAAACACCAGATCTACACCGTGGTTGGCACACCTACAGCCGCTCCACCAGCTTGGCTTACACAGAAATACCCGGAGACTCTCCGGACAGCCGAAGACGGCCGTGTTGTGCAGCATGGCAATCGCCAGCAGTTCAATTGGGCCAACCCCAAGTATCGGGAATTTGCCCGCAAGATTGCTGAACAGATGGCGCGCCGCTTCGGGCACAACCCCAACGTACTCGGCTGGCAAATCGACAACGAATATTCCGAGATTTCCTTCGACTCCCAGACCAAAGCGCAATTTCAGCAATGGCTGAAAACACGCTACGGCACCCTCAGCAATCTGAACGCCCGCTGGACAACTGCATATTGGAGTGAGAGTTACACCGCCTGGGACCAAATTCCCATCCAGGTCAAGTACGGAAATCCGGGGCTGCTGCTCAGCTGGATGCGTTTCGTCAGCGATACCTGGCGCAGCTACCAGAAGAATCAGTTGGAGGTCCTTCACGCCAATTCTGATGCACGCCAGTTCATCACCACCAACACCATGGGCGCCTACGATGGTTTTGATCACTACACCGTGCTCCAGGATCTGGACATGGCCGCTTGGGACGACTACGTTGGTGAAGGCCATCTCAATCCAGTCAAAAATGGGGCGGCCCACGATCTCACCCGAGGATTCAAGCAGACGAACTTCTGGGTAATGGAAACGCAGCCGGGGAACGTGAATTGGGCGGACATCAACAATTCACTTAACAAAGGCGAGGTCCACGCCATGGCCTGGCATGCCGTTGCACATGGCGCTGACACCGTCAGTTACTGGCAGTGGCGCAGTGCCATGAATGGCCAGGAGCAGTACCACGGCACGCTGCTCGGTGCGGACGGCACGCCCCTTCCCTTGTATCCGGAAGTTGCGCAGGTCGGCAAGGAATTCGAGAAGGCCAGTGCGGCCTTGGCAGGGACGACCGTCAAGTCTGAGGTCGCCATGCTGCACTCCTACGACAGCCGTTGGGCAATCCAGTGGCAGCGGCACAACAAAAATTACGATCCCATCGAGGAGTTTCTCTCCTACTATGGACCATTGCGGGTGATCTCCCAATCGATCGACATCCTGCCGCCGACCGCTAACCTCACCTCGTACAAACTTGTCGTCGCCCCCGGCCTCAACGTGCTCTCGGACGCAGCGGCCAAAAATCTGATCGCGTATGTACAAGGTGGCGGACATCTGGTCCTCGGTCAGCGCTCCGCCATGAAGGATGACGACAACAGTCTTCAACCAGAACGGCAGCCAGGCCCGCTCGCGGAACTTCTCGGAGGCCGCGTGGAGCAATACTACGCGTTGACCGGCCCTGTTCCGGTCGAAGGTCAATGGGGATCGAGCGAGTGCCCCTTGTGGGCCGAACTGCTCAGCACCAAGAACGCCGCCACAGAAGTGCTGATGCGCTACGGCAAGAGCAATGGATGGTTGGACGGTCAACCCGCAGCGATCACGCGGCAGGTGGGCAAAGGACGCATCACCTATATCGGAGCCTGGCTGGAACCCGGGACCATGCGGCAGGCCGCCAAGTGGATGACCGACGCTAGCGGTGTGAAGACGCCTCTTCGGGCTGTGCCGGAAGGCGTGGAAGTCTCTCTGCGTCAAGGGGAGCACGGTGCCGTTTTCGTGATCATCAATTTCTCCGAAACGGCGCAAACCGTTCCCCTTTCAGGGCCCATGAAGGATGTGCTCGAAGGCGGGCAAAAAACGTCCGTGAGTTTGCCAGTTTACGGTGTCGCGGTTCTGTCGGCTGCACAGTGACCGGTCCAATGGCAGTGGGTCGAAGCGCCAGTTGCCGTTCCGTAAGTTCGTGATCGGTCATCGCGGATTGAACTAGCAACGAGAGAACTGGACGATGAGCACCTTTGAGCTGAACAGTCAGCCACACCGGCGGTTCAATCCTCTCCGCGGAGATTGGGTGCTGGTCTCTCCGCATCGGACCGAGCGTCCTTGGCAAGGGCAGGTGGAGGTGTCCGCAACGGAGCAGTTGCCGCGGTACGACCCCGATTGCTATCTCTGCCCGGGAAATGTACGCGCCGGCGGGCGAAGAAACCCTACCTATCAAAAAACCTTTGTCTTCGACAATGATTTTGCCGCGTTGCGGCCGGACTTTGCGGACGGGACGTTTCTAAAGGGCGAGCTACTGCAGGCGGAGAGCGAGTCCGGAAGGTGCCGCGTGGTCTGCTTCTCACCTCGCCACGATCTCACGCTGGCACGGATGAGCGGTGCCGAAATTCAGGGTGTGGTGGACACTTGGTGTGAAGAGTTCCAGCAGCTCGGAAGCGAACCCCGTGTTGGAGCGGTGCAGATTTTTGAAAATCGCGGAGCGGTGATGGGTTGCAGCAACCCGCATCCACACGGCCAAATCTGGGCCAACAAAACGGTGCCGGATGAGTTGGCCCGTGAGATTGCTTCGCAAAAGGAGTACACGCAAAGAAGAAAATCAGGCTTGCTTGAGGATTATCTGCACCTTGAGCTTGAACAAGACGAGCGAATCGTCTGCGCGAACGCCTACTTCGTCGCGCTTGTACCCTTTTGGGCGGTCTGGCCGTTCGAAACGCTGCTCATCAGTCGGCAGCGCGTCTCGAGCCTGCCGGAACTGCGCAGCGAAGAACGCGCCGGGTTGGCGGATATTTTGCGGCGGCTGACCATTCGTTACGACAATCTTTTTCGCACATCTTTTCCCTACACCATGGGATTTCATCAGCGCCCCACTGATGGAGGTGCCTATCCGGAATTTCACCTGCATGGGCACTTTTATCCGCCGTTGTTGCGTTCCGCCACCGTAAGGAAGTTTATGGTGGGTTATGAAATGCTGGCCATGCCTCAGCGGGATATAACTCCAGAAGCGGCCAGCGCGCGCTTGCGGGAGCTCTCCGAAACACACTATCTCGAGAGCGTGTAACGGCCAGAGTTTTCGATTAGACAGCGGATCAGAGTGACCCGCGAAGTTGAGGCGTTGATGGTCGGATCGCTAGATAGCGCCGCGACCTGAAAGGGACACGAGGAATATGACGAAAATGGCTAGACGCGCGATCCTGAAGACCGTCGTTCCCGCAATCGCGGCGTCCGGCGTTCTAGCAAGCGGCTACCTCGATTGTCTCTCGAGCGCAAAAAATGTCCGGCCAGTTCCCGGCAAACCGCGCATCCGGCAATCCGCTTCGCGCTGGTGCTACGAGAAGATTCCTCTCAGCGAGCTTTGTGCCAAAGGCGCAGAGATGGGTCTCGAAGGCATCGATCTGCTCAACGAAGAAGAGTGGGAAATTCCCCGACAGTATGGTTTGGTCTGCAGCATGGGCTATGGCGGGGGCGGCGAGATCCGCAATGCCCTGAACCGCATCGAGAATCATGCAGGAATTGAGGCTGCATTCCGAAAATCGATTCCCCGTGCGGCAAAGGCCGGAGTTCCGAACCTCATCACATTTTCGGGAAACCGCAACGGCATGTCCGATGAGGAGGGCGCGCGGAATACCGTTGCGGGTCTAAATCGCATCAAGAAGCTCGCCGAGGACCACGGAGTAACGATTTGCCTGGAGCTGCTGAATAGCAAAGTGGATCATAAGGATTACATGTGCGACCACACCGCGTGGGGTGTGCGGGTGATACGGGAAGTGAACTCTCCCAAGGTAAAGTTGCTCTACGACATTTATCACATGCAGATCATGGAGGGCGACCTGAGCCAGACGATCATTGCGAATAGCCAATGGTTTGGTCATTTCCACACCGGTGGGGTGCCGGGCCGTCATGAACTCGACGACAGCCAAGAGGTAAATTGGGCCGGAGTCATGCGCGCCATCGCGAGCACGGATTTTCAGGGTTTCGTCGGACACGAATTCATACCGACCCGAGATCCGATGACTTCACTGCGTCAGGCCGTTGCGCTATGCAACGTTTAGAATCCAGGCGCGAACGGCGGCAGCTTTCGGCAGAGAATCGGTTCTGGCGATCTAGACGGAACGCACTTCGTGAACAGGTTCGCTCGGTTGTCGATGTTAGCCTTCGCTTTAGCTGGCATGAGATGACGGACGATTCAAGCCATCCACGAGAGCAACTGCGGGAGCGTAGCCGCCGCACTGGACTCCGTTCCTCGCGGGAGCGATGGCGATATGGCCACAGCCTCGTTGTGATCCTCAAACCAAGCCACAAACATGGATTGCGCTGAGCCCGGCAGGCGTTGCTGGTTTAGCCAGTTATAGTAGGCCGCCATATCCGCGTCCACGAGTGACCCGACGGGATCGAGTTCCGGAGACTCGAAACTGGGGGACAGAAGTTCACTCATCGGCTTCTGTCGCTGACGAGGAGCAAAGCGCACAAGGAGAGTCACGGGCTGTGCGCGCCTCAACGCTTCGCGCGCAGCCCATTGGGCAAAGCTCGTGCTGAAAATCTGCGTCCCGGAACCTTCCGTCAAAAGCTTGGTCTTGAAGAGGGCGAGAACCACATCATCTGAAGCGACGAAGCCAAGATCGGCAGGCCGCATCTGAGCCATGATTGTCCGCAGCGCCTCCGGCCCCATGCCGGCCTTTTTGGTTTCGTGCTGGATCTTGCCGAGCAGCGCGGTTCGGGCCGGCTCCAAGCCTTTGTAAGATACACAAGTAATGGCCGGGGCGTGGGGCAACTCCTGCCCTCCGTCGATGTACCAATGCCCATAGCGGACGGGATGTGCGTCCGCTCGGGCGGCGACCGCGTCGAGCAGCTGAGCCAAACCACCCTCCGGTTGTACATTCGTGAAATAAGCACCGTAAGTCCGCAATTTGCGGAATAAGGGCTCCGGGGCGGAATCGACTCCCTGGCCGATGACCGCGATGCCGATCCGCGGAAGCGCGGGCTCATCCGGTGGCACTGTCACCCGGAGGTGTTCGGCGTAGGCGAGAGCCGCCTTACGGAAGGCGTCCAATTGATGGGTGGTCCAGAGATGCGCTGAAAGCTGCTCGATGAACTGTGCCGGCGCGTTCACCCAGTCCAGTTGTTCGAGCTTCGGCGACAGCCGAATCTCAGCAAACCCCTCGAACCAATCCTTGGTCTGTTCCGCGGAAAGCGAACTAAGGGTAGCGAGTTCCCTTTCGAGCGCCTTGCGTTCGGCGGGAAACCGGAAATCATAATCAATGACTTCCCGCAGAAGACCGGCGAGGAACGCAAGCGGCAGGCGCTTTAGGGCTGCAAGAAACTCCAGGACGAGCCTGCGCGCTTCGGGAGCATAGCCGTTGAACAACTCGGGTTTGAGATCGCTCGGAAGCATACTTGTTACAGGAGCACAGAGATGGGCTTTCCGCGCGAGAACGTAGCGGAAAAGCCCATCAGAGCACCCAGGGTCGGCACCAGATCGATGGTCTCGACGGGCTGATCAAAAACAACACCCTCACGAATGCCGGCGCCAAGAGCCATCATCCAAGTAGTCCTCGAAAGAGCGTCGCCGGTGCGATGGTGCTGGAATCCGTTTCCACCGGAATCGTCGTCGGCGTCGCGGCCAAAGTCCGGGAGAATGAACATGGTGGTCTTGCCACGGTACTCCGGTTCGCTCTGAATGAGGTTCCAGAGCTCCGCGCACAGGCGGTCGGTTCGCCGGATACCCTCGATATAGAGGGAGTAAGCCCCGGCATGAGCGATATCAATGTCGTGCATGGTAACCCAGAGGAGACTGGGTGCCAGTTGTCGTATCAGACGCCGAACGACATAGACGGAAAGTTCATCTGGGCTCGACAGGTTACGCGCGTGCGTCTTGAAGTCATCTACCGACAGCTTGAGGATGCCCTCCATCTGATCGAGCTCAAACGTGTTGCCACCGAGTTCCGGAGCGTAAAGTGGGGTCTCGTAGCTGTCACGCAGCAGATGTCCGTAGTCGCCGCTGCCGGAGGTTGCGGCACTTAGCAGATATTTCGGCAAGATCACTCTCGCGCCGGTTCCAACACCAAACGAACGATGACTGCTCTCCCCGATACGATTAAACCCGTTGCTCGGTGCCACTACCCAGGCATCGGACGCAGGCCTCTTCAATTGCTTGCGGAAGTACTCGAAAACCGTGGGCGACTCCGGGGGCAGAGAGGCGAAATTATTGACCGTTTCGTAGGTGCCTGTCGCAAGGCTTGCCGTCGCAACGTAGTGCCCAAGAATGCCCCGATTGGTAACCTGGGCAAAAAAAGTGGACTGCGGGATCAGCTCGCGCATGAGGTGCGGAATGTTTGCCTGACCTTCGGGGGCAAACGTCTCCTGGTCTCGTGCGCCGCCGCCGAAGGTGATCACCACGACTTTTCTCCTCGACTGCGGAGTGGATCGGAAGATCGGCAGAGGGGGGAAGAGCGCGTTTGCCAGTACGACCCCGGCGGCAGAACGCAAAAATTCGCGGCGGCTCACAGCCAATTGTCGGGCGAGTTCGCGCGCGTTCGGCCTATCAGCGCCAGAAAACCGGGACAGCACCCATGCGTCAGCGAGTGGAAAACGAGAGGTCATGACCATCCCACGGCGTTGGTAGAAAATTAGGTCACAAAAAAAACAAAGTCAAGATTCGACGGTCATCCAGGATATCGAACATTGTAGTGAATGGGCGATCCGACGCTGGTGCGTTCGAACCTCGCAAACTGATGGGATGCTCAAGGCTTGGCTTCACTGGCCTGCTGCCCCGAATAAACGAATTGGCGGATTTCCGCCCTTTGCCGCTCGAGATCGGAAAGGTGCTGCTCCCGGAGCTTCTGGTAGACCTTGAATTCCTCCTGCGCCTTATCTTTTTCCTCCAATCGGACGTACGCTTGCGCGAGTCGGTAGTGAACATCCGCCAAATCCGGATTGAGCTCGCGTGCCTTTAGGTACTCCGGGACGGACTCGGAATATTTTCTTTGGTCGGAATAGAGATTGGCCAGCTGGAGATGCGCTTCCGCCAGGCTCGGATCAAGAGCGATGGACTTCTTCAGAAGCGTTTCGATTTCCGTGAGATCCTGATTGGGATCCTGAGCCCTCTTGCCCTTCCACAGACTCATCGCATAGTAATAAACCGCGCGCGCATTCATCGGCGCGATTTCCGCAAAGCGGCGGAAACGTTCGATGACCTCTTTGGCTTGGCTTGGCGAGCTGTCAAACGCCCGGGACAAAAACGGGTAGCCCCGCGGATCGCTGGGACTGAGATCGGCGGCCCGTAGCAATGATTTGACGGCGTCATCGTACCGTCCGAGTGAATAGAGAGCCATGCCGAGCCCAATGGCCATCCTCGCCGAGTCCGGATAAAGTTTGGCACCTTGCTCGAAGACTTCGATGGCGGGTTCCAAGGTTCGGTGAAGGAGAAGTTCGCTGCCCCAGTCAAAGATATTGCCTTCGCTTGGGTCCAGGCGCGCCGCAGCTTCGAATTCGTTTGCGGCGGCAACGAAGTTGCCGTCCTTTTCCTCCACTTGGCCGAGAAGATTGTGCAATTCGGCGGTATTTTTGCGGCTCGTAAGACTTTCGATCATGTGCCGGGCATCACCTAGCCTTCCGGAAAGGAGATAGGCCAGGGCCAGATCATATCCGTTGTCGTAGGACGAAGGATCGATTTGCTGAGCGTGCTCCAGGTAAGGTATCGCTACGGAGAGCCTATTCAAGCGCGCATACAACTCGCCGAGGTTGTGGTTGGCCTCGTAGTCCTCGGGGGCCAAGGCGATGGCTTTCTGGAACTGTTGTTTCGCCAATTCCGTGTTGCCGAGACGTACCAGGTTAGTTCCAAGGTTGGTTCTGGCGGTTGCAGACGTTGGCTTGAGGTCTACAGCGGTCTGCAAATGCTGGTTGGCTTTTTCAAATTGGGACTCTGAGGCATAGACGATGCCCAGCAGTTCCTGCACTTCGAAGCTTCCCGGTGCTTGTTTCAAGAGCTTTTCGAGCGCTACGGCTGCTTCCGGGTATTTGCCGGCTTCGTAGAGTGCAACGGCAGCCTGGAACTCACGGTCCAAACCCTGCTGCGCTGCGCCCCGCAGAGCGGTCGTGTCCACGCACATCAGCACAGCATACAGGACACATGCCGTAAACCTGCGCCTTAGGGTCACGATGTTGTTATCGTATCACCGCACAGAAAGAGTCATGGAAGAAGAGATCGCGCGGGAAAGCATCTCGGAGGTGCCTTCCCGCGCGGGGTATTAAGGATCAGCTAGAAAAGGAACTTCAGGGCAAACTGGATTTGTCGCGGATCGTAAGGCGCCAAGCGCGTCGACCCGATTGCACCGAAGTTCGAGTTGAGGTAGTTTATTGAACCCGAGATCGCAACCACGCCGTTCCCGCCGAAGCCGGGCGCATTGAATGTCGGGTGGTTCGCAATGTTGAAGAACTCGGCCCGGAATTGCAGGGTTCTTGTTTCCTTGATTGGGAAGTTCTTGAAGACGGAGAAGTCCACTCGGTCGAATCGAGGACCGGGAACATCTGTTACACTACCGAGAGCGGCGTTGCCGGTTAAAGGCACGCATCCCGTGGGGTTACCCGTTTCCGGAACTCCACCAGGCCCGAGGACGCAAGGCTGTGTGAATGCGGCGGGATTCCCGAACCAACTGAGCTGACCGTTCGGCTTGGTGAAGAGCCCGAGTTTCAGAGGCTGTCCTGGAACCCGCAGGGCACCGCAACCTATGGCGGAAGCGGTCTGAGACGGACAACCGATCTGGCTGGGCTGGCCACCTTGGAAGGTCATGCTCCAGTTGACACTCCAACCGCCGATCACCTGATTCGCAAACCCAGATGCGTCGGTTCCAAAACGCTTTCCCTTCCCGAAGGGCAGGTCATAGCTGCCGCTGAAGTGAAAGACGTTGCGAATGTCGGCCGCAGCAAGCCCGTAGTCGGCACCGACTCCCATGCCCGGAACGTAGGGGGCACGGTAACCATTCCAGCCCCCGGCAATGTGGTTGTTCCCAACACTGCCGTTATTGAGTAGGTCGTAGGCATCAGTCAGCGTTTTAGACCAAGTATAGGTGAAAAGGAACTGCAGGCCGCTCGCGAACCGCTTTTCAATCTGTGTTTGCAAGCCGTTGTAGTTGCTGATTCCTTCCGTATAAGCCTGACTGCCACCGATTCCAAAGTCCGGGAAAGGAACAAGGGTCTTTGCTGCGGTATTCACCGGTGCGATCACGGAGGGTTCGTTGTTGGCCGGGAAGATCTCGAGATGGCGTCCCAGAGTGCCAACGTAAGCCGCCTGCAAGGAAAGTGTCGGCGTCAGCAGGTACTCCACAGTTAAGTTCGTACCCATGGAATACGGCGTCTTGTAGTCGAACTGAATTCCCCGCAGTTGCAAGCCACTGGCATTCACGAGCGCGGGCTCGAGGGGCGTGCAGGAGAACCCCGTTTCGAAGGTCGCCGTACCGCCCGGCCCTGCCGGTGGGGTGGGGCATCCCGTGAACGTGTAAGGCGTAACGGTGTTGGGGGGGAAGAAATTGAAATTGAACTGGAACGGGTAGTTTTCACCAATGTTTGGAGAGAACCCGCGATTTTCGAACCCGTTGTAGAAGATCCCCCAGCCGCCACGGACCACCAGTTTCGGATTCACCTGGTACGCAAATCCGATGCGTGGGGCAAAGTTAGCATACTGCGAGTGACCGAGCCCTCTGCCATAAGCGCCGAGGACAGCGAGCTCTATCCCATCCGTCTGAAGCAGGCTGCGAAAGCTAGGCGAGAGTTGGCTTGTGAACGGATTCCCAGGCGGAATGATATACATCGGGCTACTTGTCGGGGGGCCGAACGGGACGAAGTTTGCCTGAGCGGAATGGTGCTCGTACACAAGGCCAAAGAAGTCATAGCGCAATCCCAAATTTAAGGTCAGTTTGTTTGTGACCTTCCAATCGTCCTGAATGTAGACGCCGTAGTAATTCTTGCCATTATCGGTAAGAGAGATGTTCGAAAGGTAGACGTTGCTTGAGCCCCCGACATAGTTGACTCCCGTGGGTCCCACGATCGGGTTCGCTACCGTTGGTGTCAACAAAAAGTCCACGCGGCCGGTATTGCTGTTGTTCTGCGTTGGAATGTCGGTAAAGGCTCCGTTGTACTCGAACTGTCCGTGCGACCACGGTGGCTGAAGCGTGGAGAATTTTACGTGCTGAAATTCGAAACCAAACTTGAAGGTATGCTTTCCGTAAATCTTGGTCACGTCGTCCGTGATTTGAAAGGTTGAGGTCACTTCGTCCGAGGGTAGAAAAGCGTTGCTGCCAAGGGTCGCCAGACCGGTGATTGAGAACGCGGGAAGCCCGCCATTCAGCGTAGTTTGCGGAACCCCCTGAATTCCGTACTGCGCCGGGATGCCGAACGTGTTGGCAACGGGACCGCTGCGCGTCGTCTTCAGATAATTGAAACCAGCACGGAATTCATTGATGGACACTGGTGAAAACGTATGCGTCCATCCGATGGCCGTCTGATCGGACTTCGCCGTCTGATTGCCCTGCTGGAATCCGCCACCATCCGCTACGCCCCCGAAGATTCCCGGAATAAACTGCGGGTCATCGACCCAACTGAAGCGGGCGAACACCTGGTCGTTCGGGCTGAAATTGACGTCGCCCCGCACGTCAAAGGAGTTGCTGCTCTCGTTGAGTTTCGGAGAATTAGCAAAGTTGTTAACCAGGCTACTCGTCGTCGGATTCGGATAAAGATTCATGAGCGCGATGGCGTTCGGATCGAGCCGACCGAGAGGAATCTGATTCAGTTGGCACGCAGCAACCATGCCGACAAAGTTCATGGTACCCGCCGGACAACTAGCGGATCCGAGTGATCCGAAGGGATTGCGAGCATACCCGCTCACCGGAGCCACGATGCCCGTCGAGGGATCGACCTGATTTGCGATAATGGCGCGCGTGGTTGCCGGATCAAAAACCGTGCCGAGCGGGAAGACACGACCCAGGGCATCCGGAGAGGTGGTACCCGATTGTAAACTGATGAGGTCAGAAAAGTCGGTGTAGCCGCTGGCGCGTTCCGCCGCAGTCGGAACGGCGCCGCTCAAGACGGTTCCCTGGACCCGCCTCAGCCCCTGGTAATCCATGAAGAAAAAGACCTTGTTTTTCACAATCGGGCCGCCGAGGGTGCCGCCAAACTGGTTCTGGCGCAATTCCCCCTTCTTGATCTTGTTGGCATTTTCAAAGAAGTCCGCGGCGTCCAGAACGTCATTGCGGAAAAATTCCCAGGCGGCCCCGTGGAACTCGTTGGTGCCCGACTTGATCGTGGCATTGAGCACGGCTGCTCCCGAGCGACCGAACTGTGCACTGAAGTTCGAGGTTTCCACCTTAAACTCCTCGACGGCGTCGACCGGCGGCAACACCACGTAGTTCGTGCCGTTGAGGAAGTCCACGGTGTCGGAGTTATTGTCGATTCCGTCTAACAAGTAATTGTTCTGCGCAGGCCGCAAGCCGTTCGCCGAGAAGGCGCCCGAGGCCGCGTTACCGCGAGTGTCCGCCTGCGGGGTATTCACACCCGCCGCGATCTGTGCGAGGAACGTAAAGTTCCGGCCATTCAAGGGAAGGCTGTTGACGGTCTTCGTGTCTACGACCTGGCCTACGGAGGAACTCTGCGACTCGAGCAGCGGGGCTTGCGCCGTGACCTCGACCGATTGCGTCACGTTGCCGGCAGTCAGCGTAAAGTTCTGCACTACGTCAGCACCGATATTGACGATGACCCCTCTGGTGGTGGCGGACGCGAACCCGGCGTTCGCGACGTCGATCCTGTACGTACCAATCTTGACCGGAGAGAATTTGTATACGCCTTCTGCATTGCTCGTCGTTGTCAGGCTGACACCCGTTCCTTCACTCGTAAGCGTCACCTTTGCGCCGGTAATCACCGCGCCGGACTGGTCGTACACGGTCCCGAGAATGGAGCCGCTATCGACCTGAGCGCGCGAGGGGCTCGCAAGGACGAACAGCAGGGAAAAGCCAAAAGCGAGGATAACGATTCGGTGCCTGAAGGTCATGAGTAACCCTCCCCGTGTTTCCGGGCCCAATGCCAGGACGGCACAGCCCCCAAAGGATGTGGCCGCGGGCCTTGCACCTTGGACCCGCGGGAGGCAAACAAAACACCCGACGATTCAAGAAATTTTACAGGCGGCTACCTGGGAGAGTTGTGTTATTCAACCTCAGGCGACCAGGCACCCCAACAACCTTAACCGCTTAACCTTTTGCGCGCTACTAGAACACGGGGTTTCCGATGTTGTCAAGAAAATTTTTTGCTCTATACTTGCCGCGCGATCCCTGACGATCGTCCCCGCCAACTGGGCATGCAGATGCTTTCGAGGGACCGGCCAGGATTCTTATGGGAGTAACCATTCGCGATGTTGCGCTCGCGGCAGGTGTCTCGACTGCCACGGTCTCCAATGTGCTGAACAAAACGGGCAAAGTCGGCCCGCGTACCCACAACCTGGTTCTCTTGACCGTGAAGCGCCTCGGCTACCTTCCCAATATTCACGCTCGTCGGCTCGCCTCGCGTGATACGCGCACGCTCGGAATCATCGTTTCGGACATCGAAAATCCCTTTTTCCCCGAAGTCATCAAGGGGTTTCTGGATCGCTCCCGGCAATTAAACTACGACGCGATTCTGAGCGACACCAACTATGATCCGCGTCGCACGCAAGAGGCCGCCAGCCGCATGATTACTCACAACGTCTCTGGCGTCGCGATCATGACGTCGGAATTCAGCGCTCACTTGATCACCGAGTTTGCCCGCAGGAAAATCGCGGTCACTTTTCTCGATCGGGGTCGCGCAAGAGACTACGTGAGCACGCTGCGGATCGACTATGCCTCCGGAATCGAGCAAGTAGTCCGATACCTTTACGCGCAAGGGCACCGGAGAATTGCTTTTGTCGCAGGCAGGCCCAAGCTCAAGTCCAACGTGGCGCGACTGGAAGCCTATGAAAACTCCATGCTGGCTATGGGCCTCAAACCCGGACCCGTGCTTCCCGGTGACCTGCGGTTCGAAGGCGGAAGGGCAGCCGGACTTGCCATCGCAAAGATGTCTTCGTTGCCCAGTGCCGTAATGGCCGTGAACGATTTGACGGCCGTGGGGGTTATCAAGGGCCTGACCTCCGCCGGTTTGCGCATCCCGAAGGATATTTCCGTTACCGGCTTCGACAAAACGTGGCTCGCGGAGTACAACGTACCCTCGATCACGACGGTGGATGTCCATCGCAATTTGCTTGGACAAATCGCGACGGACGCCTTACACGCACTTTGCAGTTCCTCCGATCCCCAAGGCCGGGAATACGAAATCTCGGCGGAATTGGTCGTGGGGCAATCCTCGGGAAAGGCCAATTCCAGAAGCTAGCGATCGGTTCTTCGGCGTTGGGCCGAGAGCATTCTTCGCCGCCGACGACCGAAATTGGGCAATTTGGCCCCGTTCGATCCGGGTGTTAGTATCCGACTGTTGCGTGAAGTTTCCGTGAGCACCCGGAGATGGCGCGTCAGGACAAGAAAAAAGGAAAGGTATCACGCCGCGCTTTCTTAGGTGGGTTGCGCTACGCGCCGCTGTTTTTTCTTCCGTCGCCAATCGACTCGGCGGTGCTCCAATCTTTTGCTCCGAGCGTTCTCGGACGGCATGCCCCCTCTTTACCCTTCTCGGAGTATCGGCTGACGCCGCGCTATCCAGGCAAAGCGCTTCTGGACGATGTACTCCGCTACGTCCCGCCTGGCTCTGACGAATATGTGACGGAGAAATATGCCGCCGAGATCGCCGAACTCCTTGACCAATGGGCAGTCGAACTGAAGTCGGATGCTCGTTCCTCAGATGAACTGAAAAGGATTCTGGCCCCTTCACTCCGTGCCGCTTCCCTAGTACCTCTAGCCGAGACAACTTTGCGCTCGGGTTACGGACTTGAGGTCGTTCGCAGGAAATTCCCGAGTGAACTGGTTCTCGGTCAGGAGCGCTTCCTCGAGGAGTTCCGGACATACCTAGCCGCGTTCGAAGCGGTCGTGACGGCGGAATTTCAGATCACGGCGGTCGAACAAACGGCCAGTTCACCCTTGTCGGTCCACATCGAGATTCGCTATGAACTGATTGGCACCGAGGGAAATACAGGGCGGGAACAGCGTGTCGGGCGTTGGGTCACCGAATGGCGGTTCGATCCGACGGGCGCCTGGCAAGCCTTTCGTTGGACGGCGACTGCGGAGACGCTCAGCCGTGCGCGACGGCCGGCGTTCCGCGAGGTGACGGCTCAAGCCCTCGGCCGAACGGAGTCCTACAAGAACCAACTGCTTCGCGGAACCGACTACTGGCGCACGGTTTTGGATGGAGCTTGCGGAATCGACGTATACGGCAATACCGGGATTGCGGCGGGCGATTTCGACGGCGACGGCCGCGACGATCTTTATGTCTGCCAACCTTCGGGGCTGCCCAACCGTCTTTACCGAAACTGTGGCGACGGCACCTTCGAGGACGTCACCGAAGCTGCCGGAGTGGGTGTACTCGACGGCACAGCGTGCGCCCTTTTTGCGGATTTCGAGAACCGCGGACACCAGGATCTCCTGGTCGTTTGTGGCAGCGGCCCTCTTCTCTTCCGTAACCAAGGTGACGGAAAATTCCTGCTCAAACCGGATGCCTTCCGGTTTGCCAATCCTCCGACGGGCACGTTCACGCACGCCGCCGCCGCCGATTACGACGGAGATGGACGCCTCGACGTCTATTTCTGCCTGTACAGCTACTACCCGGGGCTCGATCAATATCGCTACCCGGTTCCGTATTTTGACGCCCGCAATGGCCCTCCGAACTTTCTACTGCACAATGAAGGCAATG
>Ga0306926_10001296_pt1 | contig 24656 bp, 24 predicted proteins | sample flu12Cox44000178_FD_203759 | JGI IMG/M metagenome (GOLD analysis project Ga0306926, IMG submission 203759) | Lab enrichment of tropical soil microbial communities from Luquillo Experimental Forest, Puerto Rico - flux8day.12C.oxic.44.000.178 (v2)... | ecosystem: Environmental > Terrestrial >...
CGTCGACGAATGCCGCAGAATCCTTCCGCGAATAAGAAATAAAGATCTTGAGCTTCTCGCCTGCGCCAGCGTCGGACATGGCTAACTGACGAAGCTAAATCAGTTGACAGCCGCCATAAGACATAATCAGAAGCGGCTCCGCAACACCAATTTTGATCTGGGCATTCGGAGAGGGGTCAAACTCGGTCATTCGGCGATATTGTCTCATAGGCGGCACGCGCGGACGGCGGTTCAACTAACTGTGTCTGCGGCCCAAAAAGATTGAGAAAGGATCGTTCAGATTGGGTCGGCAGATTGTCTCCGATCGCCATGGTGAAGCCCTCCTCGCAGCCTGACACGTCTGCGCGCTGACGCATTAAGGCGGCGCCGTGCCGGTCCCAATGCGCGAGACCTACCAAATCCCCATCCCCTCGCCCGCAACGTTCGGAATGACCTCTTTCGGCATCAGCCTCTCGGACTACGGCTCGGTCACCTCGCTTCATTACGGAGAGACCAGCGGCGCATCAGATGCCCTGGACGCGGCGGGCCAAATCGCCAACTTCCTAAAGCCGAAAACATCTGAGGATGTACCCAACGACCTCAAGAGCCAAGCCGATCTCATTGCCCAACAGCAGCGACTGATCGGATGTGAGGTTTCGCCGTCGACCTGCAAGTGATCCGCGGCGCAGTAACGAAAGCCCTTGTTCTGGGGCTTCGGTCATTCGATACCCTGATGTGGACGATGCCCAAGCAAATTGGGCGGTCTGTAGCGAAGGTTTTCAAAATCGATCCAATTTAAGAGCCCGGCTCGATGCCAAAGAGGTGAGGGGGCTCGCCGGTCTCGACACAGCGCCAGAACTTCCTTTCCGCTGTGAGCAAGAAGTACTGGTAGAGCGGGTCGGCCGGAATAGTCATCTCGACCCACTTGCCGCCGCACGGGTCATCGTTATGCTTCCCGCACTTGCGGTCAACTTCAACGCAAGCGCGGTCTTCCCCAAGACCTGCGGCGATCCAGACACTGCAGGACCATGAGGGTTTGACGCGCCTGGCGCCAAAGCGTGCCCTCGTAGCGGGTCAGCCGGTCGAGAGGATAGGTTGGCAGGTTGGACAGGCGGACAAAGGAGTGCGTAGTGTCGTCGAATTGATCGGCAGGCATTACGGGCGATGCTGAGTCAATCCCGAGGCCGCTTTCGAGGTCATCCTGATCCGGTCGAAAGTCAGAACCGGTCGCGAAGGCATTTCGGTACTTGGCGTCGATAATTTCCTGGCGGTCTTGATGCGCGCGTCGCCGTTGCCGGAACTGAAGCAGATGTTTCGCCTGGATCTTGAACAGTCCGCTCTCGATGGCGGTCGCGCGACGCAGCCGCCACAACAGGCTCGCCAGTCTTAGAACTAGTTCTCGTTCGACAGCTGTTTGGACGTCGTAGTCGGATGTGACGGCGAGCTCAAAGGCCGCGTAGTCGTCGGCATCTTCCAGCGCGTCGATCACGGTTTCTGCAGTCAGACCATGTCGGACAGCATTCTGGCGCGAGCGCCTCTTTCCCTCTTCGGTGACGGGTCCGGTGCTGAGCCGCGCGTTGCGGCGGTTGGCCTCGATTTGCCGGAAGGAGGTCATCCTGCCTCTGGGCCAAGAATTGGCTTCGTTTCGTCATTTTGAGGCGGGCCAACGACGTTGGTTCCGTCGAACTGAACGGGCCCGTTGGCGGCAGGGGGCTCAACCGCGTGCGTCTGGCCCCAGAGGTCAGCGGCAATCACAAGGGGATCGATCCCCTGGCTTTGCCACCAAGCGCGTTCATTGCCGCGCCGGTGCAGCTCGCGATGGTGCATCCGGCAGATCGGGATGGTGAAGCGGTCGCTGACCTTCCGACCGATCGCCCGCTGTTCCGCAAACCTGAGGTGATGGGCGTCCGCCGGGGTTCGGCCGCAGACCAGACACGGTTGAGCGGCCACGAACCTCAGATGGTCGCGATCACGCTCCCGCACCGGTTTGCTGATGGTTGTGACCTCCCGAAAGTCGGGCTCACCCAGACTATGGCCATTCGTATCCTGGTTCTTGGCCACCGATGATGGAGCCGCTTCGGCAAGTTGAGTGAGCCGAGCTTCAAAGGCCGCCTCGACTGCCTGGGCGTCCGCCGCAGACAGCTGGTTTTTCAGGGGCAGCGCCTGGTGTGCCCAGACGGCAAGGGCCTCAGCCTCTTTTAGCTGCTCAAGCTCGGAGATGATCCGGTCCCGCAGGCAGGCCGAGGCTTCAGCAGAGAGACTAGCGGGCTGCGGCGGCTCGGTTCGCTTCTGCCTCGGGGGAGGCTGCAGAGACTGACGCACGGTCTGGGCCGACGAGGCGTGTGCCAGCCCGTTAGCGGGCTCTGATCTTTCGTGTTGAGCCCTCGGGGGACCGGTTGTGATAGCAAGATCCGGGGCATCCAGATCGTCCTCACCAGCAATCCCCACGAGAGTAAAAAGCGCATAGCGGCGGGCATAGGTGAGGGCGGCTCCGAGCCGGTGCGGCGCCGTCGTTTCGCTGACCGGGCAGACCGGCCAGTCCGAGGACATCCATTCGCCGGAGCCATGGACGAGGGTGGTTGTGAGCCTGATCAGGCCGCTGTCGCGGTCGATGGCGGTCGCCTGCACTGCCGCGATCTCATGCCTGCTGAGGCACTTGCGAACGATCTCAAGCCCGCTTGCCAGCGAGGCATAGCGAAAGGTCCGGCTCTCCTCACGGGGAAATACAGAGGGAATCGTTGCGGTGAGCGACTTTTCCGGATTTTCAAGTTCTGCTTGAGCTTTGGCCAAAGCTCCCGCGATTTTGCCGATGGTCTCGCTTGAGCGCTGCATTGGGGAGTATCTCCGATCTATCTGTAAGCCCACAGCGAAGCGCTCACTCGACGCTCACCAAGTCAAAGCTGATGGCACCGGATTTCGAACGCCTGGCGCGCACGCCATGTCCGAGCGCCTCTTTCGCGTCATCGGGCACGAGCTTCTTCAATTCCGCTTTCGCGCTGTCGTGCTCGAGATAGGCCGCACGCGTCCGACAGAAGACATCGGCAAACGCCGCCCAGGAATTTGATCCACTCATGTTCACGATCCGAATCGCTTCAACCCTTGGCCGCGGCGGCTCAATGCCAAAGAGGCGAGGGGGTTCGCCGGTCTCGACGCAGCGCCAGAATTTTCTCTCCGCCGTGAGCAGGAGGTGTTGGTACAGCGGATCGGCCGGGATGCTCATCTCCACCCACTTGCCGCCGCCGGTGATGATGGAAAGGACCGCGGTTCTGGCCGCTGTCACCCACATGCTGTGCTGCAGCTGAGCCATGTGCTTTTCGGCAGCCGCTTCCTCCGAGAAATTCCACGGCAGCATGAACTTGGCTTCGAAAACGGCGCCGGTTGCTTCGATCCGGCCGTCCAGGGTTGTCGCCATCCAGCGGTGCACCGCGTGAAATACCCGCCGCTGAACTTGGGTGACGACCTGGCCAGTGTTCTTCTCGTACCAGTGCCGGTTCAGATGCTCGGTCACGGCGCCGAGCCGGACCAGCAGGTCGCCGGATAGGTCCTCCGGCTCGACCTCGCCGCGCTTCTCCCGCCACAGCCGAAGCAGTGCCGGCTCGTCATCCCCCATGATGATCCGGGCGTCCGAGCCGCCGATAAAGGAACGCCGTTGATGAAGTGCGTTGGCAAAGTCGCGCGCCATTGCGATCCTCCATTTCGCGATTCGCGATAAAATAGATACTAGAAGTATCACCCATGTCGAAGAAAAAGTCAATACCAAGAGTATCAATTCGTCAGATTAAAGCCGCGCGAGCACTGCTGGCCTGGTCGCAAGATGATTTGGCAAGATCTGCTGAAGTGTCGATTCCCACGATTAAACGCCTAGAGGCCTCGGACGGGCCCCTTGGTGGTTGGGATCAGACGGCCGACAAAATTGTAACTGCGATCAACTCTGCCGGCGTCGAGTTCATCGACGGGAATGGTGGTGGACCGGGTGTGCGCCTTCGAAAGCCGCCAAGGCAGAAACGGTAAGAATCGGTCGCGTCCTTTTTTGCAAACCCAAATTTTCCACGAAGCCGGAGCTTAGAGCCACCTTGGGGGCGTCGAGCTCATCGACGAGAATGGTGGCGGACCGGGTGTGCGCCTTCGAAAGTCCGCAAACCAGAAGCGGTTAGGACTACGGTCACTCGCCATCGCCTCCCGTAGGGGCGCACTCGAAATTCCCCAATGATTCAGCAAATATGCACCTAGTTGGTGCAAAAGCATATAGTTTTTATTCAGGGTTGCATTTCCGCGAATCCCCACCATATGTATTTCGCGAAAATTTCCGTCGCGGATTTTTTTCTAGTTGGAGACCTAAGATGTTGCTTGTTACCGAATCGGCAGTTGAGTTCGACAAACTACGTGATGAGCTCTTGCAGGACATTCAGCCGCAAGGCGCAATCGAGCGGCAGTACGCCGAGGACATTGCTTACCTCACGTGGGAGGTCCGCCGGTACCGGGAGACCAAAGCGGGGATCATCAACGCCGCTCTGTTGTCGGCACTAAAGGGTATTCTGGATCAGGTCCTGCCAACGATTCGTCCGCTGGCGAAGGCAGATGATCTTGCGCGCGGTTGGTTTGATGACAAAAAGGCGAAAGCCGAGGTGATGAAGCTGCTCCAGACTCATGGCCTCGATGAAAGCGCCATTGCAGCTGAGGCCTTCAGGTTGCGCGCCGAAGATATCGAGCGCTGCAATCGGATGGAGGCAGTCGCCGAAGCCCGCCGCGAGAAGGGGCTCCGCGTCATCGGCAAGGTCCGGAAGAAACTCGCCGCACGACTGCGGCAGGGCAGTGACCGCTTGCTGGAAAAACCAGAAGCGGCACCACTGGTGCCGGAGGCTGGTGGTTCAGACTAGCTATGGCGAGCGAACGTCAAATCGAAGCCAATCGCCGCAATGCACGCAGCAGCACGGGTCCCCGCTCCGCTTCTGGAAAGAAGCGGTCCAGCAAGAATGCGTTCCGACACGGCCTGTCCAGGCCTTTGTTCGGCGCAGAGTTGACGCGGGAACTAGAGACGCTCGCCCGTGAAATCGTTGGAGAGACGATGGGTGAACAACTCGTGATGGAATTCGCCCGCGCCGCCGCCGAGGCCGAACTCGATCTTGCCCGGATAAGGCAGGTCAAAATTGGATTGATCGAACGCCTTGCTGCGTTTGGAGTCCTCGATGCTCAGGAAATCCTTGGTTCGCCAGCCAATCAGGTCGCTCGGATTAAGCGAACGCGTCTTGATGCAACCGTTGAGATGGAATGCCCGGTGGATCGTTTGCCCTCGATGCCGGCGGGGAAGCTAGAGCGCACAGTCGAGGCGCTGAGGCGCGCGCTTCCCGAACTGGCAAGGCTCGTAAGGTACGAAACTCGAGCTGCCGCGCGGAGAGACCGCGCCACGCGAGCTCTCATGACGCGTAGCGAAGAGTCTCTCGTCCACGCGGTTCCACCTTCAGAATCGTCTCCCCACTCGGTCACCTAGTCGGGTCACGGTCGTCGGGTGTTGGCACAACGTGAGCATGATTATTTTCCACGGCAAAAGTTGACGTTGCGCCCGCATCTAGAAGGCGCTAGGGCGTAATCTAATAAAAGCATATCACTTTACAATGTACAATCTAACCGTGCAATCGGCACCAAAATGGCAGAACGAACCCAATTTTCTTGAGTGAATTCAAGGGTAGCTGAACAGACGGACCATGGATGTTGCTATCCCCAAACTGAAATCATATTGGGATTTCACTTTCGGGCGACTGCCTTCTCCGCCACCACGCAATTTTTCGAGGACAGCATCTTGGAAGGCCGCAAGACGGCGCTTCAGGCGCGCCGGCGGCCGCCTGTCCAGGCCGCTATCTCGGTGCGGCAGGCGTCAGCCCGGCAGGCGATGAAGCGCCCAGATCTTGTTGCCGTCGGGATCGCGAAGATAGGCGAGATTCAATCGGCGCGACGCATTCTGGCGGACGCCCGGCGGCTCCTCGATCGCCTGCCCGCCATTGGCAAGCCCCGCGGCGTGCCCACGCGTTCGCTTGAGTGCCGACTTTGCCACTTAACTGAACACCACCTCGTGCCGCATCACGTACGGGGCAAGCAGGGTGTGGACCTCGTTTGCGATGGCCTCGCGCTGCGCCTCGGCCACGCCTGTGAGCGTCACTGTCGCGATGCTGCCGTGGCTGCCATGGGGTCCGACCGCGACGCTGCACTCGATGCCTCTGTCGCGCAGCGGGGAAAGCACGGTGGTGAAAACCCGCCTTGCGGCATCCCACCTGAGTTGCGGTTTGAACACCTTGCCAACGCCGGTGAGCGGCATGGGATCGATGGCAATGACCTGTACGGGAACGGCAGCCCGCTCGGGCGTTCGCTCACGAACGAAAGCCTCGATCTCGCCCGCCGCCACGCGCGCGCCCGGCTTCAGCTGCACATAGCCGACCGGCAACTCGCCGGCGTAAGCATTGGGCTGGCCGACGACGGCGGCAAAGCCGACGGCGGGATGCTGGAACATGATGTCCTCGATTGGCGCGGGGTCGATATTGTGACCGCCGCGGATGACGAGGTCCTTGGCGCGGCCGGTGATCCAGAGAAAGCCGTCCTTGTCGAGGCGGCCGAGATCGCCGGAATTGACCCAATTCCCGTCAACGAACGCGCCCGTGTTGTGCGCATCGTTGAGATAGCCGCCGAACACACCGGGCCCGGCCATGATCACGACGCCGATTTCATCCACCGCGCAGTCGCGCTCGAGCTTGCCGTCGGCATCGAGCCTGACGATGCGGACGCGACTGTAGGGCAGGGGAAGGCCAACCGAGCCGAGGCGGATAGGGCGATCCGAATAGGCAATGGTATGGACGCTCGCCGTCTCGGTCATGCCATAGACTTCGAACACCGGAAGTTTGAACTTGTCCTGTATCGCGGCTCCGACCGCCACCGGAATCGCAGATCCGCCGCCGGCCGCATATTGCAGGCTCGACAGGTCGGCGCCGCCGGTCGGGATCGAGAGCGTCGCGGCCAGCACAGTCGGGACGCTCGACAGCGCTTCAGGTTTAAAGCGTTCGACGAGGCCCCAGATGTTCTTGACGGCGGCCGGATTGCGCCATCCGGACGGCGACAGCACAACGAGGCAGCCGCCGCCGGAAAAAGTGGTCAGAGCCTGGGTGAGCGCGCCGCCGACATGGAAGAGCGGCATGCCGAACAGCACGTTGGCGCCCGCTTTCGACTTGAGCATCAGGTTGCAGGCCCAGGCCTGGTAGACCTGATTGGCGTGGGTGTGGCGCACCAGCTTCGGCGTGCCGGTGGTGCCACCAGTGTGGAAGTAGGCCGCAGCCTGTTCGCCGGTGATGCGCCGGCCACTGACCAACCGGTCGGACGGCTGCTTCTTCATGAGCTCGTCGAATGAATGAATCCCCTTGGCCGGATCGCCGGGACCATGGACCTGCACGATGGCTTTGAGGTGTTTTAAGTCTTTCCGCACCTGTTCGACCTTCTGCCAGATGTCAGTGCCTGGCATGGGGCCGAGGGCGACGAGCACGGTCGTGCGCGCCGCATCCAGGATTTCCGCGATCTGGTGCGGCTCGAGCAGCGGATTGACGGGATTGGCGATGCCGGCGGCTTCGGCGCCAAACAGCGTGACGAAGGCCTCGGGCAACAGCGGAAGCAGAAAACTCACCACGCCATCGCCGTGGACACCAAGCGCATGGAACATGTTGGCGGCCTGGGTGACGCGCGCAACAAAATCGCGGTAGGTCAGGATGACAGGCGTGTCCGCCGGGTCGGCACCGGGCAGGAATTGAATGGCGGGCGCATCCGGGTTACGGGCCGCCCCCAGCATGATCGCCTCATAGGTGCTGTCGGCGGCAATGCGTTCCGCGTAAGGGATCTTCTCGAAGGCATGGACATCGGCGTCGGTGGCAAAACCCGGATAATCGTGGTCGATGAAACGATCGAGCAGATGGATGCCCGCCATGGTCTGCGTACTCCCGTGATAGATTTCTGTGCCGGCCAGCGCGACTTTACCCAGGCGAACCGACCGCGTTTTGCCGACGGATACATTGGCTCTGGCTCAAAAGGAATACCCTTTGCTTTGATCGGAGTGAAACGGGGAGGTGACAATGGCTAATCCTGACGTGCTGTCGACGCGGATTGAGGGCGGCATCGCCGTCGTGACCCTCGGTAGTCCGACGCGGATCTTCTTCGATCCCGAAATGAGCGAGGCCCTTCTCGGCGCGCTAACCGCGCTTGGCAATGACGAGGCCGTGCGCGTGGTCGTGGTGACCGGCGGCGCACCCGGCTATTTCGTGCGGCACTATTCGGTGGCCGAACTGATCAAAACCGGTGAACGGCTGAAAAGCTCCGGGCTAAAATGGGCGGAGGACACGCCTTACAAGCCGGGCAGCTTTGCCGAGGCCATGCGTGTTGCCGAACGTATGCCCAAGCCGGTGATCGCGGCGATTTCGGGCTCGGCGATGGGCGGCGCCTTCGAGTTCACGCTCGCCTGCGACGTTCGCATTGCCCAACGGGGCGATTTTCGGATCGGGCTACCCGAGATCAATGGCGGTATCTTGCCCGGCGGTGGCGGCACGCAGCGCTTGCCGCGGGTCATCGGAACGGCGGCGGCGCTCATGCACATCCTGATGGGGGTGACGCTTTCGCCGGTCGAGGCGGCACAAAAGGGCCTCGTCCACGAAGCCGTTGAGGGCAAGGCACTCGACCGTGCAATGGAGATTGCGCGGCGGCTTGCGAGCCATACGCCGCAGTCGGTGGCTCATATCAAGCGGTTGGTTCGCTCGGCGCTTGATACGCCGCTCGATCAGGGCTTGCAGCTGGAGCGCAACCTCTTCATGGATCTGTGCGGCAGCGATGAAGCGATCACGCGCATGAAGGCCTATGAGAGCAGCCGCATAGCTGACCCGTCCAGACCTTGAAGATTTGATGAAGGCGGCGTTGGGCGCGGTCGCAGGCTGCCGATCCGCGCCGGGCGGGCGGCCTACTTCGCCGCTGAGAAGCGGCTCTCGAACGAGTTGGCCGAAACAATCGGCTGCGATCCGGCGACCTGACTGTCCTTGGGCGGAGCCGCCGCGGCATCGGCAACCGCCGCCGGCTGCGCCTCCGCGGTCACGGGCTTGAATGGCGGGCGTGCGGCCGCTTGCCTGGTCTCAGCCTGCTTGGTCGCTGCCGGCTTGAACGCCTTGGGTTGCGGCTTGGCGTCGGCTACTCTCGACTTGGCCGGAGCGGGCGGTGGGGTCGTGCTCGCGGTGGTCTCGGCGCTTGCGCTGCTCAGCCCGACCTTACGGGCGAGGCTGGAAAAAAATCCTTCCGATTGCTGGACCGGCGGCGTCGTCGGCGCTGCTGAGGCTATCTTGGTGCCCTGCTGCGCCTGCGTCGTCGGCGCTGCGGAGGCGACCTTAGTGCCCTGCTGCGCCTGCGCCGGAGTAGCAACCGCAACCACGGCCTCATCCTGCTGCCACGGCGCGCGCGGCGGATTGACGTGTCCGGGGATCGTGCCGGGCGCGCGCGTAAATGCTGCCAGCGACAGGCCCTGACCTTCACCGCCGTCGGACAAGCCGGTGTTGCCGTTCGGCAGATGTGACGCAAACACCTGATTCATGCCGCCATCGATGCCGGTGTTGAGCTTGGCGACCGGCGTACCCCTGGCAACCAGCTTGGCGTACTCCTCCTCGTCCTGCTGCTGCTTCTCGCGCACGGCATCCGCCAGTTCCTCTGACATGGCGTAGGTCGGACATTTGGCCCCGGCCTGGAACACCGGATCGTGGGTCGCGTTCGGCGCGCGGATCGCATCGAACACGTATTTCTTCTCGCAGAAATCGACCTTCGGCTCCTGATGCGAGACCTCGAAGTGATCGGAGCCTTCCTTGATCATCTTCCAGAACGGCATGTTCGGATTGTTGCGGTGTTTGGCCATGTTCGTCGCCGTCATCCGGAACGGATAGGCCTGGAACTGGAATGCCTTCTGTCCACCGAAGAAGGACTCGCGGCCGAGCGAATAGATCTCGGCAATCTGCTCGTCGGTCATGGCGTAGCAGCCGCGCGAGGAGCAGTCGCCGTGCACCATCAACTCAGACCCGGAGCGTCCCAACGCTCGGTCAAAGGCGTTGGGATAGCCGGTGTTGAACGACAGGTAATACGCCGATTGCGGATTCATCTGCCCGGGAGTGATCGAATAGAAACCCTCCGGCGCCTGACGGTCACCTTCGCGCACCTTGGGACCGAGGTCGCCGGACCAGCGGCAGATCGGATACGTCTTGAGTATTTCGAATCGGCCGGAGCGGTTCTGTTTCCAGACCTCGAGTTCGGCTTCCTGCTTGAACAGGCGGACCAGGATCGGCGACTGCAGATCCATGTCCTTCTCGATCATCGCGGCGATCAGTTTCGGCGAGACGGGCTGATTGGCCTTGGCATTGGTCGCAAGTGAAATTTCGTCGCTGTTGCATCCGGCCAGAAACGCGCCTGCGGCGGCGAACGCAGCCGACATTAAAAGCGCGCGAACGAGCGTGCGGCTATTCAAAGCTTGAGCTCCAAACCCCACCGGGCAACTTCGCAACCCCGACTAGCGATGCCCTGAAGCCATTAAATAAAATCTTATCCTTTGACTCATCTGCCCGCAACCCGCAGGGCGGGCCGCGGCCAGGTACAAAACGTTCATAGTCAACAGAGGTTAAATATGGGGTCGCGGCCTAATTGCGGCTGAAATTGGGCTTTCGGCTCATTTTGTTCAGAAAGACCGCCGATGTGGCCTTTTGGGCGGCAAGGTCGTCATGCCGCTAGCCCAGTTTGCGGCCGATCTCGAGGAATTTCTGACGCCGCTGCCTGCGAATCGCCTCCGCATCAAGGTTGCGCAGCTCATCGAAGGCGGCCGCGATTGCCTCGCCGGTGGCTGCGATCATGGTGGTGGGGTTACGGTGCGCGCCACCGACCGGCTCCTTCAGGATGGTGTCGACCACGCCGAATCGCAGCATATCCTGCGCCGTGATCTTCATGCTGTTGGCGGCTTCCTGCGCCTTGGTCCCGTCGCGCCACAGGATCGACGAGGCCGCCTCCGGCGAGATCACGCTGTAGATCGCGTGCTCCAGCATCAGCACGCGGTTGGCGGTCGTAATCGCGATCGCGCCACCCGACATGCCCTCTCCCGTGATGACCGCGACATTGGGGACGCCGAGCGAGAGGCAGGCATCTGTGGAGCGTGCGATCGCCTCGGCCTGCCCGCGTTCCTCGGCGCCGATCCCGGGATAGGCACCGGCTGAATCCACGATCGACAATACGGGGATACGGAAGCGCTCGGCCATTTCCATCAAGCGGACCGCCTTGCGGTAGCCTTCCGGGCGCGCCATGCCGAAATTGTGCTTGATTCGGGTCTCGGTGGAGGCGCCCTTCTCCTGACCCATCACGCAGATGGTCTCGCCGTGGAAGCGGCCGAACCCGCCCATCAAGGCCTCGTCCTCGCCGAATTTGCGGTCGCCGGCAAGCGGCGTGAACTCTGTGATCAGGGCGTTGACGAAATCGGTGAAATGCGGCCGCTGCGGGTGACGCGCGACCAGCGTCTTCTGCCAGGGCGTCAGATCCGCATAGAGCTCGGCAAGGGCCTGAGCCGCCTTTTCCTCGATTCGCGACACCTCCTCGGAGATGTCGGCGCCGCCGGCCGCAAGCGCGCGCAGCTCGTCGACCTTGGAGTCAAGTTCGGCGACGGCCTTTTCGAAATCGAGATAAGAGCGCATCTGATCCGGCATTAGGGCAATATAGGGAACAACATGCTGGCAGGCGAAGCGGTTTCGGGTCCGGAGCGGAAGACGCGGTCGTTCAATGGTTTAGCCGCCCGTCGGCGTGGGCTGGAGCATGCCGCGAGAGGGGCATTTGGACAGGCTAGCTGTTTTCCGTGAGATCGGCGCCAAGTCAAGCCGCAGCAGCCCGCGTCCTTACCAGGGAGGCTTATTTCTCCGCGAGCGGATGCAGGTCGCGCACCAGGCTCTTCAGGCGCTCCTCCACCACATGCGTGTAGATTTGCGTGGTCGAGATGTCGGTGTGGCCGAGCAGCGTCTGGACGATGCGCAAATCGGCGCCGTTATGCAGAAGGTGGCTGGCGAAGGCATGTCGCAGCACATGCGGCGATACCAGGCGCGGCACGAGGCCCGAGGCCGCAGCCAGTTCCTTCAGGTCGCGCGCAAAATGTTGTCGCGTCAGATGGCCGCTTTCACCGAACGAAGGAAACAGCCATTTGGAAGCTGCGGCATTTTTCTTTTTTTGACGATGGGCGTCTTCCATGGCGGCGAGGTAGTCCGTCATCGCCTGTCGCGACGCCTCGTTCAGCGGTACCATGCGCTCCTTGTTGCCCTTGCCGCGCACCATGATCATTCGCGCCTCGTGCCGTGCCGCCGCGCGCGGCAGCGCCACCAGCTCGGACACCCGCAGCCCCGTGGCGTAGAGCACTTCAAGCAGGCAATAGAGCCGCATGGCGCGCAGCTGCTGTGAGGGGGATGCCCGCGCGTCTTGCGCGAGTTCCCTCGCCCGCGTCAGCATGCGATCGACGTCCCCAATCGAAAGGACCTTCGGCAAACCGCGGCCGCGTTTGGGGCCTGAGAGGATTGCAGCCGGATCGTCGGCGCGGATCCGCTCGTTAAGCAGGAAGCGGAACAGGTGCCGCATGGCCGAAAGCCGCCGCGCAACGCTGGAGGATTTGAATCCGCGCCCGTCCAGATCGGCAAGATAGTCGCGCAGCGTTTCGGTTTTGACGCCAGCAAAACCCTGACCGGTTCGGCCCAGGAACGCGGAGAGATCGGTGAGGTCGCGACGATAGGCCGCCAGCGTGTTCTCGCCCGCTCCCTGTTCCGCCGCGAGCATATCGAGGAACAGGCCGGTCAGTTTCGAATCTGAGACTTTGGAACGCATCGGGCAACTCCTTGAATTTGAAGTGCGCCGATTTCACGGCACCATGTCCCGAATCCGAAGATCGTCTCCAGGGCCCGCCCGCTATCTCTTGAGAAACCTGTCCTGCGGAATGGTCACGGTCATTTCGCGCGGCTTAGGGGTGACGAAATTGGCCAGCGCGTACATGGCGCCATAAACGAGACCCGCGATGATGGCGAGCGCGGTCAGGAAGCGGAACAGGCTGGGCATTCTATCGAGGTACCGAATTAACCATTGAAAGCATCCAACATGTTCGCTTCTCCGTTGCAAGAGCCTCTGGCATGGGTATCGGCGGGGGTAGTATAGGTGGAACGACCGTGGCAAAAGCCGCCACTTCCCGAGCCCGGAATGCCCGAAATTACCGCGCCAGCCAGTGCCAGCACATCGCCTGAGGCCGACATTCTCGCGGCGCTCGGAACGCGCCTGATCGTTCTTGTGGGCATGATGGGTGCGGGGAAGTCCACCATCGGGCGCAGGCTTGCGGCGCGGTTGCGGCTGCGATTCGTCGACGCCGATGGCGAAATCGAGACGGCTGCCGGCATGACTATCCCCGAAATCTTTGAAATCCACGGCGAGTCGTATTTCAGGGATGGGGAAGCGAGGGTGATCGCGCGGTTGCTCGAGGATGGGCCGGCCGTGCTTGCCACCGGCGGCGGATCGTTCATGCGCGAGGAAACCCGCGGCCGAATTGGCACGAGGGCGATTTCCATCTGGCTCAAGGCCGATGCCGACGTCATCATGCGACGGGTAAGGCGGCGCGCCGACCGCCCCTTGCTGCAGACGACCGATCCTGCCGCAACGGTCGGCCGGCTGATGACGGAGCGCGAGCCGGTCTATCAGCACGCCGATCTGACCATCTGCTCGCGCGATGTGCCGCACGACAAGATCGTCGACGAATGTGTCGAGGCTTTGCATGCGCGGCTGTGCGGCGCTGGTTCCACGGTCGAGCAGAGAACCGATGGCGTGGGCAACGTACGATGACCGCGCCTGTCAAACATCCGGGTGCAACCGTCGTCGATGTCGCCCTCGGCGAACGCACCTACGACATCGTCATCGGACGGAATGTGCTGCCGTCGCTTGGCGAGCGCATCGCCGCGGTGAGACCGGGGGCCCGCGCGGTCATCATTACCGACCGAAACGTCGCCAGGCATTGGCTGCAACCAACCGAGGCCACGCTGGCGGGGGCTGGTATTGCAGCCTCGCGCATCATCGTTGAGGAAGGCGAAGGTTCCAAAACCTATGCCGGCCTCGAACAGGTTTCTGAAGCGCTGATCGCTGCCAGGATCGAACGCAACGATCTGGTGATCGCGCTTGGCGGCGGCGTGGTCGGCGATCTCGCGGGCTTTGCCGCGGCGATCCTGCGTCGCGGCGTCGATTTCGTACAGGTGCCGACCACCCTGTTGGCGCAGGTCGATTCGTCCGTCGGCGGCAAGACCGGGATCAACTCGCCGCAGGGCAAGAACTTGATCGGCGCGTTTCATCAGCCCCTGCTCGTCATTGCGGATACCGCTGTGCTCGACACCTTGCCACCGCGGCAGTTTCGCGCCGGCTATGCCGAGGTCGCAAAATATGGCGTGCTCGGTGACGAGGCTTTCTTCGGCTGGCTGGAGGCCAACCACGCCGGGGTCTTCAAGGGGGGAGAAGCGCGCGAGCATGCGATCGCCACGTCCTGCCGCGCCAAGGCTGCGATCGTGGCACGCGACGAACGCGAGACCGGCGAGCGGGCCCTGCTCAATCTCGGCCACACCTTCGGTCATGCACTGGAGACCGCAACCGGCTTTTCCGACAGGCTGTTTCACGGCGAGGGCGTTGCCATCGGCATGGTGCTGGCGGCCGAATTTTCGGCTGCCCTCGGCATGATTTCGCAAGCGGCCGCGGCACGCGTCGAACGCCACCTTGCCGAGGTCGGTCTGCCGACCCATCTGCAGGACATTGCGGGATTTGCCCAGGAGGGCCTCGCCGACGCCGACGCGCTGATGACCCTGATGGCTCAGGACAAGAAGGTGCGGCGGGGCCGGCTGACATTCATTCTGCTGGAGGCGATCGGCCGCGCCGTCATCGCAAGAGATGTCGAGCCTGCGCGGGTGCGCGCCTTCCTTCAGGCAAAGCTCGCGCAAAAAAAATGATCTGACGCCATGGATTGGCTGACATTCCTTATCGTGATTTTGCTGCTTGCGGCCTCGGCCTTCTTCGCGGCAAGCGAAACCGCGCTGACCGGTGCCTCGCGCGCCAGCATGCTGCGCCTCTCCAAGCAGGGCAACCGAGATGCCGCGGTGGTATCCAGCCTGATCGGCATGCGTGAACGTCTGATCGGCGCGCTGCTGCTTGGCAACAATATCGCCAATATCGGCGCCTCCGCGCTCGCCACCGGCATGTTCACCTCCTGGTTTGGTGAAGTCGGCGTGCTCTACGCGACCGCTGTAATGACGATAATGGTGGTCATCTTTGCCGAGGTGCTGCCAAAGACGATCGCCATCAACGCTCCCGACCGCATGTCGCTCGCGGTGGCGCGGCCGATGCGGCTGATGATGTATGTGCTGGGTCCGTTGCTCACCGTGATCGAAGCCGTGGTTCGCGTGCTGGTAAGGATGTTCGGGATCAGGATCGGCGCCAACCAGCCGCTGCTGTCGCCGACCGAACGGCTGCGGGGAGCGGTCGATCTGCTTCACAGTGAGGGCAAGGTTGAGAAACACGATCGCGACATGTTCGGCGGGCTGCTCGATCTGCGCGAGCTCCAGGTTTCCGACGTGATGGTTCACCGCACCGAGATGGTGATGGTGAACGCAGACCTGCCGCCCGAGGAACTGGTGAACGAGGTGCTGGCGTCCGAATACACCCGCATTCCGCTGTGGCGCGACAAGCCCGAAAACATCATCGGCGTGCTGCACGCCAAGGATCTGTTGCGCGCCATCCGTGCCAGCGATGGCGAGGTGTCGCGCGTCGATGTCTCAAGCATTGCGCTACCGCCATGGTTCGTGCCCGAGATGCGCCCGGTCTCCGAACAGCTCAAGGCGTTTCGTCGTCGCAAGACGCATTTCGCGCTGGTCGTCGACGAATATGGCGAGGTCGAAGGGCTGGTCACGCTGGAGGATATCCTTGAGGAAATCGTCGGCGACATCTCGGATGAACATGACGTCGTGGTGGCCGGCGTGCGCGCCCAGCCCGATGGTTCGGTCGTCGTCGACGGTTCGGTTCCGATCCGCGACCTCAATCGCGCCATGGATTGGGATTTGCCCGACGAGGAAGCAACCACGGTCGCCGGGCTTGTCATCCACGAAGCGCGCTCGATCCCCGAACGCGGCCAGAGCTTTACCTTCCACGGCTTTCGCTTTCGCGTGTTGCGGCGCGAGCGCAATCGCATCACCGCCTTGCGGATCCAGGCCATTCCGCGCGAGGCCGAGGTCGAGGAGCTAAGGCCGAAGCGGGCGGGGACGGCGTTCTAGGCACCCGCGCGGAATCAGCCCTCTCGAGGGGTGCGCGCATGGATCGCAAGCGCGTGCACGGATCCCGCAAGTTCGCCGGAAAGCGTCGCATTAATCATGCGGTGACGTTCGACCCGGCTCTTTCCCTCGAAGGCTGGCGATACGATATAAACACGGAAATGCGTTTCGCCGCCTGCCCTGTGGCCGACATGGCCTTCGTGCAGGTGCGATTCGTCCATGACTTCGAGGCTTTCCGGAAAGAAAGCTTCGCGCAACTTGTTGATGATAACGTCGCGAGTGGCCATGACGGCGAGATAGGTCGGCACCCCTCCGGCGTCAATGGCGCGTTTCGGAGTCGAAAGGGTTTCGCAATGTCAAGACTTGAAGCTTTCCGTGTTGCGTAGTCAAAGTCCGCCATGCCGATCGATTCCTCGAAATTCTTTGACCGTATTCGCATCAAGCCGACCAGGCCGGGCGCGAAGCAGCACGCGCAGGCGCGCGAGGAAACCGCCATGTGCGAATGGCCCGGTTGCCAGAACCGGGGAGCCCACCGGGCGCCCAAGGGGCGTAACCAGGGCCGCGAATATTGGCACTTCTGTCTCAACCACGTTCGTGAATACAACCAGTCCTACAATTTCTTTTCGGGGATGAACGCTGAAGCCGTGGCGCGCTACCAGAAGGATGCGCTGACAGGTCATCGTCCGACCTGGAAAATGGGTGCCAATCCGGGCCGCGGCGGCAGGGGGCCTTCCGCCGTCGACTTTGACGGCGCCTTTGACCCCTTCAGCGTGTTCAGCGAGCTCAATGGTCGCGGACGGTGGCGGCCGGGGGCGGGCGGTGCGCCCAAGACCGAGACGCGAAAGGTCTTCAACGCCGAGCGCAAGGCGCTGCAGGTGATGGGACTCGGTCCGGGTGCGACGCTGCAAGAAGTCAAGGTGAAGTACAAGGCGCTGGTGAAGCAGCATCATCCCGATGCCAACGGCGGCGATCGTTCCACCGAAGATCGCCTGATCGAGATCATCAAGGCCTACAACTATCTGAAGACCGTGGTGCGCGTGAGTTAATCACGCGCAATGAGCCATCACGCTCTAGCGGCGCAGATTCTATCTCCCTGCAAGACCCTCCTATCCGTGTGAGCGTGCTGGCACCGGCCCGACATAGGCTGAACTCGGCCGGATCAGCCGGCCGGTCCGTTGCTGTTCGCGCGCATGTGCCGTCCAGCCTGCGGATCGGGCAACGGCAAAGATCGGCGTAAAAGCCTGCCGCGGGATGGCGAGCGCATCGAGCAGGATCGCCGTGAAGAATTCGACATTGGTTTCCAGCGGGCGGTCCGGATTCTTGCGCCGCAGCGCCTGGCGGATATAGGCCTCGACTTCACTGGCGAAGGGAAGGTCGGCGCCATCCGCCGCCAGCCGCTCGATGGCCGCCTTGAGCACGTCAGCGCGGGGATCGCGGACCCGATAGATGCGATGCCCGAAACCCATCAGGCGTTCGCCGCGGGCGAGTGCGTCATCGACCCATGGCTTGATGCGATCGCTTGTGCCGATTGCATCGAGCATTTCCAGCACGGGCTCGGGCGCGCCGCCATGCAGCGGGCCGGTGAGGGCGCAATAGCCGGCCGTGACGGCCGCGAACAGATCGGCCTGCGTCGAGGCCACTACACGCGTCGTGAAGGTGGACGCATTCATGCCGTGGTCGCACACGGTAACGAAATAAGCATCGAGTGCCGCGACCGCGCGCGCATCAGCCTTGGCGCCCCGCAGCATTCTGAGCGTATCGGCTGCGTGACTGATGTGCGGATCGGGCGCGACCGGATCGTTGCCGTTTGCGCGTTGCACCAGCGCGCCGACGATCACGGGAAATGCACCGACAATGGTCGCCTCGTGGTCCAACCCGTTTTCTGCATGCAGTCCGGCGATGGCGGCGCGAAAGCCGTCGACGATCGACAGGCCGCGCGCGGCGGCAAGCAAGTCTGCAAGCCGGGCAAAGGCGCGTTGGCGTGCAGCGCCGAGGCTTGCACGAACATTGGCTTCGCTCAGCGATCGCCCGGTTGCGCCATTCCACAGGCGAGCGGTAACGCCCTCGAAGCCTGACCGCCCGGCGAGATCGGCAACATGCTCGCCGGCAATGATGAGTTCGCCGCGCTCGCCATCGACGTGGCTCAACACGGTTTCGGCGGCTGGCACACCGTCGAGGCCAATCTGGCTTTTGGTGAGATGGATGGTCATGGCCGGATCTCCTTTTCCGAGCCTTGAACATGAATGGACTCGACAAGTTGATCAATCTTGATTATGTAAATCAATATGAAAAATTCCGATATGCTGTACCTGTCTGCCCGGGAGGCCTCAGCCGAGCTCGCGATCTCGCCGGCCACCCTCTATGCCTATGTCAGCCGCGGGCTGGTTCGCTCGGAGCCGTCGCCGGATTCGCGCGGCCATCGCTACCGCGCCGAGGACATCAGGGGGTTGAAAGAGCGCCGTTCGCCGACCCAGGAGCCGCGCGGCTTCAAAAGCTTCGATCCGGACCTGCCGGTGCTGGATTCGGCCATTTCGACCATTACCGAGGCCGGACCGATCTACCGCGGGGTGAATTGCGTCGATCTTGCGGAAAAAGACACGCTCGAACATGCCGCCACGCTGTTGTGGGACGTAACCGGCGTCGATCCGTTTTCGCCTGACAACCGCCCCTGCGTCTCGGACGAAATGCGCGCGGTCGCGCAAGCCGCACACCGGGCGGCGCCGATCGACCGGGCGATTGCCGTGCTGGCCCTTGCCACAAGCGCCGATCCCGGCGCGTTCACCCGCGCTGGCGACGGACGCGCGTTGGTTGGCGCGCGAATCCTGCGGCTGATGGTTGCGACGATGCTCAACACGGAGCCATCGGCCCTGCCGCTGCACCTGCAGATCGCGAGAGCCTGGGCGGCCGATCACAAGCACGCGGCCGAGCTGATCCGTCGCGCGCTGGTGCTCCTGGCCGATCACGAGCTGAATGCCTCGACGTTTACCGTGCGATGCGCGGCATCGACCGGCCTCAATCTCTATGATGCGGTCATCGCGGGTCTTGCGGCCCTCAAGGGCCCCAAGCATGGCGGCGCCGGCGTGCTGGCCTCGCGGCTGGTCAAGACGCTGATCGACAATGACGTGGCGCCCGTGATCCGCGAGCGTGTTGCGCTTGGCGAACGCTTTGCCGGTTTCGGTCACGGCGTCTACAAACGCGGCGATCCGCGCGCGATTTCGTTGCTGGAGGCTCTGACGCGGGCAGGCGCAGCACGAAAATTCACCCGTGAGGTTCCGGAGCGGATCGCGGAGGCCACCGGCGAGTTCGTCAATATCGATTATGCGCTCGCCGTGCTGGCGCACAGTCTGCACCTTTCGCCTGGCAACGAGCTGACACTGTTTGCCATGGCGCGCACCGTAGGCTGGATTGCGCATGCAAGCGAACAGCTGCAACATGGCCGATTGATCCGCCCCCGCGCGCGTTATGTCGGTCCGGCGCTGGGACGCGCGTCACCCCCTGAAGACTCTACTTGACCGGCCGCGCCGGCTCGATAAGGCCGCCGCCGTGCCGGCGTCGGATGGTCCACACCGCAAGCCCGATGATCAGCGCCGCACCGATGACGATCGGTATCCAGTAATGTTTGGCGCCTCCGCCGTGACGGTTGAACAGGCCCGATCGCTCGAGCCAGGACACTGCCATCACGCCGGGTAGCACATGCAGCGGCGCCCATAGCAGGATCGCGAGCAGGTTGATGGGGTAGAACCGCGACGGGTGCATGCCGAGCGCGCCGGCGGTAATCGGGACGAAAGCGCGGATCGGCGGCACGAACCGCGCAAAGAACACCGCAAAGATGCCCCAGCGGCGGAAGAAATCTTCGCTTTGCGCCACGACCCGCGGATAATTCGTCAGCGGCCATGCCGAAAGGATTTCCTTCTGGGCGCGATGTCCGGTCCAGAAGGCCGAGCCGTCGCCGAGCAGTGCCCCAAAGGTTGCGGCCAACAGCACCCATTGCAGCTTCAACTCGCCGCTCGGCACCAGCGCGCTCAGCGCCAGGATGATGGTCGAGCCCGGGATGACCGAACCTATGACCGGAACCGCCTCCAGCAGAGCGGCCAGAAACAGGGCGAGATAGGCAAGCCAGGCGTTGGCCGAAACGAAGGTAATCAATGGATCGATGTATGGGGCCACAAAATCCCTGCGTTGTTGAAGGCCCGGCCTGACGCTGCCGACCCAGTATAACTATGCCATAGCAGGGAGGGCGCCATGGGAACCGCCGTCGGGGTATCGAATCGGGGTCTTGCGGCAAATCGCAGCGCTTTGCGCAGGGCAGCCTTCCAAAAATCGCGTCCCATGACTATCTCGATGAAAAAACGACGGAACTTTGATTGAGCGGCGGGCTTCTGCCAACCCGCGCTCTCTGCTAGGCTGATGAAACGCCCCCATCCGTAGCCACACATGCTTGATTCTGGTTCCGGGATCGCCCGGGACCTCGGAGGATTGATGACGACCGCCGCCCTGACCATCGCCGAGGAGACCACCGGATTGCCCGACATGAAAGTGTCGGTCCGGCAGGTCTTCAGCATCGACAGCGACCTTGAAGTGCCGGCCTATTCCGAGGTCGATCCGCATGTGCCGGAGATTGATGCGGACTATCGCTTCGACCGGGCGACGACGCTTGCCATCCTTGCCGGCTTCGCCAAGAACCGCCGCGTCATGGTCACGGGCTATCACGGCACCGGCAAGTCGACCCATATCGAACAGGTCGCGGCAAGGCTGAACTGGCCCTGCGTGCGCGTCAATCTCGACAGCCATATCAGCCGTATCGATCTCGTGGGCAAGGACGCCATCGTCATCAAGGACGGCAAGCAGGTCACCGAGTTCAGGGACGGCATCCTGCCCTGGGCGTTGCAGCACAACGTCGCCCTGGTGTTCGACGAATACGACGCCGGCCGCCCGGACGTGATGTTCGTGATTCAGCGCGTGCTGGAGGTTTCCGGCCGCCTGACGCTGCTCGACCAGAACAAGGTGATCAAGCCGCACCCGGCGTTCCGCCTGTTCTCGACCGCCAACACGGTCGGCCTCGGCGACACATCCGGCCTCTATCACGGCACCCAGCAGATCAACCAGGGCCAGATGGACCGTTGGTCGATCGTCACCACGCTGAACTACCTCGCCCATGACGAGGAGGTCGAGATCGTGCTGGCGAAGGCGCACCACTATCGCACCCAGGAAGGCCGCGACATCGTCAACAAGATGGTGCGGCTTGCCGACCTCACCCGCAACGCGTTTGCCAATGGCGACCTGTCGACGGTAATGAGCCCGCGCACGGTGATCACCTGGGCCGAAAACGCCGAAATTTTCAGCGATATCGGGTTTGCCTTCCGCGTCACCTTCCTCAACAAGTGCGACGAACTGGAGCGGCCGCTGGTGGCGGAGTTTTATCAGCGCTGCTTCAACGCCGAGCTTGCGGAGTCCGCGGTCAACGTTGCGCTGAGCTAGACCATGCCGACACTTGCTGTCGAGCGCACCATCGGAAAGACAAAGAAGGCGGTGCTCGACGGCTTGATCCGCTACAACACCGAGAAGATGGGGAAGCAGAAGTACAAGCGCTTTGCCGTGTCTTTGCGTGAGGGTAACAAGATCGTCGGCGGCATCGTGGGCGAAGTCTGGACCGCGGTCCTGTTCATACAATTCTTCTGGCTCGAGCGGCGGCTGCGTGGAAAGGGCTACGGGACGAAGTTGATCAAGATGATCGAGGACGAAGCGCGGCGCTTTGGGGCGACGCGCTCCCATGTCGACACCATGAGCATCCAGGCGCCGGGCTTCTACCGCACCTGCGGCTACAAGGAGTTCGGTTCCATCGAGGGCTATCCCGGTGGCGTCACGCGTCATTGGTTCACGAAATCGCTATGAGCACGTCCAACATCAAATTTCGTCCCGGAAGCAAGGAAGCGCCGAACGAGCCGTTCAAGCGCGCGGTCACTGGCTGCCTGCGCGCCATCGCCAGGAAGCCTGAGCTGGAGGTGAGCTTTGCCGCCGAACGTCCGGGGCTGGCACCGGGCAAGGCCCGGTTGCCGGAGCCGGCGCGCAAGATGACCAGGCGCGATGCGGCGATCGTGCGGGGACATGCCGATTCCATCGCGCTCAAGCTCGCCTGTCACGACCCCAAGGTGCATCGCAAGCTGATGCCGGGTAATCCGCAGGCGCGCGGCGTTTTCGAGGCGATCGAACAGGCACGGGTGGAGGCGATCGGCGCGCGGCGCATGTCGGGAGTTGCGAAGAACCTCACCGCCATGCTCGACGATCATTTTCATCGCGGCAAATATGACGAGATTACCGATCGCGCGGATGCGCCGCTGTCGGACGCGCTTGCCATGATGGTGCGCGAACGACTGACCGGGCTTGCCCCGCCGGCGGCCGCCAGAAAGATGGTCGACCTGTGGCGGCCTTTTCTGGAAGACAAGATCGGCTCCCGGCTCGACCGGCTGAGCCGCTTCACCGAGAATCAGGCGAAGTTCGGCGACCTCGTGCACGACCTGCTCTCGGCGCTTGATCTCGGCGACGACCGCAACGCGGATACCGATGAGGACGACAACCAGGACGACAACCGCGATGGCGAGAACGATCAGTCCGGCGCAGAAGGTTCCCCCGACGGCGAAGCCGCCCAGGAAATGAGCGCCGAGCAGGCGGAAGCGACCACGGAAGAGACCTCCGACAGCGCGATGGAAAGCGCGCAGGCTTCCACCAGCGACACGCTCGACGACGGCGAACTCGGCGACGACGAGACGCCGGGAGAAGCGACACGACCGAACGCGCGCAAGGCCAACGAGCCGCGTGGGCCGGAATACCATGCATTTGCGCCGAGGTTCGACGAGGTGATCGCGGCCGAGGATCTCTGCGACCATGACGAACTGGAGCGGCTGCGCTCCTATCTCGACAAGCAGCTTGCGCACCTGCAGGGCATTGTCGCGCGGCTGGCCAACCGGCTGCAACGACGCCTGATGGCGCAACAAAATCGCGCCTGGGAGTTCGATCTCGAGGAAGGCATCCTCGATCCCGCGCGGCTGTCGCGCGTGGTGATCGATCCCTACCACCCGCTGTCGTTCATGCATGAGAAGGAGGCAACCTTCCGCGACACCGTGGTGACGTTGCTGCTTGACAATTCCGGCTCGATGCGCGGCCGTCCGATCACGGTGGCGGCGACCTGTGCCGACATTCTGGCGCGGACGCTGGAGCGTTGCGGCGTCAAGGTCGAGATCCTCGGCTTCACCACGCGCGCCTGGAAGGGCGGACAATCGCGCGAGGCCTGGCTTGCCGCCGGCAAGCCGGCCAATCCCGGCCGCCTCAACGATCTCCGCCACATCATCTACAAGGCGGCGGATGCGCCGTGGCGCCGCTCGCGCAAGAATCTCGGGTTGATGATGCGCGAAGGGCTGCTCAAGGAAAATATCGACGGCGAGGCGCTGGACTGGGCCCACAAGCGCCTGCTCGGCCGGCAAGAGCAGCGCAAGATCCTGATGATGATCTCCGACGGCGCGCCGGTCGACGATTCCACGCTGTCGGTCAATCCCGGCAACTATCTCGAGCGGCATCTGCGCCACATCATCGAGGAGATCGAGACCCGTTCGCCGGTCGAGCTGATCGCGATCGGCATTGGCCACGACGTCACGCGCTACTACCGCCGCGCGGTCACCATCGTGGACGCCGAGGAACTTGGTGGCGCTATCACCGAGAAGCTCGCCGAGCTCTTTACCGAAACGCACGGCGCGCCGCCCCCCGCGCAGAGCCAGCGCCGCCTGCATTCGTAAGGGACATGGGCGCGCCCTCACGCCGTCGTCGCCTTCTCATCTGCGCGGCTGGCGGGCTTTCGATGCTGCTTTGCTCGCAGGCCGCACTTGCGCAATCGGCGCCGCAATCGGTGCCGCAAAAACCGGTCGCCGCCGACGAAACCACGGTCACGGCCCCGGTCTCGATCGAGGTCGATGCCAGGGCGATACCCGCCTTCGATATCCGCGACCACTCGCATGTGCGCTTCGGCGCGCTGGAATACCGCAGCGGGATGGTTTTGACCTCGCGCTTTCGCGGTTTCGGCGGCTTGTCCGGCATTCGCCTCGACGCCAAAGGCGAGCGCTTCATCGCGCTGAGCGACAAGGGCAGCTGGTTCACCGGCCGCATCGTCTATTCCGGCCACCAGATGACCGGGCTTGCCGACGTCGAGGCGGCGCCGATGATCGGCCCCGACGGCCGGCCGATCACCGCGCGCGGCTGGTTCGATGCCGAAGCGATCGCGCTCGACGGCTCCTTCGTCTATGTCGGGCTCGAGCGCGTCAACCAGGTGCTGCGCTTCGA
>Ga0306926_10001299_pt1 | contig 24627 bp, 16 predicted proteins | sample flu12Cox44000178_FD_203759 | JGI IMG/M metagenome (GOLD analysis project Ga0306926, IMG submission 203759) | Lab enrichment of tropical soil microbial communities from Luquillo Experimental Forest, Puerto Rico - flux8day.12C.oxic.44.000.178 (v2)... | ecosystem: Environmental > Terrestrial >...
ATGCTGGCGGACACAATGGCCCACTCGCCGGCGTCGGCAGAGGCGGGTAGCTGGCAGTTCCAGAATTCGGCCTGTGGGATATAGACGCTAGGCTCGATCATGCCGTACTCGTCGAGGAGCACGTGCTGGATGCCACGCCTTTCGACAAACTGAGCGACTTCCGGCAGAGATTGATCCCAGTCGAGGTTGGAATCGTTCACCGTGGCAAACGCAGGGCGTCCGAAGCTGAGGCTGTTGAGAAACGGGAAGAAGTAAGGATACGCGCGAATGGTGGCCACGACAGAAGTTAACGCCAGAACTACGAACCCAGCTGCGACGAGTCGCGCGGCGGGCCAGCCATTTTCGCGAAGCAGGGCGAGAGCCCGCGGAACCGGCGCGAGCAAAAGAATGATCAGCACGATAGGAACAGTGAAATGGCGAATGCTGATGGACATCGGACTGAGCATCCAACCGGCAACGAATACGAGCAGGAAGGTCCAAACAGCGCGCCAGTGAAAGGCCATCTCTGGCGGGATGACGGAAACGTCTTTGAGCTTGTTACGGGCGACAAGGGCGACCAGGACACTGAGGGCAAGCATGAGCAGGAAGGACAGGGTCGATTTCAGGAGAAACAGGATCGGAAAGTAGAACCAGACGCCGCGCGGGTAGTTGTGTCCGAGAATGAAGGTGGGCCTCGGAGAAGAGAGCGCACAAAGCATAAGGCCGCGGAGATACAGCCAGGGCGGCATCAAAAGGCGGCGCAGGAGTAAAGAGGCGGGGCCATGTCCCATCAGGAATGGCATGGAATCCGTCGGCTGGTTCCAAGAAAGAATGAAATAGACGACGTATACGGTGAGAGAAGCCACGAGAATTGCCTTCCAGAGATAGCGGCCGCGGAGGCGGCGCCAAGTGCGAAGCTCGGCGTCGTCGCTTGGAACTTTCGGGAGGGGAAGCAGGCGAAGGGTGAGACGAAACGCGAGAAAACCAAACAGGAGTAGCCCCGAGGAGAATTTCGACAGGAGAGCTCCGGCGAACAAGAGACCCAAGTACATCATTGTGCGGCGGCCAGGAGATTGCCACATGGTGGCGAAGCTCCAGAGAGTCAGAAGTGAGAAGAAGGTCACAGCGATGTCGGTGAGAACGAGAGGGCCGAAAGCCAGGAATGCTGGAGTAGAGACAAAGGCAGCCAGGCAAAGGATTCCGCCCCAGGGATTCTTCAAGCTCGAAGCAAACAGGTAAACGCAGAAGCCGAGAGCCAGCGTGAGTGCAAGCATGGGTGCGCGCGCCCACAAGAGTGTCGTGACACGATTGTTCCAGCGGAGAACGACATAGTGTCCGAAGGCCCATTCGCCGAGCATGGCGTTGAAGGAAGTGTTGCTAACGGTCCAGGAAACGTCGGAATAATCGGCGTGGACCCCGCGAAGGACGAGCGGGACGGCCGCCAGAACCTTTGCGAGGGGCGGATGCTCTTGATTCAAGCGCAGGTCGAGTTTTTGCAGGTAGCTGACACCCGCTCCGATGTGCGCCACCTCATCGACAGTGATGGATTCGCGGAGCGCGGCGCCACCGGAGAGAATTGCCATTAGCAACAGGAGGAGAGCGGCGAGGACAGGAGGAGTTTGTTTCATGGCGAAAATCACGTACGCGTTTCGGTGAACATTCCGGCGGCTGCCGGTCAGCGATCGGGGCGATCGCCTGCGATGGCGCGGAGCTGGCTCGACCTGTACCGGAATGCGTTTGTGAGCTGATTTTCTCATAAACGGACGAGTTAGGGATGAAAAACACTTGAACGTGGTGTCGGGGTTGGGGTTGTAAACGCGAGCCGCGGGCGGTGGAGCAGACCTCTTTTTGACAATTCCTGCGCTAGATTACCAGCAGGGCCGTAAAGCCTCGTTCTTTCAGAACGGGGATATAAGGCCCGATTTTGTGATAGACTCCCGGCTGAGGCGGGACACGCCTTCTGAGCCTGTTCGTGATCCTCAGGCGCTTGTAAGCCTGTTGTGGCAGGAACCCATCGAAGCTGACTCTCGAAAACCACGAGAGCACCGTAGGAATCCTCGCCCCTTGGGGCGGGGAGGATGTCAAAAGCTTGGTTTCCTTCCCTCCCCTACCAGGAGGCTCCCATGAAAAGTGCGGCGGTAGGATTTCGCGCGCATTCGGGTTGGGCTGCGCTCGTAGCGGTGTGCCTGGAAAAGGACGAGCCGGTGGTGCTGAGCCGGCAGCGCGTGCATCTGGTGAAGACCTTCAATTATTCTTTCCGGCAGCCATATCACACTGCGGAGAAAATGCCGCTGGCGAATGGCCGGAAGTTTATTTCGCAGGTAAGAGCGGAGGCCGGGCGCTTGGCTTACCGGGCGATACGGGCAGTTCGGACGACGCTCGACGAGGCGCAATACCGGCTAAGTCATTTTGGACTCTTGGTGGCTTCGGGCCGCGCTTTGCCGAACCTTGAGAAGATACTCGCGGCTCACACGTTGATTCATACGGCAGACGGAGAGCTGTTCCGCGAAGCGCTTAGCTTTGCAGGCAGAAAACATGGATTGAAAGAGTTTCACGCGCGCGAGAAGGATTTGCTGGGGCGTTCTGCGGAGGCACTAAGGGTAAGCGAGGGTGCCCTTTTGAGACGGCTCACGGAGCTTGGACGCGGGTTTGGCCCGCCGTGGTCGCAGGATGAAAAGTTCGCGACGCTGGCGGCCTGGCTGGCGTTGCGTGAAGGAGGAGCTCAGGGCTCACGTCGAAAAGTCGTCTAGCTGGGCTCGTGGCGCGCAGAGAGATCGGGCGTGCGGATCGAATGCTAAGGGCCACCATCGCGCTAGCGATATAATCCAGGGTCGAGAAGTGACGATCCGGAGGGCCTCCCTCACGGGGGCACCAAGCTTCACGGAAAAATGTCGAGCTCCACAAAAATTCATTGGGGCGGCGTGCTGTTGGGGGGATTCCTGGCGGAACTGCTGGTGTTCGCCATTGTCTTTCCAGTGCGTCACTTTTTCGGCCAGAATGCTTTTCTGGCATCCATACTGATTGCGTCCGCGGCGATGCCGTTCGTTTTTGCATTGTGGGTGGCTCGACGCATTGAGTCAGGTTTCGTGCTCCACGGTGCCCTTGTCGGCCTTGTCGCCGCGCTGATCTACACCGGGTTGGCATGGAGACAGCCCCAGCCGACACTCTACAAGGTGGCGCACGGGCTCAAGATCGTGGGGGGTGCGGCCGGAGGGCTGGTGGCTTCCCGCCGCAGGGTTGTGGAGGCATGAAGCGTGTCGATTGAATCGATCAAGACCGTGGCGGTGCTGGGCGCAGGGACGATGGGGAATGGGATTGCGCACGTGTTTGCGCGTGCCGGCTATGAGGTGATACTGCGCGACGTGGAGGAGCCATTTTTGCGGCGAGGGATGGAGACGATTGGGAAGAACCTGGACCGCGAGGTGAAGAAAGGGAAGTTGACGGAGGCGGAAAAGCCAGCGGTGCTCGCGCGGTTGAAGCCGGTGACCGACATGGGAACGATTGCGGCGGCGGATTTTGTGGTAGAGGCGGTGCCCGAAAAAATCGAGATCAAACGGGCGGTGTTGACCGAGGCTGACCAATTGCTGCGGCCGGAAGTGATTCTGGCGAGCAACACGTCTTCGATTTCAATGACCACGCTGGCGGCGATGACGAAACGTCCGGGCCGGTTTGTGGGGATGCACTTCATGAACCCAGTGCCGGTGATGGTGCTGGTGGAAGTGATTCGCGCGTTGCAAACGGAGGATGAGGCGTTTGCCGCGACGATGGAGCTGGCCAAGAAACTTGGGAAGACGCCGGTGGCGGTGAACGACGCGCCGGGATTCGTTTCGAACCGCGTGCTGATGCCGCTGATTAATGAAGCGGCGTACGCTGTGATGGAAGGCGTCGCGACGCCGGAAGCGGTGGACACCGTGATGAAGCTCGGGATGAATCATCCGATGGGTCCGTTGGAGCTGGCGGATTTTATCGGGCTCGATGTGTGCATGGATATCATGCATGTGCTCCTCGAAGGGCTGGGAGATCCGAAGTATCGGGCGTGTCCGCTGCTGAAGAAGTATGTTGCCGCGGGGTGGCTGGGGCGCAAGGCGGGGCGGGGATTTTACGAGTATGCGAGGGATTAGCTCTCAGCAATAGACAAAGCAACTGGGATTAAGAGCTCATGCCCTTATGGACGATGTGCCAGGCGAATATGGGGCGAAAATAGTATTTGCCTTTTGTTCGCCATGTGGGTAGAGTGAACCCTGCAAGATTTCAACAGCTGTCCGCGCTCTGACCTCGGATCGAGGTGCGGAGGTTTATCCAACGTGAGAAACTCGAGCTTGAGCTGAGGGATGTGAACTGGACGGCGGTTGGAGTTTTGATTCCGGACGAATGGAGGAAAAAGGCTGGCAATCTAGGTACGAAATGGTGATATTCGATTATCGCAATGTACCGGAGGGCGGCGCAGTTCCCAGCGCTGTTTTGAGAACGCGAAACCTGAAGCCCCATTCGCAAAATTCCTAATTTCCTCGACCGAGGTGAGAAATGGCAGATGAACGCGCGAAGTTGCTGGAAGCGGCGATATCGCAGATCGAGAAGTCGTATGGCAAGGGCTCGATTATGCGACTCGGCAGCAAGGATGTGCTGGTGCCGGTGAATGTGATTCCATCGGGATGCCTGTCGCTGGATGCGGCGCTGGGCGTGGGAGGGTTTCCGCGCGGGCGAGTGATTGAAATTTACGGACCGGAATCAGGCGGAAAGACGACGCTAACGCTGCACGTGATCGCTGAGGCGCAGAAACTGGGTGGGCAGGCCGCATTCATCGACGCGGAGCACGCGCTCGATCCAGTGTACGCGCGGAAGTTGGGTGTGGATGTCGACAATCTGCTCGTGTCGCAGCCGGACCACGGGGAGCAGGCGCTGGAAATAGCGGAAACCCTGATCCGTTCAGGCGGCGTGGACGTGGTGGTGGTGGACTCGGTGGCGGCGCTGGTGCCGAAGGCGGAGCTCGAAGGCGAAATGGGCGAGCCGCAGATGGGCTTGCAGGCGCGGCTGATGTCGCAGGCGCTGCGCAAGCTGACGGCGATTGTTTCGAAGTCGAAAACATGCCTGATTTTCATCAACCAGATCCGCGAAAAGATTGGCGTGATGTTCGGCAACCCCGAGACAACCACGGGCGGGCGGGCACTGAAGTTCTACGCGTCGATGAGAGTGGATATTCGACGCGTGCAGGCCATCAAGGAAGGCGACCGCGTTGTTGGTTCGCGGACGCGGGCGAAGGTAGTCAAGAACAAGGTGGCGGCGCCATTCCGCGAGGCGGAATTCGACATTCTGTACGGCGAAGGGATTTCGGGCGAAGGCGACTTGCTGGATCTGGGCGTCGAGAAGAACGTGGTCGAGAAATCCGGCAGTTGGCTGAGCTTTGCCGGGGAGCGCATGGGCCAGGGCCGCGAGAATGCGCGTGTGTTCCTGAAGGAGAACAAGGACGTCTGCGAGAAGCTGGAAAACGTTTTGCGCAAGAAGCTGGAGATTCCGGTGCCGGGCCAGAGCCAGAACGCAGCGCTGTCAGGAGCCAACGGACACGCAGGCAATGTGCCGGTGGCGGAGAAGCCGGCGATCAAGGTGGCGGCGGCCGCGGCAACGTCGGATACGAAGGGGAAGCCGGCTCGGTAAGCCAGCGGTTTCTTCGAGCCGCCCGGTGTGGCCCTGTACGCTAGAGTTTCTTCCGGGGAGCAGAAAGCGGACTTCGACCGCGACAGGCTGATGCGCTGAACGAGGGGACAGCCGTTCAAAATAAAGCACATAAAAACGTACTGGACCTAGTTATCTATTGTGGGCATGGAACGAAATTGCGTAAACTACATCTCAGTTAGTGGGAGACCTCTCATTTGAAGATGAGCGGGTAGGCATGAAACGGTAATAAGTGCTTTGGAATGTAGCAGCGCGGAATAATGGTCAAGGGAGTGTTTTAACCGAGAGGTGGTTGACGGGTCGATTGGTATTGAGGTAGATTCTCGGCGCCATCGTGGAATCGACGCGTCGCGTCTCGGTAAAACGATTGAATGGTCAGGAAACTGGGAAAACTGGTTACTACAGCAGTGTTGGTAGGGGCGTTGAGTGTGCCGCTGCCTGCCGCGGAGCCTGCCGCGAAAGCGATTGAGAGCTCCACTTCGTCAAAATCCAAATCCACGAAAACATCGAGATTGCGGAAGCGGCTTGTGCCGTCGCGCTATCGCGGGTATGCACCAACATACGCGGATTCCGTGAGCGCAGATGATCCGAGCTTCGACGATCCAGTGGTGCGTGAAGCGGCGGTCTCGGCGTTGGGCCGATACAATGGATCGGTTGTGGCCGTCGACCCGAACACAGGGCGTATCCTGGCCGTCGTGAATCAAAGGATTGCGTTCAGCGACGGGTATATTCCGTGTTCCACGATCAAGCCGACCATTGCGATCGCGGCGCTCGAAGAAAATGTGATTACGGGCGACACCATGCTGAAGGTGGGCCGCAGGAAGTACATGAATTTGACGGAAGCGCTGGCTCACTCGAACAACGTATTTTTCGAGGAGCTGGGCCGCCGCATGGGATTCGACACGGTGTCGAAGTACGGGCGGCTTCTGGGGCTTGGCGAACTCTCGGGATATAACCTGCCGGATGAGCATCCGGGCTCGTTCCCGACGCAGCCACCGGCATTTGGCGGCGTGGCGCGCATGTCGAGCTTTGGGGAGGGGATCCAGATTACACCGCTGCAGCTGGCCGCGATCGCCGCTGCTTTTGCAAACGGCGGTACGCTTTACTACCTCCAGTATCCCCACTCGCAGGAGGAGTCTCAGAATTTTGAGCCGCGAGTCAAGCGTGATTTGAATATCAGCAACGTGCTGCCGCAAGTTCGTGAAGGAATGCTCGCGGCGGTTTTGTACGGCACGGGTCGGCTGAGCTACGACGCCGGCGGAGACGAGACACCGCTCGGAAAAACCGGCACTTGCGATGACCGAGCAAATCCTTCGAGGATCGGGTGGTTCGTAAGCTATGCCGATGAGACGCATCCGAAGATTGCGCTGGCCGTGCTGTTGCGCGGGAATACGCGTCGCGTAAAAGGTCCGGCCGCGGCGCAGGTGGCCGGAGTGATTTACCGGAAGCTGCGCGAGCAGAATTATTTCGAAGAGCCCGCGAAGGGCCCAGCAGTTCTTACACCCTCATCGGGCAGGTAATTCGAGTCCAAGAAATTCACGAGACCCGACGGACGGCAAGGCGTGGTGTGACCGAACGCGTCGTGGCGAAGCCTCCCAACGCACAGAAGCCTGGCGTGTATTAGCGTGCTTCCGATTAGAGAAGGTCAGTGATCTTTCCCAGGCAGACAAGGACATTTCAGAGTAGCGCCGTCCGCCAAGCGGCTCAGTGGTACCGCTCTCTGACGAGCTAGGCCCGGGTGGAACGACGGGGTCGCACCTTTACGCGAACAAAGTGAAGATGTTTGCCGGGGTTGCGCAATGCGTCGACGCAGGATTGGCACAGTTCCAAGCTAAGCTGGTCTGCGCTCTTCGGACGGAACGATCGTTGACACCGCCGGCAAGTCGCGTAAGTCGGGTGCTCCTGCTGTTCGGTAGCACGAATCTCGGGATGTGCGTCGAGCGTGATCATGGCCAAGCTCCCCACTTAGAGAGTTGCACGTGGGCTGCCAGCGTTCGAGATGCATCGAGGTTGAAGCCAAACGACTTACGCGACGCGCAATTTAGGACGCTGAGTCATTTGGCGCAAGAAGCTTGTGGAAAATTTTTGCGCTGGCTCGGCATACAGCACGATTTATTGGCGGGCAGTTGTGGCTCAGTAGATGATGGGCATCTTGGAGAAGTCGGATTCGCTATCTTCGGTGACGCGCAGAATCAGGAGCGTGCGGTCGTCATGGGGCGGCCGTCCGGTGCCGGCGTGCTCGTCGGTAGCTTTAACGATGCGCTGGGCGACGGTGTAGCCCGGGTCGCTTGGAGAGACCTGAGAGAGGAGCAATTTCAAGCGGTCGATGCCGAATTCTTCCTGTTCCGGATTCATGGATTCCTGAATGCCGTCCGAGGCAAACACCACCACGTCGCCGGGGATCAAGGAAAGCGTTTGATCTTCATACTCCGCCTCCGGCAGGAGGCCCAGAGGCATTCCCGTGACATTGATTTCTGCGACCTGTCCGTTGCGGACGAGGAGGGGAAGCGTGCCGCCGGCGTTGGCGATGGAAAGCTCGCGAAGGGCGGCGTCGTAGACGGCGAAGTGCATGGCAATGAAACGGGCATCCAAGCGAGCTGCGAGCAATCGACTGTTAAGTTGCGCGAGCATTTCGGCGGGCGAAGCTTCACTGTTGTGAACAAGTTCGCGCAAGATGCCGATGGCAAGAGAACCGTAGAGAGCAGCGGCCGTACCTTTGCCGGAGACGTCGCCATTGGCGATGGCGAGGCGCCCCACACCGTAAGGAAGCAAATCGTAGAAGTCGCCGCCGAGTTCGCGCGCGGGAACGTAGGCCGTAGCCAGATCGAGGCCTGGGACTTCGCGCGCTCCGGAAGGTAGAAGCTGGCGCTGGATCTCTCGTGCTGTTTCGAGGTCGTTCAGGAGGCGAGTCTGGTTTTCCCGGGCTTCTTCGAACAGACGAGAATTCTCCAGAGCCACTGCTACGTAAGAGCCAAGAATGTTCAAAAGACGCTCGTGCTCGGCGGAGAAGGCCTGAGGCCTGGTGCTTTCGAGATCAAGGATGCCGATGAGGCGGTTCTGGAGGAGAAGGGGCACAACCAGTTCCGAGCGCACCTCGACGTCACCTCCGCAGGACAAATAGCGCGGATCGAGGCGCACATCGACAATTCGGATGGTGCGGCGTTCGGCCGCGGCGGTTCCGGTGATGCCCTGGTGGAGAGGCATCTCGAACCGGGAGGGAATGGCGTCCTGAAAGCGCATGGAAAAGACGCTTTCGAGGACCTGTTTCGATTCGTTCCAGAGCATGACGGTGAAGACATCGTAGTCGACAAGCTTTTTGACGCGTTCGGCGATGCGCCGCAAGAGCTCGCCGCGATCGAGGATCGAAGTGAGTTCGTGGCTGACTTCGTAGAGAAGGGTGAGCGTTTCGCCTTGCTGCGGCTGCGAGACAGACATGTTCGGGCCGGCAGGGTCGGCGTCACCCAAGAGGGAGAACGGGACGAGATGATTGTCCAAATCCATGGGAATAATTGTAACTACTCCGCTTAGATGTGGCGGGAGAAAGATCGTTTCATAAAAACAAAAGTTTGGCGAGGCATTCTTCTTTGCGGGAGAGACTTGAGAACCGTCGCGACGCTTTTTAGTGTGTTTTGCATCCGCCGCGATGAATCTGGAGCTTGCGCTGCCGAGGCCGATCAAATATGGCGCAATCTTCTGACCACAAGCAGCAGGAGTAGGCCAGCTGCGGCGAGCGTCAATGCGCCCGGTTCCGGTGTTGCGATGGGCGGAGCGGGAGGCTCAGGCGAATAGGGGGGCTCCGAAGGAGAATACGGTGGTGGAGGCTGCGGCGGAGTTGGCTTCGGCGAGTTGGGGGTTGGCCAGGGCCCGGAAGAGGTGTCGCAGCAAAAAATCGGGATCGTGGGCGGAATGAAGCCGCCAGGAGTTGGAGCCGGTTGCGGAGTCGGAACCGAGGAAAGAAGAAGAATTGGTGGTGAGCTGTCCGGCCAGGCTGGCGAACCGGGTATTGGTTCGGAGGTCAACTCAGGGCGAAGCGGCACGACCGGCGTATCAAAGCTGCGATCGGTCGGCTCGGAAGGAGCGGTGGGGGTTGCGGGGACTTCCGAGAGGCGATTGCCGCAACGAGTGCGAGCCAGGTGTTCGCCGTCCGTCAGCAGCATTTCACCGGCATGCAGCGTGATCTTTTTTCTTGTCCAGAAGATCTGGGTTCCGACCCGGTAGGAAACGAAAAACTGCTGTTCGCGGGGGAGGCGGATCGAGTGCGCCGCACGTACACGAAAATCGGAATAGTGCGCAGTGACCACGGGATCTTGGTGAATCGCGGTTTGTAACTCTTGCTGGCTTTCTACGCCGTGAGGGATGACCGAGTAGGGATAGACAGGCCGAGACGAAGAAGCGTCGGTTGGCGGCGGGAAATCGATGTTGCTCCAGAAAAACGGCAAGGATGGGGAGTCGTTTAGCGTAAGCGCAAATTGAGGAATTTGGCTTTGAGGAGTGCGGAAAAACCCCCAGAACGCCAGCGGCAGTATCACTATCAATACTAGAACCGAGCGCGTTGTCCAGGAGTTTGTGCTGTTGGGTTTGTTGCGCTTTGCGCGAAGTGGGGCCCGAGGGTTCATGCCAAGGAAGGCGACTGGATTTCGCGTTCCGAACTCCTCCAAAAGAGATGCAGGCAACTGAAGGCCGAAAGCAGGACTCGCTCAAACGCCGCGAAATTGCAGCAAACTCTCCAAAGAGGAAGGGGGACTTGTGAGCAGAGGAGGGAATGCCGATTCGAATTGTCGAAAGCTGCCGTGAGCCCAGGACCAGACATCGTTCAAATTATCGCGGATCTAGCGGAGAATTTCTTTGCGCGGCGTCAAGCTTGGCGCAGGATGCTGCGTCCCCGCCGACTCAGAAGCCGCGTGCAAAAAAAGTTATGCGGTGGTGGGGCAGCGGCGTTCGATTGTAAGGACCCACCCTTCCCAGAGATGCGAAGGATGGGCCACCCGCAAACTCCATTTGGTCAGGTGAAGGATCGACCCGTAAAGCGGCAGGGCCCCGGGACTCACGTTAAAGCTTGCCGCACTCGGGAATTTATTTCACTTCCCAGGTGTCGCCAGCACGAATCAGTTCGGCTAGATTGCCCGCGCCCTTTTTGGCGATGATTTCCTGCACCTGTTCGTGGATTACGTCTTCGTAGCGCGGCAGGTCATCCCATGCGCGGAAGACACCAATCGGAGTGGGGAAGCCGGGGCGGTGTTCCATGTGCGAGAGCAGGAAAGCGTAGGACGGACGCGGGTGATGCGCGTCGTGGACAATGAGGTCGGATTCGGAGATGCCGTTGCCGAGAGAAACGACTTCAATGTCGCCATCGGGCTTGCGGCGAATGCCTTTGTCGCGGTTCTTGCCGAAAACGAGCGGCTTGCCATGCTCTAGCTGGATCACGTGTTCGCTGCGGGCATCCTTTTCGGTCAGGTTGATCCAGGCGCCGTCGTTGAAGATGTTGCAGTTCTGGAGAATTTCGACAAACGCCGAGCCTTTATGAGTGGCAGCCGCCTTCAGCGTGTCTTTCAGGTGAGCCTGGAAGATATCGACTGAGCGCGCGACGAATGTAGATTCTGCGCCGATGGCCAGCGAGACCGGATTAAACGGGCGATCGGGCGAGCCGAAGGGAGTGGACTTGGTGACCTTGTGGAATTCGGACGTCGGAGAATACTGGCCCTTGGTGAGGCCGTAAATGCGGTTATTGAATAGCAGTACCTTGACGCCAACGTTGCGGCGCAGCAGGTGAATCGTGTGGTTTCCGCCGATGGCGAGAGCGTCACCATCGCCGGTCGCGATCCAGACTTCCAGTTCCGGTTTTGCTATCTTGATGCCAGAAGCCACCGCCGGAGCGCGGCCGTGAATGGAGTGGAAGCCGAAGGTGTTCATGTAATAGGGGAAGCGGCTGGAGCAGCCGATGCCGGAGACAACGACAAAGTTCTCGCGGGCAACACCGAGCTCCGGGAAGACGGACTGCACGGCGGAGAGAATGGCGTAGTCACCGCAACCCGGGCACCAGCGAACTTCCTGGTCGGTCTGAAAATCCTTCTTCGAGAGTGGGGTCGCGAAAGCAGGTGTGGTCATCGCTAACTCCTAAAGTCCCAAGACTTCTTCGATCTTCTGATCGAGTTCGGATTGCTTGAAAGGGCGTCCCTGAATCTTGTTGAGGCCGATGGCGTTGACGAGATACTTGGCGCGAAGGACCCACAGCAACTGGCCCATATTGAGCTCGGGCACAAGAACCTTCTTGTAGCGCTTCAGAATATCCCCGACATTCGCGGGCAAGGGATTGAGATAACGAAGGTGGAGATGGCCAATCTTGCGACCTTTTTCGCGCTGCGCCTTAACCGATTGAGTGATGGCGCCGCAGGTCGAGCCCCAGGAAACGAGCAGAAGATCGCCTTCCGGATCGCCGTAGGGCATGACATTCGGGATGTCTTGCGTGATGGCGTTAATCTTCGCGGCGCGGATGCGCACCATGTTTTCGTGGTTCAGCGGCTCGTAATTGACGTTGCCGGTGACGTCCTGCTTTTCCAATCCGCCGATGCGGTGCTCAAGTCCCGGGGTGCCGGGAATGGCCCAAGGCCGCGCGAGTGTCTCGGGATGGCGCTTGTAAGGATGAAAATCGCTGGGATCGGAAGCGAAGTGGACGGTGATACCCGGGATTTCGTCGAGGCTCGGGATTCGCCAAGGCTCGGCGCCGTTGGCGAGGTAACCATCCGAGAGAACAATGACGGGGACCATATACCTCATAGCGATGCGGCTGGCTTCGACTGCGATCCAGAAACAATCTGCGGGCGTGGCTGCTGCGAGCACCGGAATGGGTGCTTCGGAGTTGCGGCCGAAGAGCGCTTGGAGAAGATCGGCTTGCTCGGTCTTGGTCGGCAAGCCGGTGGAGGGTCCGCCCCGTTGGATGTCGCAAATCACGAGCGGCAGCTCGGTCATCACCGCGAGACCGAGAGCCTCGGTCTTCAGTGCCATACCGGGGCCGGATGTGGTGGTGATCGCGAGCTTGCCAGCGTAGGAAGCGCCGATGGCCGAAGTAATGGCAGCAATTTCGTCTTCCGCCTGGAACGTCAGAACGCCGAAATTCTTGTACTGCGAGAGTTCGTGGAGAATGTCGGAAGCAGGCGTGATGGGATAGCTGCCAAGGAACAGCTGGAGTCCAGCCTTGTTGGCTGCCGTAACGAATCCCAGTGCGAGTGCCTGGTTGCCGCTGAGATTGCGGTATACGCCCGGACTTAGCTGCGCTGGAGGGATTTCATAACTGGTCTGGAAGACCTCGGTGGCTTCGCAGTAGGAGTAGCCGGCTTTGAGCGCAAGCTGATTGGCCTCGGCGAGCAGCGGCTTCTTCTTGAACTTGTCGTCGATCCAGCGGACTGTCGGGTCCATGGAGCGGTTGTAGAGCCAGTAGCACATGCCGAGTGCGAAGAAGTTCTTGCAACGGTCCATGGCCTTGGCATCAAGGCCAAGATGTTGCAGAGCCGCCCGCGTTAGACGCTGGAGTTCGACCGGGAAGACGCGGAATTTATCGAGAGTATGGTCTTCGAGAGGATTCGCCGTCAGGTGCGCCTTGCGGAGGTCGGTCTCTTTGAAACTGTCGGAGTTCACAATCAGGATTCCGTTGGCTTTCAGGTCGCCGATGTTGACCTTGAGCGCCGCCGGGTTCATGGCGATCAGCACATCGACCGCGTCACCGGGCGTGTGAACTTCGCCCGATGAGAAATTCAACTGGAAGCCGCTAACCCCGGGCACCGTGCCTGCAGGGGCGCGGATTTCCGCGGGATAGTCCGGAAATGTGGCAATGTCATTTCCGTACAGCGCGACGGTGTTGGTGAATTGGCTTCCGGTAACTTGCATTCCGTCGCCGGAATCGCCGGCGAAGCGGATAACCGCCTGCTCGATGACCTCGCGCCTCGATTTACTCGAAGGAACTGCAGTGAGTGTCGACATCGTGGTACGTGACCCCCGTCACACAGCCAAGTCCTCGCCTTGCGGAGAGGGCGAAGCCCCTGGAAGCATGGGCGGCACGGGTGTTGGGGACAGGTGCCGGACCGCCAGGAGCCGGCCAAGTAAGAATAACACAGGGAGACAGAGTAACCGCTGGTAGCACGGGGTGGTGTGAGCAAGGCCACACTAGATTGTGACCGTCGTCACGACCCCAAGGCGACCAACATTTCGGAGTCCAATAGTGCGCAGAGTGGCGCTTAGAAACTCAACCTGGGTTGTTCTCGGGAGGGGCGGCGTTGGCTTCCTGAAACTGGCGTTTCACGCTGGACAGGCGGAAGAAAAAGAGCCACCACAAACTCGCGGGAAGCAGCATGATCATGATGGAAATGATCATGAGCTGCCTGAACGATTCCTCCTTGGTGACGAAACGTCGTGGTATGAAGAAGGTTTCGAACGGGCGAAGGGCAATGATCGCCAGGCAAATAGCAAGCGCGGCGGCAGCCCAGACGAGCGCCGCAAGCCGCGCCCAAGGACGCAACTGGAAAATGCCGATCGCGGTGCGAGCGGTGACGCCGATCAAGAGTGGCGGCAAGAAAGTGATGACAGCGAATACGATGGGGTGGGTTTCATAGAGGCGCCTACCGGCGGAGTCGGGCGGCGCATCGAGAAGTGGAAGCAACATGTAACCCCAGGCAAGAAGAGCGGAGGCACTCGCGAGCAAGGCAAAAGTTGCGGCGGCAGTGACACCAGCGGAACGATGGTATGCGGTCGTCATCATCTTCCAAATGACATCACAGAGGGCAAAAGGGGAATAGTACGAAACGGAGGGTGGCGTATCGAAAATGCCACTTGACGTTCGCTTTCTTTTCGCCTAGAGTGGTGCCTGACCAAGGGTCCACCGCCTATCCGGAACAGCAGTGGATAGCGGCCGGTCCAAGTCCTGGGGCCTATCTAAGACAGAGCGATGGCGCAAGAAACGGCAACAGAATTTTCGGGAGGTTCTCATGGCCCTCACCAAGCGTCAGAAGGAAGTGCTGGATTACCTGGTTTCCTTCGAAACCCGCCACGGATACGCACCGAGCTTTGAAGAGATTGGAAAAGGACTGAAGCTGACTTCGCTTGCGACGGTTCACAAACACATCAGCACGCTCGAGAAAAAGGGATTCATCCGGCGCGGCTACAATCAGAGCCGCTCAATCGAGATTGTGCAGTTGCCGAAGCCGGTGAAGGAGCAGGTCATCGAGCGGCGCATCCAGGAGTTGCCGCTTGTGGGCCGGATCGCCGCGGGCCGTCCGCTCGAAGCGGTCGAGGAACGGGAGACGCTTTCGCTCGGAGACTTTGCGCGAGGCGGAAGTTCGTTCGTATTACAGGTGAAGGGCAACTCCATGATCGAAGACCACATTATGGATGGGGACTACGTGGTGTGCGAGCAGACGCAGGTTGCCAACGCCGGAGATATTGTCGTGGCGCTGGTCGGCGGAGAAGAGGCTACGTTGAAGCGGTTCTATCGGGAAGGTGCGGGAAAGGTCCGGCTGCAGCCCGCGAACTCAGAAATGGCACCGATCATGGTGCCAGCGGGCGATGTAAAAATTCAGGGTCGAGTGATCGGCGTTCTGCGGAAATACTAGGTTTCCCCGATTACCGCGGCGGACAATCGGTGAGACACTAAGGCGCAGTTCCGGCTGGTTGCGCGTAGCGACGAAAACTCCGGTGAAGGCGCGAAATTCTTGAATCGCAGGCTCCCGCAAAGAGCGTTCAGAGGCGCGACTCTTGTGCGGGGGAGGTGCGTCAGCTTAGCCATACTGCTGGTCTTGCTGACTCGTTCTGAGGGCGGAGCGTATGCCGTTCTTGCGCACGAGGCGGAGATCGACGTCGTGTGGGAATCGCACCTTAAGCCGCTTCTCCACAGGAAATACCCCGAGGCAAGCGAGGAAATGCTAGATGAAGCGGAAGCCTATGCCTACGGAGGGGCGATCATCCAGGACTTGGGCTACTACCCGTACGGCAGCCACTTTTTCAGTGACCTGACACATTACGTGCGCACCGGAGATTTCGTTACTGCCCTGCTGAGAGATTCGCAGGATGTGAATGAGTACGCTTTCGCGCTTGGAGCGTTGTCGCATTATGCTACCGACAACGACGGACATCGCATCGCGACCAACCCCGCCGTGCCCATCCTGTACCCGAAGCTACGGAGGAAATACGGCGCTCGAGTGACGTACGAAGATGACCCGCTGGCGCACGTGAGGACCGAGTTTGGATTTGACGTTCTGCAGGTGGCGAGGGGAAGGTACGCTTCGGACGGTTTCCACGATTTCGTTGGCTTTGAAGTGTCGCAGCGGTTGCTGGACCAGGCGTTTCTGGAAACCTATGGGCTGGGCTTAACTAGCGTGCTGTTGGACGAGGATAAGGCTCTGAATTCGTACCGGCGGGATGTGAGCAAACTGATTCCGAAAGCTACGCGAATTGCGTGGAGTCTGAAGGGCAAAGAGATCCAGGCAGAAGAACCGAGCGCGACTGAGCGGAAGTTTCTTTATAATCTGTCGCGCTCGGACTATGAGAAGGAGTGGGGAACGAACTACCACCGGCCGACAGCCGGCGAGCGTTTCCTGGCGTTTCTCTATAAGCTGGTGCCCAAATTCGGTTCGCTGAGAGTGCTGGAACTGCGGTTGCCTACGCCGGAAACCGAGAAGTTGTTCGAAGCCAGTTTCAATGCATCGCTCGACCGATACCGTACGCTGCTTGTGGAAGAGGGTGAAGAGCGGCTGCATTTGCGGAACGCGAACTTTGATGTAGGAGCGGATACGCCGCCCGGGCAATATCGATTGAACGACAATGCGCATGCGCGGCTGCTGCACGAGATTGCAGCGAGCGGATTCAAGGGAACCACGCCGGAACTGCGAATGGAACTCCTGAAGTTCTTCGATCATCCGGAGGCTCCCTACGCGACGAAGAAGGATGCAAAAGCGTGGGCCCAGGTTCTGGCCGATCTGCGTCAACTTCGCGAGAGCTATCCCTCCGGAACAGCTTCCCAAGGGAGCCCGTTGCACCTGGAATAACCGATTCTGTTCCAGTCTGGTAAACTGATGACCTTTCGCGGAAGGTGTATTCTTTCGCGGAAGGTGTATTAAGGTACAACGGGCAGGTCGGTCACTTGGCCACGCAACCGGAAATCGTTCTGATCGTAGAGGCTGATGCCTCGCGGCGCGAATTGCTTCAAAAACTGCTGCTTGAAGGGGGGCACAACGCGCTTACGACGGAGTCTACCGCGGAAGGGCTGCGTGCGGCGCTCAATTCATCCCCGGACGTCATCCTGCTCGGGATCAACAACGGGGAGACCCGAGACACCAATACACTCATGGAAATCAAGGAACTTGGCAATACGGCGCAGGTCCGGGTGATTGCACTGATCCGTGGCGACGCGGCGGAACGCGTCCGGGCGCTGCAACTGGGCGCCGACGACGCAATTAGCATTCCTGCAGACGATGAAGAACTTCTCGCGCGCGTGCGAACGCAGTTGCGGCAGAAGCGCGCGATCAGCGAGCTTGGCACGAAGGTGCGCAATGCCGAAGAGAGTTATCAGGTAGCGCAGACTGCGTTTCAGGCGCTGGCAGTCACAGAGAAGATGACGCGGGACGCGTTTTCGCTCGAGCGCATCCTGAAGGTTGGCGTTAGCGCGCTTTTGGCGCTGGCGGCCGTGATTGCGGGCATTTTCTTCTTGTACTCCCACAAGGCGGAGAAAGAGACGAAGCGCGCGTACAGCGTAATCGCGCAGCTGGAACACAGCGTCCAAAATGAGCAGCAGTTGTTGGCGTCCGCGCGGCGGCTCCGGGAAGATCCCGCGAACGCCGACCTGCTGGAACAGAGGCAGCAATTACAGCAGAAGAGCCAGGCACTGCAACAAAAGCTTTCAGCACCGGACGGGGGCGACGTCACCGAATTGCGGAAGCAACTGCAAGACACTACCGCGCGCCTGAACAAGATCGAGGGAAATGCTGAGGCGGCCGAAGCGATCATTCACGATTTCGCGCCAAGCGTTTGCTTGTTGCATGTTTCCGTCGCGTTCAACGAAAAATCGAGCGGCCGGCGGCTGCGCTATGGCGGCATATCGAGCGACGGCTCACCGCTGAAGGACAGCGACGGGAATACGGTTTACACGACGGAAGGGCGAGCGCCGGAAGTGCGCGCTGATTTTTTTGGGACGGGATTCATCGCGGGTGAAGGCAAGATTCTGACCAATCATCACGTGGTACAACCGTGGTGGCAGAATGACGATTTGAACGGGATTGTCGAACAGGGCTTGGATCCGGCGATCGCGTCGATGGAAGCTTACTTCCCGAACGCCGCGAACGGCGTCCCCGTGGCAATCTCGCAGATTTCCGACGAAGCCGACCTTGCGCTGATCCACGGAGACCTGACGGAATTGAAGCGTCCGATCCTGCGGCTCGACAATAGCAAAAATGCGGCCGTTAGCGGTGAGGCGCTGATCAGCGTGGGCTATGCGACGGGGCTCGACGCGATTCTCGCGCGGGCTGGGGATGATGCGGTTCGTGAAATCGTAAAAGCAACGGGCGGTGAGCCAAATCTGGTGCTGGGCGAATTGGCCAAGCGCAAACTGATCCGGCCGCTCGTGACCCAAGGGCACGTTGGCGACGTGCTGCCCGACAAGATCGTCTACGATGCGCAGACGACTTCGGGTGGCTCCGGCGGGCCGCTGCTGAACCGGCAGGGCGGAGTAATCGGAGTGACGTTTGCCATCGTCAAGGGATTCGGCGGCTCGAATTTCGGAGTGCCGATACGGTTTGCCACTCCGCTGCTGAAGCATTAAGGAACCTCCTACCCCCGCGCCATTCATTGGGATTTTCACTTCGCCGGATGGAAAAAATACATCCAGGCGGCGCCCCAATCATGAAAGAATGTAGAATTTTGTTTCACCCTTAAGGACACACTGACGGACTCGTATGAAAAAACACCGGCCTATTCGTAAATTGCTTGCGGCAAACCGGAGCGAAATCGCGATTCGCATATTCCGCGCGGCTAACGAACTCGGACTGCGCACGGTTGCGATTTATTCGCGGGAAGACCGGCTGGCGTTGCACCGCTTCAAAGCTGATGAAGCCTACCAGGTGGGCGCGGGTAAAGGGCCAGTCGAAGCCTATCTGGATATTCCGGGGATCATCGCGATTGCGAAGGAGCACGAGGTTGACGCCATTCATCCCGGGTATGGCTTTCTGTCGGAAAATCCAGCGCTGGCGCGGGCTTGTGCCAAGGCCGGGATAGCGTTCGTGGGACCCACTCGTGAGCTGCTCGAACTGCTCGGCGACAAAACAGCGGCCAGGCGTTTGGCGGCTTCCGCAGGCGTTTCTGTGCTTCCGGGTACGGAAAAGCCCGTCGCGACGACGAGCGAAGCCCAGAAGATCGCGGCGGAAATCGGCTATCCGGTGATTGTGAAAGCCGCGATGGGCGGCGGCGGGCGCGGAATGCGCGTGGTGCACGACCCGGAGAACCTTGCGGCGCGGCTCGAAGAAGCGCAGGGTGAAGCCAAATCCGCCTTCGGCGACGCTTCAGTTTTCCTTGAAAAATACTTGCCACAGGCGCGTCACATCGAAGTGCAGATCCTGGCCGACGAGCATGGCAACTTGCTCCACCTGTATGAGCGCGATTGTTCCGTGCAGCGGCGTCATCAGAAAGTGGTGGAAGTAGCGCCGGCAGTGAACCTTCCGGATCCTGTGCGTCGCGACCTGTGCGAGGCCGCGGTCGCACTTGCGCGCAAGGCGAAATACCGCAACGCCGGCACGGTGGAATTTCTTTACGACGTGGATTCAGAAAAATGGTATTTCATCGAGGTCAACCCGCGGATTCAGGTGGAGCACACGGTCACGGAAGTCGTGACCGGAGTGGATATCGTCCGCACGCAGATTCTCGTCGCGCAAGGCCACAAACTGCATGACGGAGAGTTAGCATTGCCCGAGCAGGACAAGATCCCCCTGTACGGCGCAGCGCTTCAGTGCCGGGTCACGACGGAAGACCCGGAAAAAAATTTCGCTCCCGATTACGGGAAGATTTCCACCTACCGCTCGCCGGCCGGTTTTGGCATTCGTCTCGACGGCGGCACCGCCTATGCGGGTGCGTTGCTTGCCGCGTATTACGACTCGTTGCTGGTGAAGGTGACCGCATGGGGCAAGAATCTTCCCGAAGCCTGCCAGCGGATGGACCGGGCCTTGCGCGAGTTCCGAATTCGCGGCGTGAAGACGAACATTCCCTTCCTCGAGAACGTGGTGAATCATCCGCGTTTTCGCGCGGGAGAGGTGACTACATCGTTTCTGGATGATTCGCCGGAGCTCTTCCGGTTTACGGGCCGCGGCGACCGAGCGACGAAGTTGCTCTCCTATATTGGAGAGGTCATTCTGAACGGCAACTCCGAAGTGAAAGGGAAGACCGTCCCGACAGAAATCGAAAAGGCGGTGCTTCCGAAAGCACCCGGAATCACGCCCAAGCCGGGAACGAGGCAATTGCTACAGAAACTGGGCCCGAAGAAATTCGCGGCATGGGCGCGAAAAGAAAAGCGGCTGCTGCTGACGGACACGACGTTTCGCGACGCGCACCAGTCGTTGCTGGCCACGAGGGTGCGTTGCTACGACCTGCTGGCGACGGCGCACGCTGTCGCGCAGCGCTTGCCGAATCTCTTTAGCGTGGAGATGTGGGGCGGGGCCACGTTTGACGCGTCAATGCGTTTTTTGCATGAAGATCCGTGGCAGCGGCTGCGTGAACTGCGCCAGGCTATTCCCAACATTTGCTTCCAAATGCTGCTGCGCGGGGCAAACGCGGTCGGCTACACGTCCTACCCGGACAACGTAATCGTGGAGTTTGTGCGCGAGTCGCACAAACAGGGCATCGACATCTTCCGCATTTTCGACTCGCTGAATTCCATCGAAAACATGCGCGTTTCGATCGACGCAGTGCTGGAAACGGGCGCAGTGTGCGAACCGGCGATTTGCTACACCGGCGATATGCTGGATAAAGGCCGGCCCAAGTATTCGCTGAAATACTACGTGCACATGGCCAAGCAACTGGAAAAGCTTGGCGGGCACTTCCTGTGTATCAAAGACATGGCTGGGTTGTGCAAGCCGTATGCGGCATTCGAACTGGTGAAGGCGCTTCGCGAAGAGATTGGCATTCCGGTTCACTTTCATACGCACGACACAAGTGGCCTAAACGCAGCCTCGCTGCTGAAGGCCGCAGACGCGGACGTGGACGTGGCGGACGGAGCGGTGGCGGCGGTGAGCGGCGCCACGAGCCAGCCAAATCTGAATTCCGTGGTTGAAGCACTACGGCATACGCCGCGCGATACTGAGCTCGATATCGAAGCGTTAAACGAATGCTCGGACTTTTGGGAGACGGTGCGCACCTATTACCTGCCGTTCGACTCCGGGCAGAAGGCCGGCTCCTCGCGTCTCTACCAACACGAGATTCCGGGCGGACAGTTCACCAATTTGCGCGAGCAAGCCACGGCCATGGGTCTAGGGCACCGTTGGCGCGATGTGGAGCGAACCTACGCCGAAGTGAATCGCCTTTTCGGCGATATTGTGAAGGTGACCCCTTCAAGTAAGGTCGTTGGCGACATGGCACTGTTCCTGCTTGCCAATGAAATGAAACCGTCGGACCTGCTGGAACTGGACGAGCATCACGACGTCTCACTGCCCAACTCGGTTGTCGAAATGTTTTCAGGAACATTGGGAGTCCCCGCGGGCGGCTGGCCAAAGAAATTGCAACGGATCATCCTGCGTGGCCACGCGCCATTGAAGGGAAGGCCGGGAGCGGGCCTGGCACCGGTGAATTTCGACGAGGAGCAGGCACAGCTCGAGAAAAAAGTGAATCACCCGGTCGAGCGCGACGCCTTGCTGAGCTACCTGCTCTATCCGGACGTTTATCTGAAGTTCAACGCGTTCCGGCAAGCGTATGCAAACGTGGGGGTTTTGCCGACGCCAGCGTTTTTCTACGGCTTGAAACCGGGCGAGGAAATCACGGTGGAGATCGAACCCGGCAAAGCGCTGATCGTGAAATTCCTGACCATCAGCGAGGCGCATCCGGACGGTACGCGCACGCTTTTCTTCGAATTGAACGGGCAGCCGCGCGAAGTGAACGTGCGAGACCGCGCGCTGCGTGTCGTGGAACGCGTTCACCCGAAGGTTGATCCTGAAGATTCCGGCCAGGTGGGAGCACCGACAGCAGGCCTGATCAGCAGCATTGCGGTGCAGGCAAACCACGCGGTCGAGCGCGGTGCTAAACTGTTCACACTGGAAGCCATGAAGATGCAATCAAATATTTACGCGCCAATCAGCGGAAAGATCACCAAGTTGCTGGTGACACCCGGGCAACACGTCGAAGCCAAAGACCTGCTGGCAGTCATCGCTCCGTGAGCGGCCCGCACCTGATCAAGCATGAGCAGTTTGCTTCACGGTTCCTCAAGAACCAGCGCGACCTGATCGTCTACCTGCCGCCCGGTTATGACGCTCAGCCACGACGTCATTTTCCACTGCTCTACCTGCAAGACGGGCAGAACTTGTTCGATGGCGCGACCTCCTTTATCCCTGGGGTGGATTGGCACGTAGGCCAAACCGCCGATGCGTCTATCGCAGAAGGGCGGGTGGAACCGCTCATTATTGCAGGCGTCTACAACGCCGGTAAACAGCGGCTTGGCGAATACACACCGACGCGCGCTCCGCGGCTGGGGGGTGGCCGCGCGAATCGCTATGCCAAATTCCTGTTGGAAGAGGTTCGGCCGTTTCTTCAGGCCAACTACCGCGTGCTCGAAGGGGTGGAGAACACGGGGATTGGCGGCTCATCATTAGGAGGGCTGGTTTCGTTGTATCTGGGGCTGCGTCAGCCCAACATATTCGGAAAGATAGCGGCGCTTTCGCCTTCCGTGTGGTGGAACCAGCGCGTCATTTTGCGTTTTGCCGAAGCGGCTCCGGTTCGTCTTCTACCGCGCATCTGGCTGGATATTGGGACGCGAGAGGGGCCGCGCATCGTCGACGACGTGGAGCGGTTTCGCGACATCCTGTTGCGCAAAGGATGGCAGTTGGACCGCGATTTGCATTACCAGCGTGTCGAGGGTGCCGAACACAATGAAGCGGCGTGGGCGCAGCGCGTCGGCCCGTTTTTGCAATTCCTGTTTCCCGCACGGTAAACCCATATATAATCCGCGCATCTTTGGCGGTTGCAACAGCCGTCGTTTGCGCAAGTAGGAGCCGCGGAAGAGGGATTCCTCGCTGGGCCTGCCATCGGCAGGCAGACTCGGAATAACGGGGCGGTGCCTTGGGCGAAGGGAGAACGATGACTGCGAGCAGGCCCATCACCATTCTTTGCGTCACGTCCTACGAAAAAGGGCAGGAGTTTCTGCGGGTGTGCAAAAGCTTGGGCTGCACCGTCTATTTGCTGACTGTCGAAAAGCTGCGCAACGCGGGATGGCCCCGCGAGGTCATCGACGAAATGTTCTTCATGCCGGAGGAACTGCCCCTGAAAGACATGCTGCACGCGGTCAGCTATGCCGCGCGCACGCGGCACATCGACCGCGTAGTGGCGCTCGACGAATTCGACATGGAGAATGTCGCAGCGATCCGCGAACATCTGCGCCTGCCAGGTATCGGCCTGACTACGATTCGCTATTTTCGCGACAAGCTCGCGATGCGCGCGCGGGCACAGGAAATCGGTGTGCTCGTGCCGGAGTTCATGCACGTCCTTAATTATGACGACCTGCGCGAGTTCATGGGGCACGTGCCGGGTCCGTGGCTGCTGAAGCCGCGTTCGCAGGCCTCCGGCATCGGTATGAAGAAGATTCAATCATCTCAAGAGCTTTGGCCCTGGCTCGATCAGCTCGGTGATGCGCAGTCCGAATATCTGCTGGAGCAGTTCATTCCAGGTAGCATATATCACGTGGACGGCGTGGTGTCGGACCGCACTGTGCTTTTTGCCGAGGCCCACGCGTACGGCGCGCCGCCGCTCGAAGTGTCGCATCAAGGCGGAGTTTTCACGACGCGCACGCTGCCGCGCGATTCTTCCGAAACGCTGGCGATGAAAGAGATCAACCAGAAGCTGATCGATGGCCTGGGACTGGTTCGAGGCGTTACGCACGGAGAATTTCTGAAGGCCCGCACAGACAACCGGTTTTATTTTCTCGAAATTGCGGCGCGCGTTGGCGGCGCCTACATTTCGGACGTGATTGAGGCCGCTACGGGAATCAACCTGTGGCGCGAGTGGGCACACCTTGAAGTGGCGGCAGGGAAGCTGCCTTACCAGTTGCCGCAGCCGCGCGAGGACTACGCCGGAGTGATCATTTCGCTGGCGCGCCAGGATGAGCCAGACACGTCGGCCTACACGGATCCGGAGATCGTCTATCGCATCAAGAAATACCATCACGCGGGATTCGTCCTGAAGTCGGCCTCGCCGCAGCGCATTGAGCAGTTGCTGGCTTCCTATGCGCAGCGCTTCGCGGTGGACTTCATGGCGCGCCAGCCGGTGCCGGATAAGCCGTCGTCGTAACGCGTGGTGAGACGATGCGTCCTGGGTTGGAGTGCCAGTCAACTGGACCACCCGAGAGTGCTGTTCACGATCTGGGCCATTCAAGTGCCCTGCGCTACCGTGGCCGCTCCGCCATACGGTCCTTGGACGATCACAGCATCTCTGCCATTGGGAGCAATCCTGTTCCTGAACGAGCGGTGGAGGGAGAAAGTTGCAGGCAGCTCTCTCCTCGCTAATCCCGACGGGTCCGCGCGTAATTAGCACTGCGATCTGAGAGTGCACGCGATGCGAAGTTTGGCGGGCGAAGGCGGATAGATTTGTTTGCGCGAAAGCGTAAATTGCAAAGTATGAGCCAAGGTGATGGCCACGGCGCCCTACGAAGAGCTTTGGAACTGGCGAGTTCGTTTCTCGACGAGCTTGGTCGCAAACCGGTGTCGGAAGCGGTAGACCTGGCCGGCCTACGAAGCCGACTTGGCAGGCCTCTTG
>Ga0306926_10001302_pt1 | contig 24609 bp, 22 predicted proteins | sample flu12Cox44000178_FD_203759 | JGI IMG/M metagenome (GOLD analysis project Ga0306926, IMG submission 203759) | Lab enrichment of tropical soil microbial communities from Luquillo Experimental Forest, Puerto Rico - flux8day.12C.oxic.44.000.178 (v2)... | ecosystem: Environmental > Terrestrial >...
CGTGCATCTCCTCCACCACCTTCGGCGCGAGGCCGTGGCTCGGCTCGTCGAGAAGCAGTAGTTTCGGTCGCAGCATCAATGCACGCCCAACCGCCACCATCTGCTGCTCCCCGCCTGACAGCGTTCCCGCCAACTGGCCATAGCGTTCGCGGAGGCGCGGAAACAGGCCGAACACGTCTTCAATCCGCGCCGGCAAATCGCTGGCCTTGCGCGCGGTGAAGGCGCCGAGCAGGAGATTCTCCTCAACCGTCATCTCGGGAAAGACCTGGCGTCCTTCGGGGACGTGGGCGATCCCGAGTGCCGGGATTTCGTGCGCCGCAAGCGCCATGAGATCGACCGCGTCGAAACGCATGACCCCACTCGACTTCGGAACGAGCCGCGAGATCGCGCGCAGGATCGTGCTTTTGCCCGCGGTGTTCGCGCCGATGATGCACACGAATTCGCCTTTCGAGACCGACAGATCGATGCCGTGGAGCACCTCGGCGTCGCCATAGCCGGCCCGGAGCTGCCTGACTTCAAGGAGCGTGGCACTCATCGACGCAACCTCTCGACGGAGCGACCCAGATAGGCCTCGATCACTACCGGATCGCGCGCGACCTGTTCGGGAGTGCCGTCCGCGAGCAGCCGGCCAAAATTGAGCACGAGAATGCGGTCGCAAATATTCATGATCGCGCGCATGTGGTGCTCGACCACGAGCAGCGTGACGCCGTCATCCCGCAGCGAACGGATCAGCTGCATGATCTCGGCCATCTCGGCGTGATTGAGCGCCGCCATCACCTCATCCAGCAGCAAGATCTTGGGCGCGGTGCACAGCGCGCGCGCCAATTCGACCCGTGCGCGCTCCGGGAACGACAGATTGCCTGCGAGCTTGCCCGCCACTTCCCTCAAGCCGACGCGATCCAGACAACTGAGCGCTTGCTCGCGCGCGGCCTCCACATCGTGGCGGAGAAGCCCCGCGGTCAGAACGTTGTCCAGCACCGAGCTTTCCGCGAACAAGGCAACGTTCTGGAACGTCTTGGTCATCCCGAGGCCGGCGACCTTGTGCGGCTTCAGGCCCGCGAGGTCCTTTCCATCCAGACTTACGCTTCCCGTGTCGGGCCGAATGAGGCCGACGAGCGTGGAAAACAACGTCGTCTTGCCGGCGCCGTTCGGGCCGATCACGCCGACGATCTCGCGCGGCTTCACCGAAAACGTCACTTCGGAAAGCGCCTGCAATCCTCCGAAACGGCGAGAGACGCTCCGCACATCGAGGATGGTGGTCACGGCACCCCCTTCCGCGCGAGCGTGGCCTTGAGCGAGGTGAACGCGGCGACGAAGCCGCGCGGCTGCCACAGGATGACCGTTATCAGAATGATGCCGAAGACGAGCTGAGAAAGTCCGGCCGCGCGCGAAGACAACAAATCGTTCATGAGTTCTTCGAGCGGAATGATGAAGAACGCGCCGAGAATCGGACCCACCGCGGTTCCGACCCCGCCGATGATCGCGATCAACGCAATCCGGATCGAAATGCTGGCGATGCCAAAGACCGTGTCGGGATCGAAGAAGACGGCAAGCTGCACATAAAGCGTTCCAAGCATCGCGGTCAACGCGCCTGAAATCACCGCGGCTTGCAGCTTGACCCGCGTCGTATCGATGCCGATGACTTCGGCGGCCGGAAGGTTTTGGCGGATCGCCCGCAGCCGGTAGCCCATCGCGCCGCGGCGGATCATCTCAAAAACCGCCGTCACCACAACAAGCGCAACCAGCGCGATGTAGGCATGCGGGCGCAACAGTTTGAACGAATAGGCGGCAAAACTCGGCGGCACAAATGGCACGGACAGCCCGCCGGGACCGCCGGTCAGCGACGTCCACACATTTGCGATCACGCGCATCACCTCGCCAAAGGCAAGCGTGGCAAGCGCGAAGTAGTGGCCCTGCAGGCGCATGGTCGGGATCGCGATGACGAACGCGGCCAATCCGCCCAGCGCGCCGCCGGCGAGCATCCCGAGCCATGGGCTGATGCCGAACTTGAGCAGCAGCACGGTGGAAGCATAGGCGCCGATACCGAAGAAGGCGGCATGCCCGAGCGAAATCTGGTTGGCGAGGCCGCCGACGATGTTCCAGGCCTGCGCCATGGCGGCAAACAACAGCGTGATGGTGAGGACTCTGATCCAGTATCCGCGCGGATCGAGCAGGAGTGGCAACAAGGCCAATGCTGCGATCGCAATGCAAGGCGTGAACCGAAACTTCATCGGCTGGCTCCGATCAGGCCTTGCGGGCGAACCGCGAGTACCAGGATGAAGACGACGAACAGAATCAGGTTTTGCAATTGAATCGGAAAAAATAGCGCCGAGAGCGCCTGGATGACCCCGACCGCAAGCCCGCCGACGACCGCGCCGGCGACGCTGCCAAGCCCGCCCAGCACGACAACGGTGAACATCAGCACCACGAACTGACTACCGACGCCCGGAAACACCGTCACGTAGGGCAAGATGACCGCACCGCCGAACGCGGTTAGTCCGACGCCGAGCGCAAACGAGATCTTGTACATCAGCGCGGCATCGATGCCCATCAGCCGTGCGGCGGAGGGATTTTGCGCCGTGGCGCGCATGGCTCGTCCGAACCAGCTCGCGCGCATGAACCACCAGAGCGCAATGCCTGATAACAGCGACATCGCAAATGCGATCAGGTAGGGAATGCTGACGAACAGCGGTCCGAGCGACAGCGAAGCGGTCTGATATGATGTCGTGACCGAGCGGAACTGCGAGCCGAACAGCAACAGCGATCCGTTCTCGATCACGATCAGGATTCCGACCGTGAGGAAAATCTGCGCCACCGAAGGCGCGGTGAGCACTCGCGAGATCAACTGCCCCTGCACCACCCAGCCGATGGCGAATGCGACGGCAAACGACAGCGGCGCGGCCATGACCGGATCGAGCCCGAGAAAGGCCCAGGCGAACCAGGCGACGAACATTCCGATGGTGAGGAATTCGGCTTGCGCGAAGTTCACGATCCCCATCACGCCGTAGACCAGCGTGAGCCCGATCGAGATCACCGCGTAGACGCCGCCGATCAGGAGCCCGTCGAGGATGGCTTGGAGGAAAGACACGTCAAGTTCGCTCGCCGGCGATCAGGATCGCCAGACCGGCGCGCTCCTGGCAATCTCCTTCGGCCAGACGGTGACGATATCCTTAGCCCGCCACTGCACCATCAACGGCACCGAGAGGACGTTCAGCCCGGCCTCGTTGAACTGCACCGCCCCGCCCGTCATGCCGTTGATCCAGCCGCCGGTGAACTTTGCCCCGCGAAGAGCGGCGGCGACTTCTTCGGCCTTGGCCGACTTCGCCTTCTTGATCGCCTGCACCACGATCTCGAGGCAAACGGCGTGCTCGAGCGCTTCGTGCACCATGAAATAGCCGAAGCGCTTGCGGAAACGTTCGGTCAATTCCGGCGCCAGGTCGTAGTTCGAGGTATCGATCGAGAGCACGTTTTCGGCGAACTCGCCAAGTCCTTTCTCGAAATCCGGAATGACGTATCCGGCCGCGCCGCCGATCGCGGGGATCGTGACCTTCTGCTGGCGCATGGTGCGGATGATCAGAAGGCTGTCGTTGAGATAGGAGACGGGGAAAACGGCCTGCGCGCCGGAGGCGCGCAGCTTGTTGATCAAGGGCGTAGTGTCGGTGATGCCAAGCGGATAGGCATCATCCATGACGAGCTCGACATTGGCCGCCTTCGCCCCTGCCCTCAGGCCATTGGCCTGCGCGGTGCCGTAGGCGGTGTCCTCATACATGATGGCGATCTTTTCGATTTTCGTGCCGGCGGCCTGCGCGATCGCCGCCGTATATTCGAACTGCGCCTTGCCGATCACGGATGCCTTCGCCACCACCTGAAAGATGTTCTTGTAGCCGCGTCCGGTGATCTGGTCGGCAAACGACATGGTCAGAAGCGGAATGTCGCGCCTTTCGGTGACTTCCGAGATCGCAAGCGTCAGCGAAGAGGCAAACGCCCCGAGCACGGCCGTGATGTCCTGCTGGGTAATGAGTCTTTGCGCCACCGTGCCCGCTGTGGTGGGCGTTGAGGTCGCATCCGCCACCACCAGGTTGATCTTCGCGCCGCCGAGCTCGGCGATGCCGCCGGCCTTGTTGATCTCGTCGGCAACGAGCTCGACCCCGTTGCGCGAGTTGATTCCGAACTGGGCGTTCGGTCCCGAGAGCGGCATGATGACGCCGACATTGACCGGCGGCGCCTCCGCCCGCGCCGAAGAAATGACAAAGGGCGCGGCAAGATATGCGGCAGTGCCGGAAAGTACGGTTCGGCGATTGAGACGCACTCCCGTCAATGAATTTCTCCGCAACATTCTCACCTCCCCAAATTTCCTGATTACCAAAACACGACCGCACCTTGCCGCACGGCAAATCCGTCGTCTACTGCAACATGGCCGATGCCGTGATGCTATCGGACCCGTCAGGTCTCGTTGGACGTCAGAATCTCGACGATCGCCTGCCCGGTTGCTGCGGTTCCGAGGTTGCCGCCGACGTCCCTTGTCGACTGTCCGCCCTCGATTGCTGCCGCCACCGCACTTTCGATGGCGCGCGCCGCCGATTCGAACCGCGAGGCACCCGAGCGCTCGCCGTGCCAGGCCAATAGCAGCGCCATCGACAGGATCAGCGAAAACGGATTGGCAACATCACGCCCGGCGATATCGGGCGCAGAGCCGTGGGCGGCCTGGGCCATGGCGTGGTCGGTGCCGACGTTGAGCGAACCGCCAAGGCCGAGGCTGCCCGACAGCTCTGCGGTCAAATCCGAGAGAATATCGCCGAACATGTTGGTCGAGACGATGACGTCGAACCGATCCGGCTGGCGCACCACATGCGCCATCATGGCATCGACAAGGACGTCATCGACGACAAGGTCCGGAAAGGCGCGCGCGATCTCGCGGCAGATATCGAGGAACATGCCGTCGCCGATCTTCAGCACATTGGCCTTGTGCACGACGGTGAGGTGTTTCCTCCGGCGCATGGCAAGCTGGCAGGCTGCCTTGGCGATTCTTTCGCAGCAATGTCGCGTGATCCGGCGCAGCGAAACGACTACATCGGGAGTGACCAGAAGCTCGCTGTTGCCCTGCTCCATGTTGCGGTCAGCATAAAAACCTTCGGTGTTTTCCCGCACCACGACGAGATCGAAATCGCCAAGGCGGTTGGGCAATCCCGCATAGGTTCGCGCCGGCCTCACATTGGCAAACAGATCCAGATTTTTGCGAAAGAACCTGGAAGGGTTGATTTCGCCGCTTTGCTCATCCTTGAAATCGAAGGTGGCGGTGGGGCCCAGTATCAAGCCGTCCGCGGAGCGCACAGTCTCCAGCAGCCCGGGCCGGACGGTCGAGCCGAATTGCCGCAAGCTTTCATGACCAACCGGATGCTGCTCGATCTTCACATCAAGCTGGAAGCGCTCGGAAGCAGCCCGCAGAACTCCCGTGGTCGCGGCTGCGATCTCCGGCCCGATGCCGTCGCCCGGCAGAACCACGATACGCATGTTGGATTTCCTCACCCGGAAACTGCGGTCAGTTGCTTTGCGACCGTCTCATCGTGATGTGCCCGTGCTACCCCGGTGATGGCAAGCCGGTTCGCTGCAATAGCGCAAAACACCGCTCCTCCCTAGCCGAATTGTTCCGCGCTAGTGGTCCCGATTCTAACATTCGCCTCCCTTCTGAGGGCCACCGTGCGAATGTTAGAATCGCAGGACCACTAGCAAATAATAAGTACTAGTGGAGTTTAGGATTTGACATTCGCTTTCGAGCTATGCGGTTGGCGGGGTAGCGAATGTCAAATCCACTCCACTAAAACGCATATTATTGATTTGAACTGGCCTGGGTTCCGGTCCAAATTCCCGCCCGAAATTCAATCGACGGATTGGATTAACAGGGGATCGCGATGGCAAACCTCACAATTAATGGAAAGTCTTTCGACGTCGATGTCGAGCCGGATACGCCTCTTCTTTGGGCAATTCGGGAAAATGCCGGCCTGACCGGCACGAAATACGGTTGCGGCATTGCACAATGCGGGGCCTGTACGGTCCATGTTGACGGTGTGGCGATGCGTTCCTGCAGCGTCACGGTCAGCGAAGCTGCCGGCAAGAAGATCACCACCATCGAAGGCCTGGCCGACAACGGCGCCCTGCACAAGGTCCAGCAGGCCTGGATCGCCAACGACGTCCCGCAATGCGGCTATTGCCAGAGCGGTATGATCATGGCGGTTGCGGCGCTCCTGAAGGACAAGCCGAAGCCGACCGACCAGGACATCAACGAAGCCATCACCAACATCTGCCGCTGCGGCACCTTCCAGCAGGTGCGCGAGGCGATTCACGCCGCCGCGAACGCTTGAGGAGGACATCATGAACCACATGCCCAAACTCGACCGCCGCGCCTTCGTCATCGGCAGCGCCGCGCTTGGCTCCGGCCTTGCGCTCGGCCTCGATCTTCCCCTTGGCGGCCCCACGGTGGTGCGCGCTGCCGACGGCTCGCCCGAAATAAACGCCTGGGTCGTGATCCGGCCCGACGACACCGTGGTCATCCGGATCGCACGATCCGAAATGGGCCAGGGGAGCTTGACCGGCCTTGCCCAACTCGTCGCCGAAGAACTCGAATGCGACTGGTCGAAGGTCACGACCGAATACCCCACCCCGGGACAGAGCGTGGCCCGCAAGCGCGCCTGGGGCGATTTTTCGACCGGCGGCAGCCGCGGCATTCGGGCTTCGGCCGACTACGTTCGCAAAGGCGGCGCCACCGCCCGCGCAATGCTGATCCAGGCCGCCGCCGAAGAATGGAAGGTGCCGGCCTCCGAATGCACCACCGCCAACAGCGTCATCACCCATACGCCGTCAGGGCGGAAAACCACCTACGGCAAGGTAGCGGAAGCCGCCGCGAAACTCACTGCACCCGCCGATGTCAAGCTGAAGGACCCGAAGGACTGGAAGCTCGTCGGCAAGGGCGTCAAGCGCCTCGATACCGCCGACAAGACTACCGGCAAGATGATCTACGGCATCGACGTCAAGTTGCCGGGAATGCTCAGCGCCGCGATCAGGCAGTGCCCTGTTTTCGGCGGCAAGGTCAAGAGCTACGACGAAGCCAAGATCGCCAACATGAAGGGCGTCAAGAAAGTCGTGAAGGTCGGCGGCAATTCGGTCGCCGTGGTTGCCGACACCTGGTGGCATGCCAAGACCGCGCTCGATGCATTGCCGATCGTCTGGGATGACGCTGGCAACGGCAACGTCTCGAGCGCCTCGATTGCGAAATGGTTGGAGGAAGGCTTCGACCCGTCGCAGCCGGCCTATGTCGGCAATGAGAACGGTGATGCCAAGGCCGCGATCGCCAGCTCCGCGAAGAAGGTCGAGGCTTTCTACGACTATCCCTACCAAAACCACGCCACGATGGAGCCGATGAACGCCACCGCGCTCTATACCGCGGACAGATGCGAGGTGTGGTGCGGCACCCAGAACGGCGAGGCCGCGTTCGCCGCGACGCTGGAAGCCTCCGGTCTTCCGGCGGATAAATGCGACGTGCACAAACTGATCCTCGGTGGTGGGTTCGGCCGTCGCGGCCAGACCGACTATGTCCGACAGGCCGTCTTGATCGCAAAGGAAATGCCGGGCACGCCGATCAAGCTGTTGTGGACGCGCGAAGAAGATATGCAGCACGGCTATTATCATCCGGTCACAAGATGCAAGATGACCGGCGCCTTCGATGCCAACAACAACCTAACTGCGCTGCATATGCGCATTTCCGGGCAATCGATCCTGTTCACGCTGCGCCCGGAGGCCCTCGTCAACGGCAAGGACCCCGTCACTTTCCAGGGCCTCAATGCGAGCGGAGAGACGGCGATCGGATATTCGGTCCCCAACCTCCTGATCGAGCATTCGATGCGCAATCCCCACGTCCCGCCGGGGTTCTGGCGTGGCGTCAACGTCAACCACAATGCCATCTATCTCGAATGCTTCATGGATGAGCTCGCGCAATCGGTTGGCCAGGATCCACTCGAATTCCGGCGCAAGTTGATGGCCAAGCACCCGAAGCACCTCGCAGTGCTCAACGCCGTGGCCGAACGCATCGGCTGGGGAACACCGGCACCGCAAGGCGTGTATCGGGGCCTCGCGCAGTTCATGGGCTTCAACAGCTATGTCGCCGGAGCCGCCGAAATCTCGGTGATGGACAACGGCGGCAAGATCAAGGTCCATCGCATCGTTGGTGCCACCGACCCAGGCTATGCGGTCAATCCGGCGCAAATCGACCGCCAGGTGGCCGGATCGTTCGTCTACGGCCTCTCCGGCCTGTTCTACGGCGGGTGCACCGTCAAGGACGGCCGCATCGAGCAGGCCAACTTCGACACCTACAATTCGATGCGGATTGCCGAGATGCCGAAGGTGGAGTCCATCATCATGCCGAGCGGCGGGTTCTGGGGCGGCGTCGGCGAGCCGACGATCTGCATCGCAGCGCCGGCCGTGCTGAACGCGTATTTCCTGGCTACAGGAAAACGAATCCGTTCGTTCCCGCTTAAGGATCAGAACATCACCATCGCATGAAGCTTGAAGCGGCGGCTTCACGGCCGCCGCACCATTTTCGGAAAAGTGTTCATGGAGGCGATGCGCCTGATGACGACGCGGAGAGACGTCGTTGGTGGCATCGCGACGACGGCAGCCTCGTTTGCTTTTCCTTCCCCGTCCCACGCACAAAGCGCCGCACGCATCGTCGTGATCGGCGGCGGCTTTGGCGGCGCGGCTTGCGCGCGCGCCCTGCGAAAGATCAATCCCAAGCTGCAGGTGACGCTGGTCGAGCCGAACCGGACGTTTACCGCTTGTCCGTTCAGCAACGAGGTCATCGCCGGCTTGCGCAGCATCGAAGCGCAGCAATTCGGTTACGAAAGAATCGCAACCGATGGCTTGACCGTCATCGCGCAAGCCGCAACCAAGATCGACCCGCAAGCACGGACCGTTGGGCTCGCCGATGGCACCTCGCTCGCTTACGACCGCTTGGTGCTGGCGCCGGGAATCGACATGAACTTCGAAGCGTTACCCGGATACGACGAAACGACGTCAGCCAAAATGCCCCACGCCTGGAAGGCCGGCGAGCAGACCATGCTGTTACGTCGCCAGCTTGAGGCCATGGAGGATGGCGGCGTGGTCGCCATGGCCGTCCCGGCAGCTCCTTATCGCTGTCCGCCCGCGCCGTATGAACGCGCCAGCCTGATCGCCCACTATCTGAAACAGAACAAGCCGCGCTCGAAGGTGCTCATACTCGACGCCAAGGACGCGTTCTCCCAGCAACGTCTGTTCGAGAATGCCTGGAAAGAGCTTTATCCCGGCATGATCGAGCGGATATCGCTGTCGCAGGGCGGCCGGGTCGTCTCGGTCGAGCCCGCGACCAACACCTTGGTCACCGATTTCGGCAACTACGACGCACAGGTCGCAAACGTGATCCCGCCGCAACGCGCCGGCCGCATCGCGAGCCTTGCTGGTGCTGCCGACCACACCGGCTGGTGCCCGATCGATCCCGTCACCTTCGCCTCAAGACTCGTGTCCAACATTCATGTCATCGGTGACGCCTGCATCGGCGGCGGCATCCCGAAATCCGCGTCCGCCGCAAATGCCGAGGCCAAGGCATGCGCTGGTGCCATAGCAAGTCTGATCGCCGGGAAACCCCCTGCAGTGCCGAGGCTAGATGGCACCTGCTACAACACGGTCACACCTGGCTATGCCTTTTCGCTTTCGGGCATCTATCAGCCTCGGGACGACATCTTTGCCGAGGCCGAAGGCTCAGGTTTCACCAGTCCGGTCGATGCCTCACGTGAGGTGCGTCAACGCGAAGCCGATCGGGCACAATCCTGGTTCAAGGCAATCACGGTGGAAACTTTTGGCTAGCTCAGCGATTTGTATTGTCGGCAGTTGGTTTGCGGCCGCGATGCTCGCGCTGCCCTCCGTGGCAAGTGGACAGGAATTGCGGCCCTACGTCGTCCGCGGCGATTCCATTGCGGAATCGCTGACAGGTGTTGGCGGTGATCCCGCACGCGGACGCGCGCTGGTGCTTGAGCGCACCAGCACCTGTATTCTTTGTCACAGCGGTCCGTTTCCGGAGGAAAAATTCCAGGGCGACCTCGCACCTAACCTTGCAGGCTCGGGCTCGCGCTGGTCGATGGGCCAGCTCAGGCTCCGGCTGGTCGATGCGTCCCGCCTCAATCCCACAACGATCATGCCGTCCTACTACCGCGTGGACGGACTGACGCGCGTTGCGCCGGCGTGGCGCGGAAAACCGATCCTCACGGCCGAGCAGATCGAGGATATTGTGGCGTATCTCGCGACGCTGCGCGAATAGGAAGACACGATGAAGATGCGCAAGTCAGAAGGCTCCACGCGCCGCCAGTTCCTGGGCATCGCCGGCACCGCCGCGGCGATAGGAACCATCCCCGTCGTCAGTCTGCGGCCGGTCGCAGCGACACCCGAGACCATGACCGCCGCGATCAGGAATGTCATAGGCAGCGCGACTGTGCGGACCGGCAAGGTCAAGCTCGATGTGCCGCCGTTGGTCGAAAACGGCAACACGGTGCCGATGACCATCACGGTATCGAGCCCGAACACGCCGGAAGATCACGTCAAGAGCATCCACGTTTTCAACGAGAAGAACCCCCAGCCCAACATAGGCAATTTCTATCTCGGGCCGCGGTCCGGCCGCGGACAGATTTCGACCCGCATCCGCCTCGCCGACAGTCAAAAGATCACCGCGATCGCGCGCCTGTCCGACGATTCGCTGTGGTCCGCCACCGCCGACGTCGTCGTGACCCTGGCCGCCTGCACCGAGGAGGTGATCTGATGGCTTCCGCACTGATCAACGTCCCCAAGAAGGCCAAGCGCGGCGACATCATCGAGATCAAGACGCTGATGTCGCATATCATGGAGACTGGCTATCGCCATACTGCCGCGGGCCAGGTGATACCACGCGATATCATCACGAGCTTCACCTGCCGCTACAACGGCGAGGAGATTTTCCGCGCCGACCTGTTTCCGGCGATTGCCGCAAACCCGTTCATCAGTTTCTTCACCGTTGCGACCGAAAGCGGAAAATTCGATTTCGAATGGATCGGCGACAACGGATTTTCCGAAACGGCCTCGGCCACCATTTCGGTCGAATGAAATTATTCGGCACGATATTTGTTTCAGCGGTGCTGATTGCGGCGGGTACCGCTGCCGCGACCGAAATTCCGGCAAGCGAACGCCGCTCGGGCTACACCTTCATGGCGCCCGATACGCAAGCCATCCAGGACGACGACACCGCCAATCCGGGCATGCTCTGGGTGCTCGACGGAGAATCATTATGGAAAAAGAAAGCAGGAGCTGCCAACAAAACCTGCGCCGATTGCCACAGTGACGCGACGGTCAGCATGAAGGGCGTGGCCGCGCGTTACCCCGCATTCGACAAGACGCTTGGGCGCCCGGTCAATCTCGAACAGCGCGTCAATCTGTGCCGCGCGCGGCACCAGGAGGCCTCGCCCTTCGCCCATGAAAGTCGCGACCTACTCGCGCTGAGCGCCTTTGTCGCGGAACAGTCGCGCGGCATGGCGATTGCGCCCGACAAAACGGCCGAACTGCAACCGTTCATCGCCAAGGGCCGCGAGTTCTTCATGAAGCGACAGGGACAGCTCAATCTCGGCTGCACCAATTGCCACGATGACAATTGGGACAAGCATCTCGCTGGATCTGCCGTCACCCAGGCGCTGCCGACCGGCTATCCGATCTACCGGCTGGAATGGCAATCCATGGGATCGCTGCAGCGCCGCCTGCGCAACTGCATCACAGGAATCCGGGCCCAGAACTTTGACTACGGCGCCCCGGAGCTCGTCGAGCTCGAACTTTATTTGATGTCGCGCGCGGCCGGAATGCCGATCGAGGCCCCCGCCGTTCGGCCGTGAATCATGCGGGTACCGTGAGCGACGCCAGCCCGGAGACGTCCGTACTCTCGTCCACCCCCCAGATGGCATCGATCAGCGGCGTGGCGTCGTAGCGCCAATTCCACCCGGCGGCCGCAGCGCGCAGCTTGTCTTCGAGTTCGCGGTCGGAAAGCGGATTGACATCGCTGCCGCGCGCGGCCGTCTGCGCCAGCTCGTGTGTCCTGCCGTCGGCGGTCGTGATCTCGACCGCCGCCGCAATCGTGGGAAAACTTTCGTCACGCAGGACTTCGACCTTGCTCCGCAGCTTCAGCACCTCCGGCTCACGCACGCAGGAGTCTGTAAACTGGTCCAAACCGGCCTTTCCGAAGACGAGCGCGGCTGCGACCGCGTGCTGCACGCTGACCTGCGCCTCGCGCCCCGTGGAGATATTCGGCCTATCGGCGCGGACGCCGAGCAGCGGATTGCCGCGGACCACGATGCCCGTGACCTTGGTGTCCGGATTTTCGCGCCGCCAGTCGAGCACGCAATCGAGCACCGGGTGGATCACGAAACCGCAGGGATAGGGTTTGTAGGAAGTCGCCATGATCTCCCAGCTTTCGCCCCAGCCATCGACGACGCGTGAAAGGTCAGGCTTTTCCGCAAGCGCATGATAGAAACCCTGCACGCCCGCAAGCGGCTCTGGTGGCCCGTCAAATCCTTTTTCAGCCAGTAATGCCGACAAAAGCCCGTTCCTTGCCGCGTTGCCCACACTCACGCTCTTTGCCGGTGTGCCCAGGCACTCGCAAAGTCCCGCCGATTGCGTCGCCGCGAGGCCAAGCGCCCACACCATCTGGCGCTCGCTGAGCGAGGCAAGCCTGCCGCTGCCGGCAGCTGCGCCGAACACCCCGCAGCTGGAGGTGATGTGCCAACCTCTGTTGTAATGGCTAGGCGAGATCGCCAGCCCGATCCGGGCCTGAGCTTCATTGCCGAGGACAAGGGCAAGCAACAGGTCGATCCCGCTGACAGGCCGAATGTCGGCAAAGGCGAGAAGCGCGGCCGCGACCGGCGCGGTCGGATGAATCACGGTGGCTACATGGGTATCGCAGAAGTCATCTACATTGGCGCAGGCCGCGTTGACGAAGGCTGTGCTCGGGGCATCGAGCCGCTCACTGCGTCCAATCACGCTGGCCTGCGCTGCGCCGGAAAATTGACCGAGCACGCCGAGCGCGATCTCGATCGGCCGGGTGCGGCAACCGGCAAGCGCGACGGCGAAGAAGTTGATCAGAGAACGCTTGGCCTGATGCCGAACCGGCGGCGGGATAGCGTCCCACCGTGTGGCGACGACCTGGCGAGCCAGGATCTCGGTGACGCCGGTTTTGTCCAACATCGTTATCCCCGGTTAAAGTAGGCGCGGAGCATCGCAAGCTGGCGAAAAAGCGCAAGCTAGGGCGCGTACTCATAGACGGTCGATGTCTGCTTTCGGTGCAAAGCGGAAATGCGCTGAAGGCCCGGGAATGTCGCCTTTTGACCCAAAGCGGACGAGACGGCGGCTTTGACCCACGTTGGTTGGTGACAACTCGGACCTCTCGAGTTGACGCCCCCTCCCGCCGTGCCACGGGCCCGGCAAATGCCCCTTGAGGCAATTTGTACTCTCCTGCAATTACCGCTCACACGCCTCCGACAAAGTGCTAGGCTCCTCCTTATCGCAGAGGCGCGGTTTTTCTGGCCGTTCGGAGGGCGGTGTGACCGAGCAGCGGCTTCAAAGGCGACTGGCGGCGATCTTGGCTGCCGACGTGGTCGGTTACGCTGCGTTGATGCAACGGGCTGAGGAGGCTACCTATGCTGAGTTCGAACGGCTCAAGCGCGAAGTAATCGAGCCTGGCCTTTCCCGCCACGACGGGCGACTGATCAAGACCACGGGTGATGGCGCGCTCGTTGAGTTCGCGAGCCCCTTAGCTGCCATGAGATGCGCGGTTGAGATACAGGATCATCTCGCCTCGGGCGGCAGTCCCCTAAGGTTACGCGTTGGGCTCAACCTTGGTGACGTTATCGTTGGGCAGGACGGAGAGCTCTACGGTGACGGGATTAACATTGCGGTCCGGCTAGAGGGAATCGCCGATCCGGGCGGCATCCTGATTTCCGAGAAGGTTTACAGCGAAGTAGAAGGCAAGCTGGACGTTAGCTTCGAGGATCGCGGCGAGCAACACCTCAAGAACATTGCTAAGGCGGTCCGCGGTTACGCAGTATGCGCAGGAGCGCGTAGCACACTGACCGAGAAGCTGAGTACGGCCCCATCACTTCCAGACAAGCCTTCCATTGCTGTGCTGCCGTTTCAAAACATGAGCTGTGATCCCGAGCAGGGGTATTTTGCGGACGGAATGGTCGAAGAAATCATCACAGCTCTGTCGCGGTTCAAATCGTTGTTCGTCATCGCGCGCAACTCTAGTTTTTCCTACAAAGGTAAATCACCCGATATTAGGCAGGTTGGACGCGACCTTGGCGTGCGCCATGTCCTTGAGGGGTCTGTGCGCAAGGCGTCAGGGAAGGTTCGAATCACTGGCCAGTTGATTGATGCGGTGACGGGCGCACACATCTGGGCGGACACGTTCGAGCGTGACCTGACAGACGTTTTTGCTCTTCAGGACGAAGTCACGGTCGCCGTTGTCTCAGCCATTCAGCCCAAGTTACTCCAAACGGAGATGGAGATGGCAACGCGCCGGCGATCGGAGAACCTCACTGCATATGATTTTTATCTCCGGGCTCTGCAGCAGGCTTGCCTAACGACCCGCGAAGGGCTGGCCGAGGCGGTAAGCCTGGCTCATCGTGCCTTCGAGCTAGACCCTCGGTTCGGCCCTGTCGCCGCTCTGGCAGGTGTCAGTCACGCGCTCAACGTGGTCTTTGGTTATGCGATCGATCCGCAATTCGAACGCAAGGAAGCAATTCGGCTTCTTCACCTGGCGTTGAGCCTCAACGATGATGATCCAGACACCTTAGCATGGGCTGCCGCAATCTCGGTGTTTATGGTCGGCGATCGTGAGAGTGAGATCGAAATCGTTGACCGGGCGGTCGCGCTTAACCCAAATTCATATAACGCATGGATGAGCAGAGGCTACGTCTATAGAACTGCGGGACTGCTGGAGGAAGCAGTCCAGAGCTTTGAGCGCGCCATTCGCGTGAGCCCGGTAGACCCGAGGCTACACGTAACGTTTGTCGCGATGGGGATAGCCTTTATTGAACTTCGTCGCTTTGATGAAGCCGTCGCAGCGGGGAAGAAAGCTCTACGTGTGAACCCTGCTTTTCACCCTACTTACCGCTGTCTGGCATCCGCTTTCGCTCATCTCGGACGCGACGCTGAGGCGCGTGAGGCGGCGGCGCGTCTGCTTGAGGACGATCCGGCCTTTACAATATCTGCGTCGATCGCTCGGGGCGGCCAAACAGCAAACTTGAAGCTGCTGATTGAGGGCCTTCGGAAAGCGGGGTTGCCCGAATAAAACCACCCCGACGAGGTGATCGAATAGGACTCACTTTGCCGCGGTACATGAGTCCGAAACTGGCCCAAGGCAGACATGACCAAGCGCGCCTCCCATGTCCGCTTTCGGGGGTAAAGCGGACATTGCAAGTCTACCTCGCGATGTCCGCTAATGACCCCAAGCGGACATTTCGCCTCGCGGCCGATCTTGGACCAAAGGGATCATGGCAGCTCTACGGGTAGTTTTGGATACCGCCGTAGAGCGGATACGCGAACCGAACCTGCCGCGAATCCGGCTTGATCACCAGTCGATCCCCCTTCGAGGCGTCGAAATCGATCGCGCCGACCACGGTGAAGCTCTCGAAGACGAATGGCAGGCTCCGTCCGGCGATAGCGTCCGGCTTGTCGATAAGGCCCAAATGTAGGTGGGGGCCTTCGGAGGGGCCGGTGTTCCCTAGTTTCGCGATGGGCGCCCCGGCCTTCACTGCGTCGCCGACCTTCACCGTGAGGCTGCCCTGGCGCAGATGCGCGTACCAGGCGAAGACCTTCGGAGCGATTTCAAGAATCAGGTTATTACCGCCATAGTCTGACTTCGACTTGGGGACCATAAAGTCGAACGGCGTCTGATCGGGCATGCCGTCGTGGATCGAGACCACGGTGCCATCGGCGACCGCGAGGACGTCTTCGCCGAAGCCGTAGTACTGCTCGACGCTCTTGCCGTCACCCTCGAAGAGTCTGTCGTTCCTGACCCTGGCCCAGTCGACCGCAAAGGTCTCACCCGTCTCGATGCGGACGCCGTCAATCGCGATACGTTCGTCCCTGTGGACGTTGGGCTTGCAGCAAGCGGTGGTCGCGAGCCAGCCATTCCCCTTAAGGGGCGGCCTGATCACTACGGCTGGGTGGCGGTCGATGACGACTTCTGGTGCGTCAACCTCCAGGCTGCCGACCATCAAGGCAAGTTCCGAATCCGGCTTGAGGGTGTAAGCGATCCGGTGCGTGACCCGTTCCGGCGCGGTGTCCGGCGGCAGCACCAGATCGACGTCAACCGAGACGGCGGCCGATGCGGGAACGACCGGCGTTGCTGTCTTCGCGAAGAGAGTCTGGGTCGCGGCCGCAAGGGTGCTCCCTTCGATCCGCGTGAGTTGCTTTCCGACCGGATCGAGGACAGTAACGCTCGATAGCGTCACCGGTTCGGAAAACACATTGACGATGAGAAGTTCGTATTCCACATGGTCCTTACCGTCGTCGCCGCGGACAATCTGGGCCTCGTGAATCGGACTGACGATGATTGCGGTCGGTCGGCCGTAGTCTTCAGCCAACGCACCTGACTCGAGCGCGAGGGCGAAGATGGCGGCCACCATGAAACCGATGTGCATCTGCCACTCCTTAGCGCACTGCCCATCCTAAGCTCTTATGTGCATGATTGAAAGGAACGTAGCTGCCTGGACAGAAGTTCGTCGACGTACTGGACGCTCAATTTCGGCAAGTGATCTTTCTGGAGTGGCTGGATCGGGCGGCCGAATAGGAGATCGTGACCATGGCCTGTCAATGCGATTGCACCCAAGTCGGGCTTGCCAATCGGCGCTGCTTCATCGCCGGGCTCGCCTGCACGGCCATCTTGCCGATGGCGGCCAATGTTCAATTGGCGGGTCCGCCTACCGCCGAGGACGTGACATTCATGCGCATGGCAATCGAGGAGGCACGCCTCGCCGATTTTCCGTTCGGTGCAGTCGTCGTGCGCGACGGCGCGGTGATGGCGCGCGGGCGCAATCGCGGACGGACGAACCAGGATCCCACCGCGCACGGCGAGATGGACGCGATCCGCAAGTGCCTCGCGGAGCACGGCCCAGCCACCTTGCGCGGCAGTACGCTCTACACGTCGGGCGAACCGTGTGCGATGTGCATGGGCGCCATCCTGTGGTGCCACGTCGAGCGGCTGGTGTTTGCCGCGTCGGTGATGCAGCTCGCGACCAAGATCGATCAGATCATGCTGTCGAGCGCCGAGGTCGCGGCCAAGGCGCCATTTGCTCCAATCTCGATCACCGGCGGCGTGCTGGCAGACGAAGCGATGGCGTTGTTCAAGTAACGAGGATCCATGACCGACATCCGCGCCGCGAAGGCCGGTCGTGGCCGTTGCTCTGTTCGCCCTTGTCATTTTCGGCAACCCAACCACCGGGGTCCGTTGGACCGGCCTCGTACTGCTCGCTTCGGCTGCAAACTATTTGGCTTTACCCAGCGTTGTGCCGAAGAAATCGATGGCAATCAGTGACCCTATCACCACCGCAATTAGCACCGCCGCGCTGCGAATTTCTTGAAGCGAGAATCCCAGCTCATGGCGCGCTACATAGCCCATCGCGATCGCCACATAGGCTGCCACCCCAACTGCGATGGCTATTGTCACTATGTCGAACCTGCTCTCCATATTGCACACCACCACGAGCCAAAACCATGTGTAGCTCGGTTAGCGGGCAATTAGTGTGAGCAGGTTCACATTGCAGCCCTAAATTGGCTGCCCGCCCATGTCCGGATCTGGCCCAAAGCAACCCGACGCGGACATTGGCCGGCAACCAGCCGCCGTCCGCCAAGAGGCTTTGATTGCTTGCCCCGTCGAGGTCCGAGAGGAGTACGAGGGACTCGATTTGCCGACGTTGAGTTATATCTTTGGGGCATAAGGAGGTGCGATATGGCAGCAATAGCGTCACAAGTCGTTCTCGATACGCAGGCGGCCGAGTTTCGACTTCCAGCCACCGACGGCAAGACTTACGCATTGGAGGACGTTGCCGGCAAAAAAGGCACAGTCGTCGTCTTCATCTGCAACCATTGTCCCTATGTCAAAGCAGTGATCGACCGCATGGTTTCGGACGCCCGTGTGCTGATGTCGGAGAGCGTAGGCTTTGCGGCGATTTGCTCGAACGATGCGGCGAGCTATCCCGAAGATTCATTTGAGAATATGAAGCGCTTCGCCGAGGCTCACGATTTCCCGTTTCCATACCTCCACGACGAGACTCAGACAGTCGCTCGGGCGTACGGGGCGGTCTGTACGCCGGACTTCTTCGGTTACGATGCCGACCGCAAGCTCAAGTATCGCGGCCGGCTCGACGAGGGCCGCGTGACTCCGCCTCGCGCGGGGGCGCCCCGAGAACTTGTCGAGGCCATGCGTGCGATTGCTGCCACCGGCGTGGCACCGGCTGACCAAAAGCCGTCTATTGGCTGCTCGATCAAATGGAAGGACGAATAAAGCTGGACCCTTTTCGGAACGCATCTTTCGTTTCGACGTTGCGTTGCGTGGGTCTTCGCTTCTTCTTCATAGAATCCGAAGCATTATGGGGTATGCCTTCTACCCGACTCCGCTGAAGCGGTCGTCATGAGAGTTGAGCTGAGTAAAGCACTACCGTTCGGCAGGGGCAGGCCAGTTTTCGGCCTGCTACTGAGACTGCTTCTGTTTCTGTTCGCAACCGTAACGGTGAGCGGGTACCCCTCACTTGCATCGGACGCAGGAGAGGATCCGAAGCCGGCGCAACCACAGCCGTCTCATGAGAACGGTCAGCTAGAAGAAAATCACGACGCGAAACAAACCAAGGAGCCGGCCGCTCCGTTAAAACCGCCAGGCCTTTGCGATGCGCTTGGTGCGGCGGCGGCGGCCAATGAGCTGCCGGTCGAGTTCTTCACCCGCCTGATCTGGCAGGAAAGTCGCTTCAAGCCGGACGCGATCAGCCGGAAAGGCGCTCAGGGCATAGCTCAATTCATGCCGGCCACTGCAAGAGCAAGCGGTCTCGAAAACCCATTCAACGCGCTCGATGCGATCACCAAGTCCGGTCAGTTGTTGCGTGATCTGCGCCGTGAATTTGGAAATCTCGGCTTTGCTGCAGCCGCGTACAATGCCGGATCTGGACGCGTTCACGACTGGCTTAACGGCCATCGACGGCTTCCGCAGGAAACGCGGGCTTATGTGCGGATTGTGACCGGTCGTTCCGTTGAAGAATGGGCGGCCGGTACCCAAACCAAGCTGGTCGAGATTTCCTCCCTCGAGTTCGTGCCGTGCGATTTGTCAGCCATGGCTTTGGTTCCGCCACACCCCGAGGCATCCCGGCCAAAACCTGAAACCATCAAACCTTGGGGCGTGGAAATCGTCGGCGGGACAACACCAGAAAACGCGCTTGCTCGCTACCGTGAATGGCAACCGAAGTACGCGGCAATCGTTGCCGACCGCGAGCCGCGCGTCGTCATACGCGGAGTCATCGGCCAGGCAGGTGCAGCACGAGTTAGGGTCTATGAGGACACAAGGCCGGCGGCCGAAAAATTATGCGCAGCGCTGCGCGCTGCCGGTACATACTGCGATGTGATGCGCAATTCAAACAGTGCTGGCAGCAGCCGTCAGAAGGGACCGCTGCTCGGGACCAGCCCCATCATCGACCGTGAAGACGCCAAAGTAAGTAAGCTGATATCGTCGATCTGCCGCGGTTGCTGATCGGGATTGATGTGATTTGACGTCCGTTTTCGGAGCTAGAGCGGACCCCGGTTATGCTCGCCGAATGTCTGCAAATGACCCAACCGCAACATCATCTGTTCCGGTATGTGCCGCAGGCATACGAGACCACTCGATGGAACGTGGCCGACGGTTCACTCTAATAAAGTGCGGACGTTTGTGCATTGACGGGGTTGCAAGGTCGATACATCGTCTCCAATTGCCTACCCCTCAAGAAGATCATGCGGTGAGTTAAACCACCGCGAGAAGATATCCACCGCCGGATCTGGGAGGGATACATCGAATAGAGCATCTGCGTTGCTTCGGGATTTGTAACGACACGTCCGTGGTCTCCGAAATCCCACGCTGCGTGGAATGCGAGGTTTGCATTTGGTGTTACGCAAATTTTGTCCCGCGGGATAGCGGCAAGAACGATGGTGCAGGCCGAAGCGCATAGTCCGTCAATCATTACCTTTTGGCCGGAGGAGCGTAGTCTTTCGTACTTGTCAACGTATCTCCCAATTTGGCCGCCTCGATCACCTGTAATCCGAATCTCTGCGTTGCTCGCTTCCAAACTCGCGAGCAACAGCACCGCCGAACTCAAAAGCAGCCAAAATCTCATTGTTATGCCCCAAATCGAAAAAGTTGGTGATGCGGGTGGCGGTCGTCTCGGGTGTGCGCGTGCGCCATCGACGTTGTATGTTTGCCCAGATCGAGGAAAAATCATGGCGACTAAAGGCTGATCGTCTGCAGTGGAGCCATCCGCCTCGCGGGCGATAGCCGTCGGGTGCTCGCGCCACCCGCCGACCTAGGACGCTTTCTCCTCGATAAATTTTTTGTACAGCCAGCGACGCCCGTCATGTCGCCGCCAAACCTTTCCATGCACAAGCCGACCGGTAATTGTGCGTCTCGGTATAATGACTGTCCATTGATGCCAAGTCGTTGCACTTGCCGGGTGCTGGTTCAATTCGAGTATTTTGATGTTGACGGCTGTGAAGCTGGTGGATGTCATCGTGGCCTTACCTAGCTCAATCGACCTACGCGTCGGATTTCCCTTAGAGGAATGCCGGGCCACAGTGGTCAACAAAGTGCCGGATTTCAGCCCGAATTGCGGTCACTGCGATATTTTTGTCGCTTGACGCTGGCTAAGCGCCACCGACAAACCCAACAGGCTGTCCGTCGTCTGCGCGGTCGCGGATATCTGAGAAGCTCCAGGCTGATCTGGCTGAAATCTGGGCAGCTGAGCCGCAAGCAGCTCGCGAAGGACTACTCGGGCAAGCCCCCGGGCAATCTGGAGTCAGAAGCCTGGCCCAATGACCACCTTCGAAGGTCTCATTGACCACCCTCGAACATGCTCTTCCGATATTGGCTCATGGTGAACCGTCGCATCGATCACGCTGGAACGATGCACGTCAGGTTTTGGTCATCACCAAGCTCTCAAGCTCCGACACTGCGCTTTCTTCGGTGACGCCCTCGACCAGCGCGACTTCTCCGGACAGGCGATCAAGCGCAGCAGCGTACAGCTGGCTTTCGCTGTAGCTTTGTTCGGAATTGACGGATCGGCGGCAGAGATCGCGCACTACTTCCGCTATCGCAATGATGTTGCCGGATTTGATCTTGGCTTCATATTCTTTTCCCAATCGAAGCCAGCTGGTCCGAGTCCTAGGAGCCGCCTGCAGCAGGGTCTGTCGAACGTGCTGGATAACGGTGGGGCTGGACAGCTTGCGCATACCGACGCTTTCGGCCTTTTGCGTGGGTACGCGCAGCGTCATCTTGCTCTTCGGGAAGTAGAGAACAAACAATTCTAGACTGGCTCCAGCAACCGTTTGAACTTCGATCGCGATTACTTGGCCGACGCCGTGTGTCGGGTACACGACGAATTCATTCGCGCTAAATCCGGGCATTGTGAGGCCGCTCTATCAACTTACTGTCGGATTGGGCCGAGAGATCGGTTTTCGCCCCGGGAGTCTGGTCTGCGCTGTCAAAACAATGCCTTTGATGTTGTAAATTAATATTCGAGAGAAACCATCATTTGACCAGGTTGGGGGCCCCGGCGTGCTCACTCACCAATAGGCCGGAAGCTGGAGCACGGCTACGCCGATGACGTAGGCAACGTTGATTCCGAAGGCGTCTGTGACTTCACGGCAACTTGTTCCCAGCTGGTGATTTCGGCAACACGGGAAACGAATGTTAGAATCGGACCACCAGTGCCTCAGGTGGACCTTGCATGAAATTTTGCCCTATGGTGCCGCAAAGCAATCAAGTCAAACGCCCGATATCATGCACATTTATCCGAACCGTCTTGCGCCCGCCCTCGTCCTTCTCGCTTCTGCATTGGCTTTCCCGGTCGCCAATGACGTCGCTCATACCGCCGATTATCCGTCGCGTTCGATTCATTTGATCGTTCCCTATGCCGCCGGCGGTGCGGCGGATTCAATCGCCCGCGTCATCGCCAAACGGGTCGGCAAAGCCATTGGCCAAACCATCGTGGTCGAAAATCGCGGTGGCGGCGGATCGATCATCGGCACCGAATTCGTCAACAAGGCCGAGCCGGACGGCTACACGCTTCTGCTCGGGCAATCCGGTCCGATCTCGATCAACCCCGCCGTCTACAAAACTCTCCCCTACGATCCGGTGAAGGATTTTGCGCCGATCTCGCTCACCACCACCTATCCCTACCTCATGGTCGTCAACCCCGCGCTCGGCGTGAAGACCTTGCGGGAATTCGTCGCGCTCGCCAAAAGCAAGCCTGGCGCCTTGAACTACGGCACGACCGGCGTCGGCGCGGCCAACCACCTGGTCGCCGAACTGTTCGATTTCAAAGCCGGGATCAAGATGACCCATATCCCGTATCGGGGAACGGCGCTTGCCGTTGCCGATTTGCTGGCCGGCCAGGTGCAGGTGGTGTTTTCCGATCCGATCTCGGCGCTTCCGCATGTGAACTCGGGTGCGCTGATTGCGCTTGCGGTCACAAGCCAAGACCGTTCTCCGGTAGCGCCTCTGGTGCCGACGATGTCGGAGAGTGGTTATCCCGGTTTCGACGCGGTCGGCTGGCATGGCATCCTGGCGCCCGCCCACACGCCGCCCGAGGTTGTCGCAAGGCTCAACGCGGAAATCGTCGAAGCCTTGAAGGATCCGGAAACCAAAACCTTGCTCGAAAGCCAGGCCATGCAGATCGTCGGCTCCTCGCCCGAATCCTTCGCTGACTTCATCAAGCAGGATATCGCGATCTGGAAGCAGGTGGCGGACCAGGCCAGGATAGAGGTGAGGTAACTCGCCTCTATCTCCGGCCGGGTCACCGATCGACCCTACCCTGCATGTCTCGGATGCGCCGGGCTTCCCTCATTCGGCCGGTGCGGCGATCGGCAGGTCGTGTCGCGGAACGTAGGATGCCGCGCTGCTGCCGTACTTTCCAACCACGAAGAAGCCGGCCGCCACCACCGCGTAGGCCAGCGCGACGCCGGGCGTCACGCCGAGACCGCCGCCGACGCCCACCGCCTCGCCATGCATGAAGCCGAAATAGGTCAGCACCGCGCCGGCCAGGGAGAAGGCTGAAGCCTTCACGAAGTCACGCTCGATGATGAAGACGCCGATCGCGCCGAGGATCAGTCCGGCGATGATGGAGCCGCCGCCCATCACTTCCAGCCCGTGATACAGCACGCCCTGTTGCGGCAGCGAGGCAATGGCAGCCGCTTTCACCGCGCCCACCTTTTCGGGGGCGAGGCCACCGACCGTCTGTGCCGCGCTGACGGTTGCCACCATCATGGTGTCGACCTGCAGCTTGGCCCATGCGGCAAGATGCGGCGTGAGCGCCACCACGATCGCAGGCGCGTGCTTGATCGGCGTGGTCTGGAACGCCTGCGCGCCGATCAGCATGCCGATATAGAGCAAGATCGGCGAGATCGCGACCACCGGCACCAGCGCCAGCATCACCGCGATGATGCCGAACCACGACAGCACGACAACCATGATTCCGGTCGCGGCCGAATAGCCGATCCGGCCGCCCATCGCCTTCCAGCCGGGGTGGCCGATATAGACCGCGTTGATGAACGGATTGCCCATCAGGCAGCCGATCAGGCTGACCACGCCATCGGCGGTCAGAACGCGCGTGGTGGGATATTCGTCGCCGGCAGCTTCCGCGCTTTCCACGTTATCCATCGCCTCGACCAGATCGTAAATGCCGAAGGGAATCGCGGTCACGAGAATGATGCCGAGGAACTCGAAACCCGAAAAGACCTGGCCGATCGCCGGCAGTGGCACCGAGAAGCCGAAATTCGCAAATGCATCGCCGACGCCCTTGACGCTCAACCCGCCGATTCCGAGTCCGAACAGATTCGATCCCCAGGCAATCAGCATCCCCGCGGAAATCGCGACGAGTCCGGCCGGGATGCCCTTCAGATACTTCACCCCGCCAAACCAGCTCACCAGGATGATGGCGAAGCAGATCAATCCGATCTGCGGCGTCATGTACATTTCCAGCGCCGGCCGCATGGCGATGAAGGTCACCGACACGCCAGCAAGCGTGCCGAGCAGCGCTGCGCGCGGCGTGATCTTGCGGACGTAAGGCGCAATAAAGCCGCCGATCATCAGGATGAAACTCTGGAAGAACACCCAGACCAGGCCCGCCGACCATCCCTTGATCGGATCGCCGGTCTTGAGCGTGATCGGCAGCATGATCACGAAGGTGACGATGAACATGTGCGGCACGCTGACGCCGGAAGGAAGCGCGCAGACATCGGTGCGGTGTGTTTTTTGCGCGAGCCGATAGGCAAGCCAGGCGTAGTAGA
>Ga0306926_10001304_pt1 | contig 24603 bp, 20 predicted proteins | sample flu12Cox44000178_FD_203759 | JGI IMG/M metagenome (GOLD analysis project Ga0306926, IMG submission 203759) | Lab enrichment of tropical soil microbial communities from Luquillo Experimental Forest, Puerto Rico - flux8day.12C.oxic.44.000.178 (v2)... | ecosystem: Environmental > Terrestrial >...
GGATGAATAGCCCAGTACGTGCACCCGAGAGCGTCGTGATCCGACCTACACTCGCGTAGCTCTCACCGTGCGTGGCGAATACGTCCACATATCCTTCCCCGCAAATCACATAGACGAGACTGCGTTTTGCGTCCACGAACAGATCATCCGCATCGCCGCACGTCCGCACAGTTGCCACACGCCTTCCGTCTTGGGCTCGGAAAACTCCGAGCATTGCGGGGTGGCGAAAGACGGCCAGCACCTTTTGCTGACTTTCGTCCAGCGCCATTGGGAAATTTGCACTGAGCTCGCCCGTGGGCCAAGCGCCTACCTGTCTGTGTGTGGCTTGATCAACGACGGCGATTTCATGCGCGCCGGGCACATTGACATAGATATGCCCACCGGTCGCCTCAATGCGGAAGCTCTCCGGGTGAGCCTTTAAGCGAATGTCTCCGATCTTGGTGTGGTTGACCGCGTCGAGAATGGCCAATGCTCCGTCACCGTAGCCCACAAGCACTTGTTGCGCGGCATCCTTGACCCGGACGTTGTCGGCATCGTCGCCAAGATCTATTCGCTCGGCTGCCGTGAGATCGGGACCCTGGAACAGCCTGACTGACCCGTCGGAGGAGTTGGCCACGTACACGGTATCCGTCGACGACAGGTAGCCAATTCCCTGCGGCTCTTTAAGGCCCGTAAGAGTCCGGACCATTTTGCGTTCTCGCAGGTCGACCACCCCGACGGTGTCATTACCCAGTTCCGCGACATACAGTCGCTGGCGGTTTACGTCGACCGCAAGATGATCAATTCGACCACGGATATCGCCCAATGAAATCTTGGACTCCACGGCAAGCGGTACAGTGGCTTCTGCTTCGGCCGCACTCGATGCGACAAACAACGCAACGCCGAGCATCATCGGACTGCAACTGCTGACCATCTATGGCTCCCGGCTTCCGGGCGTACTGCGCAGTGCCGTCCCCACACTATGCAACAGGGCATACTGTTGTTGGTTCAGCTCGGTCACGATGGTAACGAGATCAGTGCGCACCTTCTGCAACTCCTGCTGCGCCTGGATGTCTTCCAGGACGATGCCCACGCCCATTTGTTTGCGTTGCCGGGTGAGACGCAAGGTCTCTTCGGCAGAGTTCAGGTTCACGCGCGCGACGCGCAGTTGCTCGAACAGCGATTGCACGCGGGTGTACCCGTCGACCACTTCGCGACCGATCTGGTCCCGTAGCTTTTCATCGGACAGCTCGGCTGCGGTCAATTTTGCACCGCTCGCCCGAATGCGACCCCAATCGAGGAGCCCGCCGGGGCCGATTTTCCAGCTCAGCCCCACGACGTAATCCCGTCGTGCACCTCCGGTGTCGCTCATGTCTCCCGGAGCCCCGTTGAACTGCCCCGCGAATGCCTGTCCGCCGACCGTGGGCAGCAGGGGTCCGTAGATCGCACCGCGGCGGGACTCCTCGGCAGCCGCGATCAGGGCCGTACTGCGCGCCAATTCCGGCCGGTTCTCCAGCGCCGTGCGAATGAGCGCCTCGGGTGAGGCGTTGAGATCGGCGAGCGCGAGCGGTGCGGGTTCCCGCTCAGCTGGGACAAGCTCAATTGTGGGCTGAAGGTGCAATGTTTGGGCTAACTGCGCGGCCGCAAGCCGTTGCTGCTGCCGTGCACGGGTGAGATCCAGCTGCAGCCGCTCGGTCTGAGTCTGCACCCGCAGGGCATCTCCTTTGAAGGCGATCCCGATCTGCACGGCCTCCTTGAGCTGTTGTTCATAACTCTGGGAGATCCGCAGGGAGTCATTCACGACCTCTACCAGGGCACCGGCGCTCACGAGTGCGAAATATTGCTGCGCGGCCGTGAGACCCGAGTTCTGCTCCTGCGCAATTGCACCCGCATCCGCCGCCGTCACGAGCTGATGGGTCTGTAGCGCCGTGAAAATGGCATCGCCTACGGGAATCTGCGCTGTCAGGTACGCGCCCGTGGTGTCATTGTGCTTGGTAACGTCAACCATGTGGCCGCTGACGTCCTGATCAAAGCCGCTGTGGTGCAGATAACTTGCGGATGGCGCAAGCGTCGGCAGGAACCGCTCGAGTGCGCTGGTGTAGTTGGCATGGGCCTCGACCACCGCATTGTGAGCCAGTTGAACATCGAGGTTCTGCACACCGGCGAGTCGCAGGGTGGTCGGCAGATCGATCGGGTAGGTCGAGGCAGCGGGTCCTGACTGAACCGGCTCTTGTCCGGTGGCTGCACCGCTCCAGCACGCGTGCAACAGCAGCAGCGATCCCATTATCGAAGGCGCGGCGCTCGTGCATCTCATGGCGTCGCAGCCTGTATGGCCTGGCCATCGCTAAGCTTGAGCTTTCCTGCGAGGATGACCTTATCACCGGCACGCAGGCCCTCCAGCACTTCGACGTTCGTACCGTCGTTGAAGCCGATCTTGATGGGATGCTTCGCGGCCTTGTTGCCGTTCACTCTGTACGCGAACGCATTCGCCTTTTCCATCACCAACGACTCGACTGGCATCAGAAGGGCGCTTTCCTTGCGCTCGATGCCGATCTTCGCGGTTACCAGCATGCCCGGTCGTAACGTGAGTGCGGGATTCTCGAGGATGACTTCGGCCAACATGGTTCTGCTGCCCAGATCCAGGGCGTAGCTGAAGCGCGTGACGTTTCCGTCGAACCGCGCGCCGGGCAGGTTTTCCGTGGTTGCGAGTACCGGTTGGCCGACGGAAACGCGACCGGCCTCACCCTCCGGCACGGCGATCTGCAGGCGCACCTTGCTGAAATCCATCAGCGCCACAATCGCTGAGCTGGCGCTGCCCGCCTGAATCAAGGCGCCAGGATCAACGTAGCGTTGCGTGATGATGCCGCTGAAGGGTGCCGTAATAGTCGCGTAGCGCAGGAGGGTATCGCTTTGCTCGAGACTCGCGCGTGCCACCTCGAAGCGCCCCCGGGCCTGGTCGACCGTATCTGGAACGACCAAATCCGGCGCCTTCTGCAATGACTCCCGCATACGGGTGTAGTCCGCCTCGGCGGCCCTCAGCTCGGCTTCCTGCCTCGCTCTCGCGGCTACGAGCTCCGGTATCTCAATGCGCGCCAGCACTGCGCCGCTGGTAACCCGGTCGCCCTTGTCCACGCTGATGGTCTTTAGATAGCCGGAAACCTTGGCGTAAAGCGTCGCCTGCTGGTACGGGATGACTTGCGCGGGCAAGGTGACCGAGCGCGTGATCGGGCCCACCGACAGTTGCGTCAAATGCACCTGAACGGGCGAATCTTCGGGGGCACTGGTCTCCCGCCCGCCTCCCCGAGTACAGGCGGTCAGGAGCGCCAAAGTCACGATGAGTAGCGCCAGCGAAGCGTGCTTCACGGCAGGCGTCTCCGGCGAGGCGGCGGGTCGGGAGATTTTTCTGTGCCGAGGCGGCAACGTTCGGCTCATGTGCCCGCTTCCGAAGCGTCCTCCGGCAGTAAGGAGACGCGTGTGCGCGCCTTGCGGCTCAATAACTCGAATATCGCCGGCAACACCAGCAGAGTGGCCACGGTCGCTAACGCAAGCCCGCCGATCACCGCGCGGCCCAGCGGCGCCGTCTGCGCACCGGACTTACCCAGTCCTAAAGCCATGGGAAACATGCCCGCGATCATCGCGACGCTTGTCATCAGGATGGGCCGTAGGCGGCTGCGTCCTCCTTCCACCGCGGCCGCGGCGTTATCACGAGTCGCGCGTTCGCGATCGGCAAAAGTGACCAACAGGATCGCGTTCGAGACAGCGACCCCCATGGCCATGATCGCGCCGATGAAGGACTGAATATTGACTGTGGTGCGGGTCAGCCAGAGCGCTAGGACCACACCGGCAAGCGCGGCCGGCAGCACCGATATCACAGCGAGAGATAGCCGCAGCGACTGAAAATTCGCCGCCAGCATCAAGAAGATGGCGAAAATCGCGATTGCTAAGCCCGCCTGCAGGCCACTCAGCATCTGATTCAACGGCTGCACCTGGCCTCTTATGGCGATCGTCACTCTGGCCGGAGGTCTGCCAAGTCCTGCTACTGTCTCCTTGATCGCCGCTGCAGCGCTCCCGAGATCGGTGTTGAACAGGTTGGCCGTCACGCTCACCGTGCGCTGGCCGTTGTAGCGCCTGTACTCACCGATGACACTCCCGTCGCTCACGCGCCCGACATTGCGCAACAGCTGGCTCTCACCAGAGTGGGGCGTTACCGTGATATTGCGCACTTCCTCGGTCGAGTTCATCAGGGCCGGAGGCAGCTGCACCTGGACTTGATAAGCGATACCGGTGTTGGCATCCGCCCAGTAGTTTGGAACGACGTAGCGGCTCGAGGATGTCGCAGTCACCAGCGCGCGCGACACATCAGCCATGCTGACGCCCAGGAGCCCGGCGCGTTCCCGATCGACGTGGACGTCAACCGTGGGGTAGTCGAGGGTTTGGCCAAACTCTACATCGCGCAGCTGCGGCATGCGACTCAGGGCTGACCTGACTTTCTCCGCGAACGCCCGATCGTCGGCGAGATTGGGGCCGGTGAGGCTCACCTCGATCGGAGTCGGGGAACCCATACTCATTACCCGGGTCACGATGTCACTGGGCTCGAAAGAGAAACTGACCTCGGGTAACTCCCTTGCAAATCGGGCGCGCAGGCGCTCTTTGAACAGCTCCATGTGCAGTCCGCTTGCAGACTTGAATTGCACCTGCAGGACCGCCTCATGCGGTCCGTCGCTCCACAGATAGATGAGGTTTATCGGATAGTTGGGCGGGTGCATGCCCACGAGCCCGAGCGTCACATCGACCTTGTCCGCTCCGCCCGCCTCATCCTTGATTAGGTCCAGCACCCTGAGAGCGATCTTTTCGGTCGCCTCCACACGCGTGCCTGCGGGCGCGCGTAGACGCAGCTGCAACTGATCGGTGTCGAGCTGTGGAAAGATGTCGGTTCCCAAACGCGGTCCGAGCAGCAATACAACTAGAACCGTTACCGCGAGGTAGCCGAGCACCGCGCGGCCGGGCACTGCGACCACGCGGCGGGCGAGCTCCGTATAGCGGTCCCGAAATCGCTCGAACCGACCGGGGCTCGACTCTCCTGCAGCCTGATCGCGTGCTTCCTTGCCAAGCCACACGACGAGAACCGGAACCAGGGTGTTAGCGAGAAGATAGGAAGCCACCATCGCGAATCCGACTGCCAGGGAGAGCGGCAGGAACATCGCCCTGGCTGTGCCCGTCATGAAGAAGGCCGGTACGAATACCGCCAGCACGCACAGCATGGCGATCAGCAGCGGCAGCGCGACTTCGCGCGCCGAATCCACGACCGCGCGAGCGAGGGAGCCGCCGGCCGCGCGCTTCGTCGCAATGTTCTCCACCACCACTGTCGACATATCCACCAGCACCCCGATGGCGAGTGCCATGCCGCCGAGGGTCATGATATTTACCGTCTGACCCGAGATGGCGAGCGCCAGCACTGCGCCGAGCAGTGCGATCGGGATGTTGATCACGACGATCAGCGCGCTGCGCCAGTCGCGTATGAACAAGAGCACCATGACCCCCGTCAGAAGTGCACCTAAGGTCCCCTCCGTGACGAGGCTGGTTATCCCTCGGGTGACATAGGCCGATTGATCGAATTCGTAACTGACCCGGATGTCATCGGGCAGAACGCTCTGGAACTTCGCCAGATTGCTCCTGACGAGATTCACGACGGTCAGGGTTGACGCATCGGCGCGCTTGGTGACAGGAATGTAAACGGTACGCCGACCGTTCACGAGCGCGTAGCTGGTGATGATATCCGAGCCGTCCGTCACGGTAGCGACGTCGCGCACGAAGACGGCGGGATAACTCGTAGTGCGCACCGGGACTGCCTCGAGATCCTTGATGTTGCTGACCACCGAATTGAGCGGCACCATCGGATAGCTATCGCCCACTGACACGTTGCCAGAGGGCGTGATCGTGTTGGCCGCGGTCAGTGCAGTCACGAGATCGTCCGGAGACATGTTATAGGCGCGCAGGCGCTCGGGCTTGGCATTGATCAGGATCGTGCGCGCCGCGCCGCCGAAGGGTGGGGGCGCCGATACGCCGGGCAACGTTGCGAACAGGGGACGAACCAGGTTTAGAGCCGCATCCTGCATCTCGCCCACCGAGCGCGTGTTACTCGAAAAGACGAGATTCCCGACCGGCACGCTTCCCGAATCGAATCGCATGATGAACGGCGGCACGGTGCCCGGTGGCATGAATGCGCGGGAGCGATTGACATAGGCGACGGTTTCCGCCACCGCCTGTGCCATGTCGGTGCCCGGGTAGAACTGTAATTTAATGATCGCGTTACTCTGAATCGACTTCGACTCGACGTGCTCGATGCCGGTGATGTAGAGGAAGTGATACTCGTAGTAGTACGTGAGGTAGCCTTCCATCTGCGCCGGGTCCATGCCGCCGTACGGCTGCGCGACGTAGATGGTGGGGGTCCCGAGACTCGGGAAAATGTCTCGTGGCATCTGCAGCAGCGCCAGGATAGCTGCGAGCAGAATACCGATGACCGCCACGATCACGGTCACAGGACGGCGTAGCGAGGATTCAGTGAGATTCACGTGATTGACCTCAACCCGGCGGAAGGCAGATAACCCAGGCTGGCAGCGTTCACTCGAGTGGCTCTGACACCGATTTGGTGTTCGTCCCCTTGAGTAGCGTGACGACCGCAACGGCGCGGCTACCAGTCACTTTTGGAGTGACGCTTACCGCCCGATAACCGGCGGACGCCTGCTCAGCGTGATCAACCGCGGACTGCAGTGATTTCTTCGACTTGGCGCAGGCCTCTGCCTGTTTCTTCGCGTCCGCGAGATCGTCACCTTCGGTAATCGCCTCGGTCTTTGAGACCTTCCCGGTGTTGTGATCGATCAAAACTTCCGAGAACTTTCCACCCTCAGCGGTGTACACGGAAAGCTGGAAATGGCCATCCTCCACTTCGTATTTACCCGAGATCGGCTTCCCGTGAGATTCAGCTGCCGTCAGACCTTGCTGCAAAGTCACCTTCGCGGCGGGTAAATACTTCGCGACCGCTGCGGTTTCGTCTTCGTCCGACCAGGCGAGCGAGCCGGTCGCCGCCATCACGCCAATGGTTAAGACAGTTGCGAGCCTTTTGTTCCACATGACAAGTACCTCCTCGTAGAGTAGGAGTGTCGAGAGTCAGCGTATTGCCTGTTTTCGTACTACTTGACCATCACCCAAGCGGGATGCAGTAACGGAAATGCGATGAGCCCTGCCGCTGCGGTGAATGCCATCAACAGCGGGTTGCTCACCTTCCAGCGAAACAGAGCCACGAGTGCCGACACCGCGATGATGATTGTGAGCCAGTCCCCGATCGCAATGCGTCCCAGTAACACACAGGCTCCGAGGATCGTCCCGATCGCGGCGGCGTACGCGCCTTTCACGAAACCCTGCACGTTGCGGTTAGACCGATGACGCGCCAGGAGCGGCGCCGCGACCAGTACGAGAATGAAGGATGGAAGGAATATTCCGATGGTTGCCGCGAGCGAGCCCCAAAAGCCCGCGACCAGGTAGCCGACGAAGGTGGCGGTAATGACTACGGGACCCGGGCTGATCATCCCGACGGCGACAGCGATGAGAAAGTCCCGCTCACCGAGCCAGCCGTATTGCTGCACCACCCCTTGCTCGAGAAATGGCACGATTACCAGCCCGCTGCCGAAGGTGAGAGCGCCGGCCTTGAGAAAGAACAACAGGAGTTTGGTGAGCGTGGAGGTGCTCGCAATAGGTGCCATCGGGGCGACGGGCGCCAGAGGCGCCGCGACGATCAGCGGCGTCGCCGAGGAAGGGTGATGCCAGAACGTACCGTAGTAGAGAATCCCGACGATGCCTGCGCCAATGAAGAGCAGCGCGACTTCGGCATGAAGCACGACCGTTACTCCAAAACATACCGTCGCCAGTGCCCACTGCAGCCAGTCCTCCATGCCGAGCTTCGCGAGGCGGTAGCAGGAATGCAGGATGAGCGCGATGACGGCGGGGCTGACGCCGTAGAAGATTGCGGTTACCGGCTGTAGGCCGCCGAAGTGAACGTACAGCGCGCCGAGTGCTGCCACGATCACGAAGTTAGGGAAAATGAAGGCCCAGCCGCCTGCCCAAGCGCCCCGGAAGCCACCACGCAGATATGAGATGTAGATCCCGACCTGAATCGCAAGCGGTCCGGGCATCGACTGGCACACCGCGATGGCCTCGCGCATCTGCTCCTTGCTCAGCCAGCCTCGCTCGGTGACGAGCTCGCGTTCCATCTGGCCCACGAGCGCCACGGGACCGCCGAAGCCAAGGAGGCCCAGGCGCAGAAAGTACGCCACGAGCTCCCAGATCGGACGGGCTGTCGCGGTCGGCTCACTCATGGTGAAGCCCCGCGTGCGAGTGCCCCGATCAATGTGTCGACCTGACGGACGATCGCATCGCGGCCGCGGGAGTAGTCGCCCAGCACCCCTGGCAGATCGTCCCATTTCAGGTATCGCGTCCTGCCACCCAGCGTATTCGCGATGTCATCATCAAATGAGACGACGAGCGCGGCATTGTCCACATCCGTGGCTCTCAACGGCTGGGGCACGAAGCTGGAAACGTCGAACCCGTCCGCACGCAGCCCTTCCCGAACCGGTGCTGGCACTGCGGGCCCAGGTGCAGTTCCGCGTGCCACGGCCCGATAGGGGAGGCCACGTTGCCGGGCCTCACGGTTGAAATGCTCCATGGCTACGAGGCTCTTGACGGAACCGTGCTCGCAGACGAACACGACTCCGGTCGGCTGAGGTGAGCGCGTCGCGGTAACGCTCTGCGCAGCCGCTTGGATTGCGAACGCGGCGGCAACATTGAAAAGAACGAGTGAAATACCAATCGCGCGCATGAGGCTTGTGGAGTGGTGGTCAGGAGCCGCTTTTCAGGTTGGCTAGATCGAGCGCGGCGCGCAGCCCGCGCGCGAGCCGCTGCGCATCGTCATTCGCCCAGAAGTGCATGAAGAAGAGGTGGGGGGAGTCATCGATCATGTGGCTGTGCAATGCCGTCACCTCGATGCCGTGCTCACGCAGCGTCTTCAGGATCGGGTTGACTTCGCTCCCCAAGAGGACGAAGTCACCTGTGATCGCCGCCTTGCCGCCGCCCGTGGGCTGGAAATTGATCGCAGTGGCAGTGCCCATCGACGGTGGGACGTTCATCCCGGCTTCGGAAATGGGTTCCGCGCGCGGAATGCTGAACTGGTAGACCCCACTGTTTGCGGTGCCCTTGTATCCGAGCACCTGTTCAATCGCGGCCGTATCCAGCTCAAGCGCTGCCGGTGTCGGCGATGCAGACGCCTGGCTGATTGGCGTCTTGCTCAACGCAAGTCCGGCATGCAGGGCTTCCGCCAGCTTTACCGGATCGCCGTGTCCTCCGACATGCATGTAGAAGACGGGGATCGAGGTTCGCAGCAGGTGGTTGTGGACGGCGGTTATCTCAACACCGCCCTGCGTCAGCCGTTGCATCACCGGGCTGATCTCGGTGTCGGTCAGCACCAGGTCGCCCATGAACATGGCACCATCGCCCGCCGGTTGAAATGCCAGCCATGAGCCGAGCGCCAGTGCCGGTTTTATGGCCACCCCATCAACGGTCACATTCAGATCGGAGCGGGGAAGACCGTACTTGTGCACCCCTCCGGGCTGGTCCGATCCCTTCTTGCCCAATGCCAGATCGACCTTCGACCAATCGATGCCTGCAGCTGTTGCGGTGCCAACGAGCGCCACGGCCAGCACGCCTGCAATCTGTGTCAGGTTGCGTCTCATCACGAGCCCTCCGCACGGGTGACAGCCAATTCATTGAGCCCCGCGGCAAGCCGATCCAGCTCTGACGTCTGCGTATACAGGTAGCACGACGCGCGCGCGGCTGAGCTCACTCCGAAGCGCCTCAGGAGCGGCAGTGCCGACAGGTCACCCGCGCGGACGGCGATGCCTCGGGAGTCCAGATGTCGCAGGATCTCGGCGGGTGAATGTCCCGCGAGGACGAACGAGAAGACGGGCACGCGCTGTGCGGCTGAGCCGGGGCCAAGTAACCGCAGGCCAGAGATGGCGGTCAGCTGCTCGAGAGCGTGTCGTGTCAGCAGCGCTTCGTGATGTTCGATCGCGCTGCGACTCTGAGTGCCCAGGTACTTGACGGCGGCGGCGAGGCCGATGGCGCCCGAGACATTCGGCGTGCCTGCGCCGAACTTGCGGGCTGCGTGCTCGAATTCCTGGGATGCGAGATCAACCGCGTGCGCCATGTTCGACCCGGCCTGATAGGGCGCCATTTCCTCCAGCAACTCACGCCGTCCCCAGAGAATGCCGACGCCCATGGGGCCGAGCATCTTGTGACCTGAGAACACCATGAAGTCGCAGCCGAGCGCCTGCACATCCAGAGGAACATGCGGGGCGGATTGTGCGGCATCGATCAGCACCCGGGCACCGGCACTGCGGGCGCGCGCGCAGATCTGTGCGGCGGGATTGATGTAGCCCGCGACATTCGAGACGTGGCTGAAACTAACGAGGCGTGTCCGCTCAGAGAGCTTCCGATCGAGGTCATCCAGCTGCACGCGACCTTCGTCGTCCACCTCCACGTACCGCACGTTGGCACCAGTCTGCTCGGCGACCAGCTGCCACGGCAGAAGATTCGAGGCGTGCTCTGCGACCGTCAGGAGTAGCTCATCGCCCGGACGAAGCCGCGGACGAGCCCAGGCGCTGGCCACCAGATTGATGCCCTCAGTTGTTCCCCTCACCCACACGACTTCATCTGGAAGCGCGTGGATGAAGGCGGCGAGCGTGCGGCGCGCATCCTCATAGTGCTCATACGCTCGCCGCGCCAAAGTATGGAGCGCGGCGCCCGGATTGGCGTTGTCGTGCCGGTAATAGTCGAGCAGCGCCGCGAGCACGGCCCCGGGGCGCTGCGTCGTGGCGGCACTGTCGAGGTAGGCCAACGGGTAACCATTCACGGTCTGTTGCAAAGCCGGGAAATCGCCGCGCCAGCGTGCCCCCTCGGCGAGGTCTGGCGCCTGGGTGGACGCAGACACTGCCTCCGCTCCGTTACCGGCGCTGAGCCATGCCGCCAACGCCACCTGGCCGAGCTCGCGACGGGTGATCTCGCCCCCGCCGGAAAAGCGCGCAGCGCCCCTCACCGGCTCATCTCCTTGAGGATCGTTTGCGGATGCCAGCCGTGACGCTCGCCGCCGAGCGAGCGGCACCAGGTGTAGAGAGCGTCGTAAATCGGCAGGGCGGCTTGCAGCAGCTCCTGGTCATCCGCGATGTTGGCACCGAGACCCAGCGAAATGGCCAATAATCCCGGTGCCTGCGCCGAACGATCGAGCGTGTCCGTGTCGGCGGCGCGAACGATCTCCGCGAGGCGCGCGAGCGCGGCGTCCTCAAGGCGATACTTCTCGAGAAATGCATCGAAGCTACACAACGGCCCCGAGTGAGTGAGCTCGATGCCCGGCACGTCGAAGGGGATCGCACCTTCGCTCTCGGCCACCGCCAGCACCTCTGCCGCCGGTACATACTGAATCTCGGCATCCGCGTCGATGAAGCGACGAATGAGCCACGGGCACGCCAGGCGATCGATCTTGGGACGGTCCCGGGTGACCCATTTCATATGGACCTCCGATCGCAAGCGCAAAAGCCTTCGTTACGGATATAACGATAAGGTAGTATTCTCTACAATGCCACCCCCAGCTCCAGCCTGGCTGCTCCTCGTCACCAATCTTCCCGGGCGCAATCCCACCCTTCGGATGCGCATCTGGCGCGCGCTGAAATCAGCTGGCGCTGGGCTGCTTCGCGATGGCGCCTATGTCCTGCCAAGCGGGGACCGTTCTCGGCAGGTCTTCGAGGAACAGGGAGCCGAGATCAAGGCGGCGGGTGGGCTCGGACAGCTCTTGTCCTTCGATGCGGAATCACCCGCGCAGAATGCCGAGCTTGTGGCGCTGTTCGATCGAACCGAGGAGTACGCGGATGCGATCGAGCGTCTGGACGTGCTGAAGAGGGATGTCAGGAAGCTCAGCGAGCCTGAGGCACGACAGCGGCTCGCGGGCATCGGTCGAGAGGTCGCAGCGATCGTGGCGCGAGACTTCTTCCCCGCCGAGCCTCGCAAACAGATGGAAGGGGCGCTGGCAGATGCCGAAGCGGCGCTGAACGCGCGCTTTGCGCCCGATGAGCCCCATGCGGCGTACCGGAAGATCCGGCCCCGCGATCGCAAGGAATACTGTGGACGCACGTGGGCAACGCGAGAACGCTTGTGGATTGATCGGGTCGCCTCCGCGTGGCTGATCCGGCATTTCATCGATCCGAAGGCGAAATTCCTGTGGCTCAAGCGTGTCGCGGATTGTCCGAAGAGCGCCGTAGGTTTCGATTTCGACGCGGCTGAATTCACGCATGTGGGTTCCAAGGTCACCTTCGAGGTGCTGCTCAGCAGCTTCAACCTCGAAACAGACACGGGACTGGTCCGGCTCGGGGCGCTGGTCCATCACCTCGATGTTGGCGGTATCCCGATCCCCGAGGGGCCGGGATTCGCGACCATCATGGCGGGCGCCCGCTCAATCCAGCCAGACGACGACGCGCTGCTGAAAGCCATGACCCCCGTGCTTGATAGCCTGTACGCGGGTTACGCAGACGGAAATCGCAAGGACTAATTGGGTCTCGCCTGAGACTCGCTCATATCTCAGCAGCAGCCCGTCAGGAGCAAGCAGACGAGGAGCCACGCACGTAGCCCGTTCAGCGAATTCTTCGGCACACCTCGCCGCCTCGGCCTCGCAACCGCCACGGACGCGCCGCACCAATCAATACGTACTTCTCGCACGGCGCGCCGAAGTTTCGACTCTGCCGTAAGACGCGGCGCTCAACTGCAAGGAATCGGCGTAGCAACACAAAAGTCGAAATTCTGCTGCGGCAACTACGAATCGCACGAGCGTGGGAGTACACATAAAGTGCTCCATAGGCACCTGGGTCACGGAACATTTAGTTCAAGCCCTGGTCGAACCGAGTAGACAAACCGAGCAGGAAAGGGTCATGCGTCTAACGTTAGCTTCCATTTTGATCTGCGGCTGCTCCTTGGCCGCCGGCTGCGCTATGAATTACGGTGTGATGAAGGTTGGGCCTGACACTTACCAAGTGTCCGCAGTAGCGGCCCCGGCCCGCGGCGGGATCATTGGCGCCCATGAGAAGGCGGACGAGGCAGCTAACGAGAAGTGCCAGTCGCTCGGGAAGAGCCCGACGGTAACGAATAGCAACACGGTGCACGAACCGGCTACAGACCTAGCGGTGGTGACGTTCACTTGCAGTTGATCGGTCAACCCGGCGCGGCAGCGCCTCCAGCGCTCGATCTTTAACGATTACCAGTAATCCGTGTGAGGCCCGGTAAGAAAAGCGGCCAGTGTATTTCACCACCGGCCGCCAGAGGATGGTGAGCACTACCGGGGGGCTGGCAGCACTCACCGTCGATTCAAAGCGCCGCGCCGTCATCCTGACAGGTCGCTGAGGTCCAATCCCTGGTCCACGACGCTCAGGTGCGGATGTTATAGATGCTGCTTGCGGTCGCTATCGGGCGCGTGGCCGTTGGGCCGTCAGATTTCACTGACGCCGCGTTTCGCGGCCTGGTGGTTCAGCTGTCATTCAGGTTGCTGGGGAAATCCTAAGTGGGCTGCAGAAATGCATCAGGGACGCCAAAATGACAGCCAAAATAATCCACCTGGCCACTTCGGGCACGAAGGGCTGGGCGTACACAGACATCCGACTGCCCGATTCGCTCGGTTTCATGTCAACGTGCCCCAACTGTAAGGATGTGCGCTCCCAGCAGATCTATGGTTTTCGCACCCTAGTCAGATCGCTTGTCGATAATCAGCCAATCGAGGCGTACTGCGCGGTCTGTAAGGAGTTCTGGCCGATCACAGCTAACGAACGGGCCGAGCTCGCCTGGCTGCTCGTCACTGACTAGTGGGGGTTCTTCGGCCCCCCTGGCGGCCTCGGACGAGCGACCGCCATGACCGCCAATCGACATATCAGCAGTGCGTTCTGGAACAATTTCACTTAGCGTCATCGACCTCTACCACCATTTCGATTTCAACCGAAGCATCTGCCGCAAGTGACGACATTCCGACTGCCGCTCGCGCGTGGCGGCCGCGGTCACCAAAAACCGCCACCAAAAGATCGGAACATCCGTTGATCACCTTCGGGTGGTCCTTGAAATCAGGTGTCGCGTTTACCATGCCGAGGACCTTCACGATACGTTTCACCTTCCGCAAGTCACCGAGTTCAGCCTTCAGGGTCGCCATAAGGCATAAGCCAGCGCGCCTGGCCGAAGCGTACGCCTGCTCCACGGTCACCCTGCTGCCAACCTTACCGGTAAGGAACTTGTCTCCGCACTCGCCATGGCCCGCCAGAAACAGGAGGTTGCCGGTGCGCACGGCAAGTACGTAGTTCCCGATGGGAGCATCCGGCCGTGGCAGCGTCAGTTTCAGCTCGGCAAGGCGCGCCTCGGGGTCGAATGCTTCGGCGCGCGAGGTGTGTCCATGGAGTAGGCAGGCACACATTAAAACCCAGACGCGGACATTGCGACACATAGACTCACCTCTCGATCCCATCAAATTTACTGTCGAGTCGAACCAACACAAACGGTCGCTGGCACTGCAAGGATTAGCCGGCTCTGCGGTGTTTCGGTCCGCCGACGGAGCGAACCGAGAACTCAAATGCTGCGCGTCGCGGCGGCCTCTACAGCCTTTATGCTGACCCGGTAGCGAAACATTAAGGTGAACCCGATCCCGGCCAGTGCAAAGAGCGCCAGAATCAGAAAGAAATAGTGGTAGCCAACTCCGCCGGTCCCATAGCGATCGAGAAGATGCCCGGCTAACACAGGTATAAAGACATCCGGCGTGTATGCCACCACGGAAATCAAGCCGGTCGCGGTACCGGTCAGGGCCAACGGAACAGCACCTTCTTCGAGTAGCGCATAGTAGATTCCGCGAAGTGCATATAGAGCGCAGCCAATCGCAGTCGAATTGGCTAGCAGCAGCAGATACACACGCGGACTACCCGGGATCACCACGAAGAGAAACAGGCAGACGGCTAGCGCACCGAGCAGCCAAAGCGTTGTACGTGACGTGGTCCAACGGTCAGCGACAAACCCTGCAGCCGGCGGCGCGAATATGCCCGTCGCTTGCACGATCAAAGAAAGCACGCCGCCAAAGAACACGCTTTGCCCGTATACATCCGTTGCGTATGGTGTGAGGTAGGTAATTCCAGCGGAGGTCACGTATGCACATAAAATGATGAGCATGGCTAACCAGACTGCCGGCATCCGCACAACCCGGGCGATCGCTGCTGGCAGGGACTGTTCTCCCTTGTCGATCGATGCAGTCGTAGCGGTGGCGGTCATCTCCGGAAGGTGGATCCAACTAAGCGCGCCGAGCGCCAGCAGCGTCCCGGAAAACAGAATGATTGTCGCCCGCAATCCGTCGACATTCCCGCCCAACCAATCGAACAGATACAAGCCGGCCGCAACGAACGCGACGGCTGTGACGTTCCTACCGCCTTCGAACGCTCCGAAATACCTCCCTTGCTGATCGGAACCCGCCAACTGCCGGACCATTTTTATGACAGCCGACCAATAGGTCAGTGTAAGGAATACGCCCATCAGCAACTGGATGGTTAGCAGCACTTTGAACGACGGTAGCGTCGCAAGCCATAGGCCCAACAAGCCGTGAGCAGTTAAGGAAAAGGCAATAAGCTTGCGCGGCGAAAGGCGATCCGCAATCCAACCGCCTGGCCAGTAGAAGATCATCGAGGTGAATCCCATTGCGCTGCCCATCAGGCCAATCTGCATATTGTCCAGATGCATCGCATTCTTCATGGGGATGTAGAGATAAAGGCTCAGGTAAGGAAGAATGAAAATGCAGCCGCAGCCCATGAACAGGATGCTGAATGTAGTAAAGGATCGAACTATTCGGAGCTTCTCCTGGAGCACGCGAGTTGCGACGAGATGAGGTTCAATCATTGAGGTTCATGGCCGCAGCACCCACCGGGTCGGACGGTGTGTTCCTCGCGTGCTGTCACCCGGAGAATTTGGAGCGGCCACGGCCGGGTGGAGCAACTGCAGACATGCTCGACATGCGCTAATCACCTGACGCCCATTTCTGTTATTACCGAGCACTACTGACTTAGTGCGAGCACGATACGGGCCGGCCGATGTCGCCCGTCGAGGCATCGAATCAAGTCGTCTCCCCTGTGCGGCGTCCCGGGTGTGGCTTCGCCGTCGTTGTTGGTTGTTCAGGCGAAGTCTGCCCCCGCCTGCGTGCCGGCGCAACCACACATGGGTACTCGCTGGACAGGTGCGGACAGCCGGCCGTTCAATTTGCCGGATTGCGGAAGTTCGCTTAGCCGAATTGCCTGATACCGGCTCCTCAGGGCATCCTCCCGCGGCCCGTACAAGATCAAGAGGCGAGGATGGGGGAGCAGTCGCCAAAGCCGGCGAACGCACCGACGGGGGCGGTGTTCGTGAGCTATGCCTCACAGGATGCCGAGGCGGCGGCTCGAATCTGCAACGCCCTCCGGGCTGCAGGCATCGAAGTGTGGTTCGACCAAAGCGGGCTGCGAGCCCCTCACGGCCCCCTCCAATGATGAGATGGACTACTCCTCGATGGCAGTACGGCAGCCGGGCGATTCATCGAGGCCCGTATCCTACGGAGGTGGTTGCTGCCCTGACATTCGCTCCGCGAAAAACCAAAGTGCGGCAGCCAGGCCACGCAGGGAGCCAGGGTGAGATACCGATTTATAGTCCAAAACTTCCCTCTGTAAAGGCAACGGTTCGTTGGAGTTCGGTGCGATTACCCAGCCGTACACATCCCATTGCTCCGGGGAAGCTACTCCATTCAACTTTTCGGAAACCAGGCAATATTGGTTCGAGTCATTCCGAACACGCGGTATCGAACGTACCAGGAATATTATCGATGAGTTTCCCTGCTCGGACATGGACTGCACGGGTAGATCAGCAGTTATATCGCCCGCCGCCAGCGCGTCCTTTCCATTAGCGTTGTGCACAACGCCGCAGATATTGCGGGACCTCAGACAGGAATCGAAACGCGAGCGAAGTTGCGCCGCGTCGGTCTGGGGCTCAGATATTGCGAGCAGATGACGGGCTGCCCCATCGACGAGAGCGGATACTTGTGCACAGCCTCGAAGAGGCCCGGCATTGACAGTTCCGTGCAAGGCGAGTGCGATAGTCGCGACGGCAAGGGAGATACGCATAGATACGCATCTAATGTCAGCGCTGAGTGCGGCTGCTTGAACGGGGTGACGCCTGACTCTGGCTCACGGACCATACAATTTTGAGCAACGCGGGTCCGATGTGCGAACAGAAGCGAAAGCGTCGCTCCGTTGGCGCACGGCGCTTAAGAAAACGGACCTGATGGTCCCGGCAACGTCCGCGCCTGAACTGCGAGCGGAAGGACATCTGCACTAGCGCCGGTATGCTGTCCAAACGCTGAGGAGGGTAGCTGCACGCTCACCTAGGTCCATGAAGCGCTATTTCTTGCTGCCATTTCACGGCACAACGCTCCTGCTGGTCGGTACCTTCACACTGGGTTCCATCCTGGTCGTGAACGGGGGATTACTGGGGATTCCGTTCGGGGCAATCCTCCTGTCCTGGTTTTTCAAGTATTGCTTCGTGCTGCTCGACTCCGTGGTAGCCGGAAGCGAGGCACCGCCTGTGCTCTCCATCGAGATGGTGAACCCGGTCGACGAGCAGCGACCTGTTGCACAGGCAGCAATCATTGTTTTCGGGGTTTTGCTCGTGCGGGCGATTTTCGATCACCTTGGGCGCACTGCTGGCCTCGTGAGCGGCAGCATTCTGCTGTTCGGACTACCTGCGAGCGTCGCCGTCCTGGGTCTGACCCGCAATCCGCTCCTCGCCGTGTGGCCGCCGGAGATCTGGGCCATCACCCGCGCCTGCGGACGCGACTATGTGCTGATCACCATCGCCATGATGACCGCGGCGGCGCTCGTTTACGCTCTCTGGCATCGGGTCGAGCCGTTCTGGCTGGTGGTTGCGGCGGTGCAGTTGTGGTTCCTATTCGCCTTCGCGCTGGTGGGTGGTGCAGTGTTCGAGCATCGCATTGAGCTCGGGATCGACAGCCGCACAAGACAGGAGCGCGAAGACGAACGCAGAGTGCGGGAGCATGCTCTGGAACGCAGCCGGATGCTGGATAGGGCGTACGCTAACTTCAGAGTGCGCAAGCCGCTCGAGGGCTGGCAGGAAATTCAGACGTGGCTGGAGCGGCATGCGCAGGGCGCGCAGGCGCCCAGCGAGCTGGCCGCGGTATTGCAATCCGCCTCTTCCTGGGATGATGTGCGCCCGGCTGATCGCCTCGCGAGTGAGCTGATTGGCGTGCTGCTCGCGAGGAGTGAGAACGGCAAGGCGCTGGAAGTCCTCGAGCAGCGTCTGCGCTCCAATGCCAGGTTCCGCCCCACCCAGCGAGCGCACGTTGCACGACTGGCGGCGCTCGCCTCGGCTGCCGGCAAGCCGGCGCTGCGACGTTTGCTCGAATCCGAAGTCAACTTGCCCTAGTTGCTGACGACCCGCCGCGACGGGTGACGGGGTCGCTCCGCGCTGGCACTCAGCGGGGCGCCTGCAGCATGCGGCCGCTTTGAGAGCGTCCGTCTGACACTTTCCACGGGCGTGCATCTCGATTGTGACAGTTGTGTCGTAGCGAATTGGTGCAGTGAAGCGAATTGCTGCAGCGAAGCGAATTGTTGCACTGAAGCGAAGTGTTGGAATGGAGTACGGGCAAGCCCTCATTGATATTTGGTTCCCGGAGGGTGTTAGCTCCAGCCCCGTGTGGGGAGTAGTAAGCAGTAGTGCGCCCGGATAACACGCGTCCGACGCACCACAATACAACTGCGGGGGTTACATGTCGCTTGCCCGCCTATGTGAGCCGGCGTTCCAGCCGGACTCTCTCCAATTGCACTTTGAGCGACTGAACGTGGGCGCCCGGGCAGCGCGGCGTCGCGCAAACCAGGTACGGCGGGTTCGAAGCGCAGCTCGTATCGCTGCGTGATGACCAATCACTTCATGAATTGATTTCGCACCGTGGGGGTGTGGAATGACAGTACGCGTTTGCCAGATCCGCGCTAGCGGATTAGTGCCTTTACTGGTTTGCCTCGGCTTGTCCCCCGTTGCCGGGGCACAAGGCTCGCCGAGCATCGTGACACTTCTCTCGGCACCGAACCCGGTCGTAGCGGGTCAGAGTGTCACCTTCACCACAGGCGTTATCGCCACGGCTTCAACGCCCGCGACTGGTGCGGTCACGATTAGCGCCCACTGCCCCGGGAGCAGTACTCCCACGACGTTGGGCTCAGTTGATGTGACTTCCGGGTCACTGTCAGTCTCGACGCTACCCTGTCTCGGAGAGAATCTGATTGTTGCGAGCTACTCTGGCGATGCCACGTATTCGCCGGGCATAAGCGAAACGCTGATCGAGACGCTTCTGCCTTCGTCCACGCGGACAAGCGTGGCGGTCAGCTCATCGATTGACCCTGCCACCACCGCGCAGAGCCCTGCGTTCGACGCCGCAGTGAGCTTTCCTCCCTTCTGCCCGTTTACGATAAATCCGGCACCTGGATCGCCGGCGACCACAGCCAGCGTCATGGGCCGCAGCGGGACCCTTGCCGCCAAATCCGCACTTCAGCCCACCCGCGGCAGCGTGAGCCGCAAGGGCCGTGCGGCCCTTGCACAGAGCGCGAACAGCCCGCAGGGACCCAAGACGTACGCCATCGATTTCACGGGCAAGAACGTCATTTTGCCGGACGCTGGATCGTTCACCTACGACCCGGCTACGGGCTTTTCCAACTTCCAGGTGCAATGGTTCGGAGCAACGTTTGACTTCACCGCCGCGGCCAATAACGCCACTGGTTGTAACGCCTCGGGCCCGGCGCTGGGGTTCGCGTTGCTGTCACAGTCGCTGAGCGGTTGCCCGTCGGGGAGATTCGCGCCGTATTCATGGACTGGTGTCGAACGCGGGGAAGGCAGTCCTTTTAATTTCAGCTTTTCCTACGGTTCGTCCCCGACTGCGGCGGACGTCTCCCTAGCCGCGACCGCCAACTGCCCAAGCAGCTCGTGCGGCAACACGTTCGGCGGCGGCACCTGGACGATACGCGACGCGTCTACGGCGCCGGCACCGGTGGTGAGCTGCCCGGTGGGCAACATCGGCCAGGTAGGCACGGCCTTCAACAGCCCTGCAATGAGTGTCACAGGCGGCACCGCGCCGTATGCCTACACGGTGGTAGGCACTCTGCCGGCCGGACTGGCGCTCGATGGCTCGACGGGCGCGATCACGGGCACACCGACCGTCGCCGGGACCTTCTCGGTCGAGACGGTGGATGCCAACCTGGCGGTGGCCATCAGCAGCCCGCTGCCGACCGGAACCGTCAATTTCATGGACACCAATTCCGGCAATGTGCTGGGTTCAGCCAGCCTGGTCACATCCGGCAGCTCAATCAACAGCAAGACGGGGGCGTCGCTGCCGCCACAGTCGCTGGCCGCGGGCTCGCTCGCTGTTCAGGCAACGTATTTGGGAGACACCACCTACGGGCCAAGCGCCTCGTCATTACTCAATGAGGTGGTTCAATCGACGACCATTGCCACCACCACCACCCTGACGGCGACACCGGATCCCACCCAGGGGGTGCCAGCCGGACAGGCGACTTCCTTGACCGCCGTCGTGAGTTCGAGCGCCGGCACTCCAACCGGAATTGTCAGCTTCTACGACGGTGCCACTTTGCTGGCGGCCCTGAATGTGGACGCGACTGGCACCGCGACTCTGATCACGTCGGGGCTGGCGGTGGGAAATCATGCGCTCACGGCCGCTTATGGCGGCGCCAGCAGTTTCGCGACCAGCGCTTCCGCCAGCGTGAACGCGAGCGTACTGACGCCCGCTGCGCCTGCGACTACGACCACCGTGAGTGCCTCGGCCGATCCGGCCTTGGCAACCGATTTACTGGTGCTGGCAGCAGCGGTGTCTTCGTCAGCTCCCGGTGTGCCGGCTGGCACGGTGACCTTCCAGGACCAGTCCTCGGCGCCGCCGAGCTTGTTGGGCTCTGCGCCTGTTCAAAATGGACTGGCCGTAGTGCCGGGTGTGTCTCTCGGGGCCGGATTGCATTCGGTGGTCGCCAGCTACAGCAGCGGGGACGGTAGTTTTGCCCCGAGTGCCGGGACGCTTGCGGAGGTCGTTAACTCCGCCACCGCATTATCGACATCGATTGATGTCAGCTCGTCTGCCAATCCATCGGTCTACGGCCAGACGGTCAGCTTTTCGGCAGCTGTAGCTGGGGGAACCGGGAGTCCCACCGGCACGGTCACATTCAGCACCGGCGCGATGAGCGCCACGGTGAGCCTGAACGCTGAAAACACGGCAGTGTTCACCACCGCTGCGCTGTCGGGGAACGTTGTGATGTCCGCCACCTATTCCGGTGATGGCACGAACACCGGCAGCACGGCGTTCTTGGAGCAAGCGTTCAATCTGGCGTCTACGACCACCGCGTTGGCGGTAGACCCAAACCCATCGCTCGCGGGGTGGACAGTCACCTTCACGGCGACGGTAACCGTTGCTGCCCCGGGCGTCGGGACGCCGTCCGGGACTGTCTCCTTCGTGGCTGACAATTCCCAGGTCCTATGCAGCGCGGCGACGCTCGCATCGGGCGGCACCGCGACGTGCAGCACCAGCGGCCTCGTGCTGGGGTCGCACGCGATCACGGCAACATACGTCGGCGACACCAACTTCGTGGCGTCTTCAGCCTCGATCCTGGCGAACGTGGTGCAGCCTGCACCCCAGACCATCACCTTCGGGCCGTTGCCGAACCGGACGTTTGGCAGCGGGCCATTCGGGCTCACTGCGACCGCATCCTCGGGTCTGCCGGTGAGCTTCGCTTCCACCACCACCGGCGTCTGCACTGTTGCGGGCGCTACAGTGACCCTCATCGCAGGGGGTACCTGCGCCATCCAGGCGACCCAGGGTGGCAACTCCTTCTATCTGCCGGCGACTCCGGTAATTCAGAGCTTCCAGGTGATGCCGGCCAGCCAGACGATCACCTTCGGAACACTCGCGAACCGCACTTACAGTCCAAACCCCTTCACTGTCAGCGCGACGGCATCTTCGGGCCTGCCGGTGAGCTTCGGTTCCCTGACCACGGCGGTGTGCACGGTGACTGGCTCCTCGGTAACGCTCGTCACGGTGGGGGCCTGCACCATCCAGGCGAGCCAAGCGGGCAATGCCAACTACGCCGCAGGCACGCCGGTCAGCCGCAGCTTCTCGGTGACGCAGGCCACCCAGACGATCACCTTCGGGACACTCGCGAATCGCGCCTACACCCCGACAGCTTTCAACATCAGCGCAACCGCGTCCTCAGGGCTCGCGGTGAGCTTTACATCCTCCACCACGGCCGTCTGCACCGTGACAGGCTCCTCGGTGAAACTGGTCACGGTGGGGACCTGTACCATCCAGGCGAGTCAGGCCGGCAACGCCAACTACTCGGCAGCCACGCCGGTCAGCCGCAGCTTTACGGTCACGCAGGCGACCCAGACCATCACCTTCGGGACACTCTCGAACCGCGCCTACAGCCCGACGCCGTTCAACATCAGTGCAACCGCCTCCTCGGGTCTGCCGGTGAGTTTCGCCTCCACCACGACGGCCGTCTGTACCGTGTCAGGTTCCGCGGTGACGATGGTCACGGTCGGCACCTGCACCATCCAGGCAACCCAGGCGGGCAACACAAACTACGCTGCCGCGACACCTGTCAGCCGCAGTTTCACGATATCTAAAGTGAGCCAGACGATTGCCTTCGGGACACTCTCGAATCGTGCGTACAGCCCGACGCCGTTCAACGTCAGCGCGACCGCATCTTCGGGTCTGCCGGTGAGTTTCGCCTCCACAACCACGGCCGTGTGTACCGTGTCAGGTTCCGCGGTGACGATGGTCACGGTTGGCACCTGCACCATCCAGGCGAGTCAGGCGGGTAATGCCACCTATGCCGCAGCCACGCCCGTCAGCCGCAGCTTCACGGTGTCGAAAGCCAGCCAGTCCATCACCTTCGGTGCACTCGGGAATCAGTCGCTCAGCTCCTCCCCGACATTTACGGTGAGCGCCTCTGCGACCTCTGGCCTGACGGTATCCTTCAGTTCCCGGACAACGACGACATGCAACGTATCCGGAGTGACGGTGACCTTGCGGGCAGTCGGCACCTGCACCATTCAAGCGACGCAGACGGGCAACGCCACGTATTCTGCGGCCACACCCGTGAACCAGAGCTTTCAAGTGACGCCTTAGGGCTTCGGGACCGTGCGGCGGGAGGTCATTGACTCTCCCACGCGGTGATTCAGTGTGTCAGGAGGCACGGTGCCGGGCCGAACTGACGATTCCGCGCGTTGCGTTCCCGTTTCTCAGTGGTGGCGCTGCTCGCGGAACATTTCGTTCGGCCACCCGCAGGCGCAACTGTATCTTTCGTACACAATACAGGTCAGCCTCAAAATGTCGTGACACGGCTCACGGTCAATCGAAGACAATAGAAGTCTCATGATGGCGCAACGTCATACCCGGAGTACACGCATCAGTGCTTGCAGACCGCGACCTGCTCGAACCCTCTATGCCGGCCGCATGGACGCCAGGCTACTTGGCCAACCACCACAGTCTCATTCCAGCCCCAATTCCGCGCGAGTGGGTCCTTGAAGGCGAACCCGTAGCGCGCAACCGTCACATCGCAGGTAGTACTGATGGACTAGGCTTCACGTGCATGTGGGATTGCACGGCCGGCCGTTTCAACTGGTTCTACGGCGTCGACGAGACGGTCTACCTGCTGGAAGGCTCGATCACCGTCGTCGACAGTACCGGGCAAGTCAATCATCTCGGGGTGGGAGATACTTTCTTCTTTGCGAAAGGCACACGCTTCGAGTGGACGGTGCCGACCTATGTGCGCAAAATCGCTTTCATTCATGTCCCGATGTCGCGCAAGCTGCGCTTCGTCGCGCGCATCAGCCGGGTCGTTACCGGGGTGCTGCGCGGAAAGCGCGCGACTCCGGGAAGTGCTTAGGTCAAAGCGCCCGCTCGAGTTCCACAGCGCCTGGCCACTGTTTGATGAAATTACGCAGGGTGGTACAGGGCTAGGGGAGGGCGATTCGCTCAGCGAGCGTCTGATTGCCGTAAGCGGCCGCAGCCGTCTGCCGCGCCTCGCGAATACGCGCCCGCCACCACCGCACATCCCACACGACCCCCATCTCCGGCGCGAGCGCCTCCATCAATCCGGCGGCTTCGTGCAGCAGCGCCGCGCGCTTTGACTGATCACTCAGTGCCTCGACATAGAGGGCACAGGCGAGATCAAAGGGCACCCAGCGATCACCGCGGTTGCGGCCCGCGAGCTCGCGCTGAAACTTGACCACTGGCTCGATCGTTCGCGCGGCATCGCTCGTGTGACCCTGGCGAACCTGAGCGAGTGCCAGCCAGGTATGCAGCGTCTCGAGCTGCCGGCGATCATCGGTGGCGCCGACGCCAGCCGCCGTGCGTTCTTCCACAGCCTGGGCCAGTGACCGTTCCGCGGCGGCAAAATCGCCGGACAGATACGCAGAGCGTCCCTC
>Ga0306926_10001306_pt1 | contig 24601 bp, 23 predicted proteins | sample flu12Cox44000178_FD_203759 | JGI IMG/M metagenome (GOLD analysis project Ga0306926, IMG submission 203759) | Lab enrichment of tropical soil microbial communities from Luquillo Experimental Forest, Puerto Rico - flux8day.12C.oxic.44.000.178 (v2)... | ecosystem: Environmental > Terrestrial >...
AATTCAGCTCGTCATAATCATTCGACGGTGCTATCGATTATCGTGCTTCGGGGGCTGCTGCCGGCTATCGCGCCCTGGCTGCTGCTGCGCCTGGCGCTCGGCAGTCTTGTCGGGCTGCCGCTCGGACTCGTCGCCTTCCGTCATGTCGATCCGATCCTGGTCCGGGCGGTCGCCGGGGCCACGATCTTTGGCTTCGCCGTGTTGATGGCGGTGTCGCGGCCGCCGGTCGGGCCAACCCGGCCAGCGCACGCATTGGACAGCGTTGGCGATGAGCCCCGGCCGCGATCTCGCCGCCGGTGCTGATCTAGCTGCTGCTTGCCGGGGCGGCGGCGAGGACCGTGCGCGCGACGCTCCTCGCGTTCTTCGCACTCTCATACGCGGTGACGCTCGCCTCCCATGCTGCGACGATCCGCATCCCTGCCCCGACCTGGCTTGCTGCCGGCATCCTGATCCCCTTCGCCTTTCTCGGCGGCCTCGCTGGCCGTCCAATAGGTGATCGTCTTGGCGCCCACGCCTTAGCCATGCTGGCCATTCCCCTCCTCGCGGTGGCTGGGGCATACACCCTCGGCGCCGCCGCTGCCTTTGCGGCTCCCTCACGATGACAGGGCGTGCGGCTCATCCAAGGCGCGCGCAACCCACGCCTCTCAGCGCAAATTCCGCTTGAGGGCGCAGGTCTGATTGTTCGCCGCGTCAAGGGCACGAGACGCCCGTGCCATCTGAGCCGCGTCTAATTCGCGATCGGGCCACACGCAGCTCGTTTTCACGTACCACGGAATCCCGATAAACACCCGCGCCAATGAAATACGCCGCAAGCACCCCCGCATTCGACCGCGCGCTTTCGGTGGAGATCGCGGCGAGCGAGCAGATACGCATGCGGGTGCTCGCCGGGACGCTTGCGATCCTGTTGCTTGGCGACCAGCTATTGTTTCTGTTCGCGCGCGAGACCCTCGCTCAGTTCACTGGTCGATTACTTCCGACCTGGCTGCCCCTCAAGGTGTTCGGGCCGTTCCTGGCTTGCGAGATCGTGACGCTGGTCGCGCTCCGCTACCGGCGTGCGCGCGGCAGGAGCATGCCGACAGCCGCGAGGTTTGCCAACGCGGTCATCGCAACCAGCCTGCCGACGGTCATCCTCTGGTGGATGAATCAATGCACAAGTCCGCTGGTCACATTCGGTGCCTGGCCGACGCTGCTGTACTTCGTCTTCATCGTCGCCTCGACCTTGCGCCTGGACTTTGCGTTTCCGGCGTTCACCGCAGCCGTTGCGGCAATCATATCAGCTATCTGGGAATGGCATGCTGGGTCCTCTCGTTCAGCGCCATCGTGGCTAATCCACTCAGCCATGTCAGCAAGGCCGCGATGATGGTCGTCGCTGGCGTGGTAGCGGGCCTTGTAGCACTGCGGCTGCGCGCAAAGTTCCGCTACGCTGTCGAGCAAGCGACCACGCGCGATCGCGTCACCAATCTCTTCGGCCAGCACGTTTCGCCGGCGGTCGTCGATCGTCTGCTTGCAAGTCCGGCAGACTTCACGGGGGAGACGCGCAAGGTCTGCGTGATGTTTCTCGACATCCGGAATTTTCCGGCGAACGCATGCAGCAGGCAGTCCCAGCAGGTTGTCGAGTTCCTCAATGCCACCTTCGGCTTTATGATCGAGTCGATCGACCGACAGGGCGGCTTCATCAACAAATTCCTCGGCGACGGCTTCATGGCGATCTTCGGCGCGCCACTTGACGACCCTGCCGCCGCTCAGCATGCCGTCGCCGCCGCACAAGAGATCCTCGTGGAGATTGACCGTCTCGGCCTCGCCGGCGGTGCGTGCCGCTGTGGGTTGGCATCGGGCTGCACATAGGCGACGCCGTCATTGGCAATGTCGGCTCGCCGCGGCGCAAGGAGTTCACCGCGATCGGCGACACCGTGAATTTTGCTTCACGGCTCGAGCAGCTCACGAAGGAACACAACGCCCGGCTCATCGTGTCCGATGCGATAGTTGCGGCAATCGGCAACGCAGCCGGGACCGCGACGAAACTCGGTGCAGCGACGGTGAAAGGCTACGACGAGCCGGTGAACATCTGGCGGCTGGGCTGAAGCCGGTAGTGCTAAGGATAGCGCGGCGACGGCTGTGGAACCGCCCACCCCGGTGTTTGGGTGGACTTCATCGGCGGGCTGTGCTCGGGGCGTGCGCTGAGCGCGTTCGCTTGCGTTCTGACCGACAACTTCAGCTTCGGGTCAACGTGTCCTGCGAGTTCGGGCTTCTAGCAACCGCACAGCGGGAGTGCATCGAAAGCTGACGTTGGCTGCTCGTAGGGGAAGTCGGTCCGGCATCCTGGTCGCGCGTCACCAACCCAGGAGGATGGCCATGGAAACTCAAGCGCGGACGATGTTCTCGACGCCGCGACGAGAACCCATGAACAAGGGCAAGCTCATCGGCCAGAAGCGCCGTTGCGGCCGAAACATGTTTGGTCGATCCGTACTAGTCCGCCAACTAATTTCCGATGCGGGAGTTGACGTCTCCCCGCCCGCATCTGTGGCTCCAGCGCTTGTAGCCACGCAGAATGGTGGCGGCAAAGGCGGTTTCGCGGGCGTCAGACGGCGCACGGGCGACTTGTGGGCTCAGACAGCTCGGCCAGGATAACGGTAGTGCAGCGGGGAAGCCGCCCGCTGCACCTCCAGCTTCCCCTCGCATCCGGCGCTCTCGCCGCGCCCTACCTCCGGTCCCGGCCGGGCCTGCCGACCGGTCTCCGATTTGCTGGCCCCTATAAATTCTCGGACCCAGACGGCGCAGGACGCGCCTTAGCAAGGACGGCCTCGGCAGCGAACGGACTGCCAAGAGCTGCTCTACGCGCTCCAGGCGCAGGCGTGCTTCGCGCGATCGTTGGTCGAGCTCTGCTCTTGGCGCGCTCTGCTCCAACACATCGTTTCTCGGCATGATAGTCCTCCACGTCAGAGACGCCTTGGCAGGTCAAGGTCACCCAACAGATGACGTGTGCGACACAAAACGAGTGTGAGGTCGCTTACACTGGCGACACTTTTTTAATAACGAAGACCAATCGCCGTAGCGAAGGCGATACCCGGCGAGTCCGATCGATTGGCGAGCGCATCGTACTGCGCGACAAAAAGAGCTTGTCGCGGGGGGAGCGACGCTATAGGGCAGAAGCCATTCATCGCCCGTCGCGGTGCTGGATCGGCGGCCGAGAACGAGGAGCCTTATGTCGATCCTTCTCACCGGCGCTGCCGGGTTCATCGGCTTCCACACTGCCAAGGGGTTGCTTGAGCGCGGCGATCGCGTGCTCGGCATCGACAATCTCAACGAATATTATGATGTTCGGTTGAAGGAAGCGCGGCTGGCCGAGCTGCGTCGCTTCACTAATTTTTCGTTCGCGAAGCTGGATGTCGCGGACCGCGACGGGATCTTCGCCATGGTCGAGCGCCATAAGAACTTGCGCAGCATCATCCATCTCGCGGCGCAGGCGGGGGTCCGTTATTCTCTCGAAAACCCTTACGCTTACGTCGCCTCAAATGTCGCCGGCACCCTGGTGATGTTGGAGGCCGCGCGGCGGATCGACAAGCTGACTGCGTTTACCTATGCCTCATCATCCTCCGTTTATGGCGGCAACAGGAAACAGCCGTTCAGCGTCGAAGATCGGGTCGACCAGCCGGTCTCGCTCTATGCGGCGACCAAACGCAGCTGCGAGTTGATCGCCCACACTTATGCCCATCTTTACGGTCTGCCGGCGACCGGATTGCGGTTCTTCACCGTTTATGGCCCGTGGGGCCGGCCGGACATGGCGGCCTATCTGTTCACGCGGGCGATTTTGGCGGGTGAGCCGATCAAAGTCTTTAACGAGGGCAAGATGGCCCGTGACTTCACTTATATCGACGACGTCGTCGCGGGCACGCTGGCGGCTCATGATCGCCCGGCGCCGGCAGGGGCGGACGGGGTTTCCCACCGGCTTTACAACTTGGGTAATCACCGTCCCGAGAAGCTCCTCGATTTCATTGCTGTTCTTGAGCAGTTGCTCGGCCGCACCGCAGTGAAAGAACTGCTGCCGTTGCAGCCGGGCGATGTTCCGGTAAGTTTTGCCGAGATCGAAGCGTCGCGCCGCGATCTTGGCTTCGAGCCGAAAACCACGATCGAGGTCGGGCTCGCGCGCTTTGTCGGATGGTACAAGCGGTTTCACAAGGTAAATTGATCGACACCCTCGCATGGAACGCGGATTTGCCGTCATCGGCCTCGGTTATGTCGGCCTGCCAGTCGCGCTCGCCTTGGCGAAGAAGTTCGAACCGGTCATCGGCTACGACATTTCGAAGCGGCGGGTCGCCGCCTTGCAGGACGCCAAGGATGCGACGGGTGAGGTGAGCGAGGCGGCACTGCGTGAGACGCGACTCCGCCTCACCGACGATACTGAGACCCTGAATGAGGTAAGCTTTTTCGTTGTTACGGTGCCGACACCGATCGATTCCGAGCGCCGGCCGAACTTAGCGCCACTCGAAAGCGCATGCGCTCTGATCGGAACGCATCTGAGGCCGGGTGCGGTCGTCGTTTTCGAGTCGACCGTCTATCCGGGCCTTACACGCGAGTTTTGTGGTCCGCTACTCGCCAAGGCCTCCGGGCTCCGACAGGGCATCGATTTCAAACTCGGCTATTCACCCGAGCGCATCAACCCCGGCGACAGGCAGCACCGGCTCGAGACGATCATCAAGATCGTCGCCGGCGAGGATGAGGAGACTTTGGAGCGTGTCGCGGCGGTCTACGCTCGGATCGTCGAGGCCGGGATCTATCGCGCCTCCTCGCTCGAGGTCGCCGAGGCGGCAAAGGTCATCGAGAATACCCAGCGTGATCTCAACATTGCATTGATGAACGAGCTTGCGATCATTTTCGACCGGCTCGGTATATCGACCAAAGAAGTGTTGGAGGCAGCCGGCACAAAGTGGAATTTTCTGCGGTTCACACCGGGATTGGTGGGTGGACATTGCATCGGCGTCGACCCCTATTACTTGACCGCCAGAGCCGAGGCGGCTGGATATTATCCGCAGGTCATCCTTTCCGGCCGCCGCATCAATGACGGTATGGGTGGTTTTGTCGCTCAGCGTCTTGTAAAGCTGCTGATCGCCGCGGAGCGGCCTGTCAAGGGCGCAAGGATTGGCATTGTCGGCATCACCTTCAAGGAGGACGTGCCCGATCTGCGCAATAGCCGCGTGCCGGATATCGTTGCAGAGCTGCGTGAATTCGGCATCTCGGCGTTGGTCGCCGATCCGCTTGCCGACCCGGCCGAGGCGCAGCTCCAATACGGTATCGAGCTGGTTCCACTCGAAGCTTTTGGTAATCTCGACGGGCTAATTCTCGCGGTACCGCACCGGCTGCTGGCCGCGGCTGGTTGGGAAAAGCTCTTCGCCGCGCTCGTTCCGGGCGGCGTCTTCGTCGACGTCAGGTCGGTCATTGCCCCTGACCGGGTTCCGTCCCGGCTCCAGTATTGGAGCCTGTAGCCTCTACAGGTCGAGCCCCGAGAACGTGAATGTCGTCAAACGTGCTGCTCGGGCGGGAGCTGCAGACGGTAGCCGACACCGAGCTCGGTCAGGATATGGGTTGGGCGGGTCGGGTCAGGTTCGAGCTTTTGCCGCAGCCCGCGGATGAAAACGCGCAGGTATTGCACCTCGTCGGCTTGCGCCGGGCCCCAGACTTCGCGCAGCAGGTGGCGGTGGGTCAGCACCTTGCCGGCATGCATGACGAGATGGCGCAAGAGATCGAACTCCTTGGGCGAAAGCTTGACCTCCTGACCGCCGCGAGTGACGTGCCGGCGGACCAGATCGACCGCCAAGTCGCCCGAGACAAAGACCGGCAGCTCGCCCTGTGCCTGGAAGGCGTGGCGCTGCGCTGCGCGCAGTCGCGCCATCAACTCATCCATGCCGAAAGGCTTGCTGATATAGTCGTCGGCGCCGAGGTCGAGCGCCTCGACCTTCGAGCGCTCGTCGTGGCGGGCCGACAGCACCACGATCGGCGCGGTCGATGTCGTGCGGATCTCGCCGATCAGCTCAAGCCCGCTTTTATCCGGAAGACCGAGGTCGAGGATCACCAGATCGGGGTTCTCGGCCGTAAAGAGCCGCTTCGCCCCCGCAGCGTCTTCGGCTTCGATGATCCGATATCCCGAAGCAACAAGACTGGTGCGCAGAAACCGCCGGATCGGCGGCTCGTCGTCGACGACGAGGACGCTGGTGGGCTTAGCCATGCACCAGGGCCGGCTGTCGCTCGGCGGCAATCTCCGGCACCACCGGCATGCGGATGGTCAGAACGGCGCCCGAGCGATCGCGCCGATTGCGGGCGACAATCCAACCGCCCAGAGCTTCGACAAAGCCGCGGCAGATCGCCAGGCCCAGCCCGGTGCCGGCACGCCGGCGATCCTGCGCTTGGACGCGATAAAACTTGTCAAAGATGCGCTCCAAATCGGCGGGCGGGATCCCCGGACCTTCATCGACGACCTCGATTTCGACCAGCTCCCCGTCGCGGCTTGCGCGGATATCAATGCGGCTGCCGGCAGGAGAGTATTTTGCCGCATTGTCGAGGAGGTTGAACAGCACCTGCTCGAACAGTACCGCATCGAGGTGCAGCATCGGCAAGTGGGGCTCGATGTCGAGTTCCACGCGATGGGCGGCGAGTACATTGCCCGCGCGCTGCAGCGCCGCACCGACGATCTCGGCAACGTCGATGAGTTCGAGCTTGAGCTCGATCGCGCCAGATTCGAGACGCGTCATGTCAAGCAGATTGGAGACGAACCGGTTCAAGCGCTCGGCTTCATCCTGCAGGGTGGCGAGCAAGTCTTCGCGCTCGGCTGGGCTATATCTCCCCGGAAAGCTGCGCAGGCTGGAGACGGCGCCGAGGATCGAAGCGAGCGGCGTCCGCAAATCGTGCGAAATCGAGGTCAGCAGCGCCGCGCGCAGCCGCTCGGTCTCGGCCAGCACGCGAGCTTCGTCGAGACCCTTGGCGAGGGAGATGCGCTCGATTGCCACCGCCGCCTGATCGCACAGGGCGTCGAGCAACCGCCGATCATCGGGCGTCAGCAGCGGTCCTGGGGCATCACGGTCGATCCCGAGCACACCCACCGGGCCACTGCCGGTGCGCAGCGGCAGGAACAGGCGCTTGCCGCCGGGTAGTGTGTCGGCGCCTCGCCCCGCTGCCCGATTGTGCTCCCAGGTCCACCGGGCCGCCGCCATATCGGCGTCGTCGAGATGGTCCTCAGGCGGATAACCCGAGGCAACTTCCAACCCCTCACCGTCCTTTGCGGGCATCAGCAGGACCGTGCGAACATTCAGCATCGACGTGATCTGATAGGCGGTTGCCCAAAGCAAATCATCGAGTGCGCCAATTCCGGCGACCTTGCGGCTGAAGGCATAGAGCTCGGCTGTCGCTTTTGCCCGTAACCTTGCGGTCACAACCTGTGTTCGGGTCCGCGCCGTCAAATTGCTGACGATGACCGCGACAATCAGGAAAAAGAATAGAGCGAGGACGTTTTCGGGGTCCGCGACGGTAAAGGTGTAGAGCGGGGGGAGGAAAAAGAAATTGTAGGCCAGCATGCTGGCAATTGCAGCGAACAGCGACGGCCACAGGCCCCAGGCAATCGCAGAGGCAAGTACCGCCGTCAGAAACACCAACGAGATGCTCTGGACCGTAATGAAATGCTTGAGCAGCAGGCCGATACCGAGGGCAACGGCCACCGCGCCGGCGCTACCGAGGTAGGATTCGATCCGGATCGGTTCGACCTCGGCACGGGTTTGGATCGATTTTGGCGGCACCGTCTCGCTGTCATCAGCCGAGATTACGTGAACGCTGATCTGGCCCGTTTTTCGTACGAGCTCGTGCACGACCGAGCCATGCACCAACTCAAACCATCGCGAACGACTCGATTTACCGATCACGATTTGGGTGATGTTGTTTGCCGTCGCGTAGGCCACGACCTCTTCGGCGATGTTGCGGCCCGGGATGGTAATCGTCGAAGCGCCGAGCGTTTCGGCCAGCCTCGAAAAGTCCGCGATGCGGTCCCGCTCGGTATTAGTGAGACGCTGGGTGCGCGTGGTCTCGACATAGATCGCTGTCCACGGGACGCGCAGGCGATCTGCCACCCGCCGGGCGTAGCGGATCAGTCCCGCCGTGCTCGGAGCTTCGCTGACGCAGACGAGGACCCGCTCTCCTGCCGCCCAGGGGCCCGCAATCGCATGCGCGCGCATATGCGAGAGCAACTGCTCATCGACGCGCTGGGCGGTGCGACGCAGCGCCAACTCGCGCAGCGCCGTTAGATTCCCTTGCGAGAAGTAGTGCCGTATCGCTCGCTCCGCCTGCTGCGGCACATAGACCTTACCCTCCCGCAGGCGTTTGATCAGATCTTCCGGGGAGAGATCGATCACTTCGATATCATCGGCCTCGTCGAGGATGCTGTCCGGCACCGTTTCCCGCACACGGATCCGGGTAATCCGGGCAACGACGTCATTCAGGCTTTCGACATGCTGTATATTGAGCGTCGCGAACACATCGATGCCGGCTGCGATGATCTCTTCGACATCGAGATAGCGCTTGGGATGCCGGCTGCCCGGTGCGTTGGTGTGGGCCAGTTCGTCGACCAGCACGAGCTGGGGGCGGCGCTTGAGGATCGCGTCCAGATCCATCTCTGCTAGGAGATGGCCCTTGTAGTCGACTTGCCGCCTCGGAATGGTCTCGAGGCCTTCGAGAAGTACCTCGGTCTCGCGCCTGCCGTGTGGCTCGACGACGCCGACAACGACGTCGACCCCTTCGCGCCGCCTGGCCTGAGCCGCCAGAAGCATTTCGTAGGTCTTGCCTACCCCCGGCGCAGCACCGAGAAAAATCTTCAGCCGCCCGCGGCCTTCCTGTTTTGCCGCGGCGAGCAATGCCTCTGGTGACGGTCGTCCCTCCCGCTCAGCCATACTCCCAGTTTAGCTCATCTTGGGCAATCTAGCGCAGTTGATCGAGCGCGATATTGAGCTTGAGGACATTGACCCGCTTCTCGCCTAGGACACCAAGGAACCGGTCTTGGGTCATATCGGCGACCAGCGAGCGTACTTTGTCCTGCGGCAAGTTGCGGGCCTTTGCTACGCGCGGCACCTGAAATTCGGCGGCGGCCGGCGTGATGTCGGGATCGAGACCGCTCGCCGAGGTCGTCACGAGGTCGACCGGGATTGGCGTCGACGGGTTCTCTCCCTTGAGCTTCTCAGCGTCGTCCTTGACGCGATCGATCAGCGCCTGGCTCGTCGGCCCGAGGTTCGAGCCGGCTGAATTATCGGCGGCGTAGGGCACCGAGACCGTTTTTGTCGGATCGTTAGGATCGGGCTCGGTCGTCGCCGACGGGCGGCCGTGGAAATATTTGTCGTCGGTGAAGTTTTGGCCGATCAGCTCGGAGCCGATCACGGTGCCGTCTTTCTCGATGAGGCTGCCATTGGCCTGATGAGGAAAGACGAGCTGCGCGATGCCGGTCATGCCGAGCGGATAAATGAGGCCCGTGATCACGGTCATGACGATGATCATCACGATGGCAGGGCGGATCTGTCGCAACATGGGAGGACGTCCTCAGGCAAGCCCAATGGCGGTGACGGCGAGATCGATCAGCTTGATGCCGATGAACGGCACGATGATGCCGCCGACGCCGTAGATGAGCAGGTTCCGGCGCAGGATCGTCGCCGCACCGGCGGGACGGTAGGTGACGCCGCGCAGGCTCAACGGAATCAGCGCGACGATGACCAGCGCATTGAAGATGATCGCCGAAAGAATGGCGCTCTCCGGCGTCTGCAAGTGCATGACGTTGAGAACGCCGAGCTCCGGGTAGAAGGCTACGAACATCGCCGGGATGATCGCGAAATATTTCGCGACGTCATTGGCAATCGAAAAGGTTGTCAGCGCACCGCGGGTCATCAGCAGCTGTTTGCCGATCGCGACGATCTCGATAAGTTTTGTCGGATCACTGTCGAGATCGACCATGTTGCCGGCTTCGCGCGCTGCCATCGTGCCGGTGTTCATAGCGACACCGACATCGGCCTGGGCCAGCGCCGGCGCGTCGTTGGTGCCGTCGCCGCACATCGCAACGAGCTTGCCTTTTGCCTGCTCCTCGCGGATCAGGGCAAGTTTGTTCTCGGGTGTCGCCTGGGCGAGAAAATCGTCGACCCCGGATTCGGCGGCAATCGCGGCCGCGGTCAGCGGGTTGTCGCCGGTAATCATGACGGTGCGGATTCCCATTTGCCGCAATTCGGCAAAGCGCTCGCGGATGCCCCCTTTGACGATGTCCTTGAGATGGATAACGCCCAAGAGACGGTCGTCTTTGGCGACGGCGAGTGGTGTGCCGCCCTCCCTCGCGATCCGTTCGGCGATCGTCGTCGCTTGCCTCACCGTGTCGGAAACAGGCGCCGCGCGCAATGCGGCTCCCCCTGCGGTGCTGCGCCATACCGGACCCGCGCTGCTGCCTTCGGCAAAAGCGATGATGGCGTCGACCGCGCCCTTGCGGATCGCAACCCCTTCGACATCGATGCCGCTCATCCGGGTTTGCGCCGAGAACGGAACGAAGCGCGCATTGAGCGGTGCCATCTCGCGGGCGCGCAGGCCGTATTTCTCTTTCGCCAGAACCACGATCGAGCGGCCCTCCGGCGTTTCGTCGGAAAGCGAGGCGAGCTGCGCCGCGTCTGCGAGTTCGTTTTCTTGGCCGCCGGGGAGCGCGATAAACTCGGTTGCCTGCCGATTGCCGAGGGTGATGGTTCCGGTTTTATCCAGGAGCAAAGTGTCGACATCGCCCGCGGCTTCGACAGCGCGGCCCGACATGGCCAGCACGTTGAAGCGCACGAGCCGGTCCATCCCGGCGATGCCGATCGCCGACAACAGCGCGCCGATCGTCGTCGGGATCAATGTGACGAAGAGCGCGATGAGAACCACGACCGACACCGCACCCCCCGCATAAGAAGCAAAGCTCGGAATGCTAACCGTGGCGAAGACGAAGATCAGCGTCATGCCGGCGAGCAGAATGTTGAGCGCGATCTCGTTTGGCGTCTTCTGCCGCACCGCGCCTTCCACAAGGGCAATCATGCGGTCGAGAAAGGTCGAGCCCTGCGCCGCCGTGATCCGTACTCGCAGCCAATCGGACGTAACCCGAGTGCCGCCGGTGACAGCGGAGCGATCGCCGCCGCTCTCGCGGATGACCGGAGCTGACTCGCCAGTGATCGCCGACTCGTCGACGGAGGCCACACCCTCGATGACCTCGCCATCGCTCGGGATCAGGTCGCCAATCTCGACCAGCACCAGATCGCCAGGTTTGAGCACGGTCGCGTCAACCAGCTCGAAATTGCGCGAGTTGGCAGCGTGTAGACGCTTGGCCTTGGTCTCGGTCCGAGTCCGGCGCAGTGCGTCGGCTTGGGCCTTGCCGCGCCCCTCCGCCACGGCCTCCGCGAAGTTGGCGAAGAGCACGGTGAACCACAGCCATACAGTGATCTGCCCCGAAAACAGCGCGTTGGCGCCGACCACCGTGCCGCCCCCGACGATCAGATCGCGCAAGAAAAATATCGTCGTCAGCACCGAGACGATCTCGACGCAAAACATGACCGGGTTCTTGACCAAGGTTCGTGGATCGAGCTTGCGGAACGAAGCCCAGATCGCTGGCACGATCAGCGATCGATCAAGGATCGCAAGCGGCCGCACATGACGCTTGATGAGATCGGCTGGTGGCGACCCGAGAATCGGGGAGATCTCAGTCATTATGAACGTCCCTCAGGGATTCTGTTGCTCACGGCGCTGGGAAGGCCTTGCCCTGGTTCATCGCGACCTGCTCGACCGTCGGCCCGAGCGATATCGCGGGGAAGTAGGTCAGTCCCCCGATGATCAGCACGACGCCGACAAGAAGCCCGACAAACAGCGGCCGGTTGGTCGGGAATGTCCCGGCCGACGGTGCGAGGAGTTTCTTCTGCACCAGCGATCCCGCCACCGCCAGCAACGGGATGACGAAGATGAACCGCCCCATCAGCATCGCGCCGGCAATGGTCGTGTTGTAGAACAGTGTGTTCGCCGAGATCCCCGCAAAGGCGCTGCCGTTGTTACCAGTACCCGAGGTATAGGCGTAGAGAATCTCGGAAAAGCCGTGTGGCCCGGTATTGGCGATTCCGGCAAGCCCCGGGGGTAGGACGGTAGCCAGTGCAGTCCACCCCAATATCGACAGCGGCAGGCTCAAGAGGGCGAGGATGGTCATCTTGACCTCCTTCGACTCGAGCTTCTTGCCGAGATATTCGGGCGTGCGCCCGACCATCAGCCCGGCCACGAACATTGCGACGATCGCGAAGGCGAGCATGCCGTAGAGGCCCGAGCCGACGCCGCCGAAGATCACCTCGCCCAGCTGGATATCGACGAGCGGTACCATGCCGCCGACCGGCAGGAAGCTGTCATGCATCGAATTGACGGCGCCACATGAGGTGTCGGTTGTCACAGTGGCGTATAGCGCCGAGAGGGCGGGACCAAAGCGCACCTCCTTGCCCTCCATGTTACCGCCCGCCTGCAAGGCGCTCGGCGCGCTATCGACGTTGAAGGCGGCTACGGCGGGATTGCCGTGCGATTCGGACCAATAGGCGGTGGTCACGCCGGCAAGAAAGAGTATTCCCATTGCGGCAAAGATCGCCCAGCCCTGGCGTTCGTCATGGACCATGCGGCCCAAGACGTTGGTGAGGGCGGCGCCAATCGAGAAAATCGAGATCAGCTGGATAAGATTCGTCAGGGGCGTCGGGTTCTCATAAGGATGCGCCGAGTTGGCGTTCAGGAAACCGCCGCCATTCGTGCCGAGGATCTTGATTGCCTCCTGCGAGGCGATCGGGCCTTGCGCAATCGTCTGCTTGGCGCCCTCGACCGTGGTTGCATCGACGTAGGGACCAATATTCTGCGGCATTCCCTGCCAGACATAGAACAGAGCGATGACCACAGAGAGTGGCAACAACACGTAGAGAGTCGTGCGGGTCAGATCGACCCAGAAATTGCCGATCGCCTTCGCTTCGCGCCGGGAGAAGCCGCGAATAAGCGCCAGCGCCAGCGCAATCCCGGTCGCCGCCGAGACGAAATTGTGCACCGTCAGCCCGGCCATCTGCACGAGGTAGCCCATTGTCGTTTCCGGCACGTAGGACTGCCAGTTTGTGTTGGTGACAAAGCTGACCGAGGTATTAAAGGCGCTGCTCTGTTCGACCCCGCTTTGGCCCTGGGGGTTGAACGGCAAATACCACTGCAGCCGCTGCAGGGCATACAGGGTCAGAAAGCCGACGGCGCTGAAGAAAAGCATCGCGACGGCATAGGTCAGCCAGTGCTGCTCTTCCCTCTCGTCGACATCGCAGCACCAGTAGATCGCGCGTTCGACGGGTCGCAGAACCGGGCTGAGGAATGTTCGTTCCCCAGCGAAGACGCGCGTCATGTAGCCGCCGAACGGCCGGGTGATGAGGATCACGATCACGCTGAACAGCGCGATCTGGACCCATCCGCTGATGGTCATTGGAGGCTCCTAGAATCGCTCTGGGTTGATCAGCGCGTAGACGAGATAAACCATGATCACGATGGTGACGATCGAGCCGAGGATGTAATCGAACAGCATGGCTGCCTCACATTCTTTCGCAGGCGAGCACGTAGGGGATGGAAGAGACGAAAAAGGCGGCGCCGAGCGCGATCATCACGATATCAAGCATGGCGATTACCCTAAGCGATGCGGGCGCCGCAGGGACAGAACCCGAAATGGCGAGAGCATTTAACCTACCCACATATTGTCCTGCTCGGATGCGCCCGATTTTCGAGCCCGAGTCGAGTGGATCAGGTGCACTTCGGCGCATTAAAATTCCAGGCGCATCGGTGTGTGCCGACATAAGCAAACCATAAAAATTTTAAGCTGGTCTATCTGACGCCGGTCGCCCGGTTGCCTGATGCCTCCAAGGCTACCCGGAGAGATTTGATCCAGATCAGATTTGGGCGAGATTTTTTCATAATAATGGGACCGGTCACTGAACCGCGCCGCAAGCCCCGTTGCAGCCAAGCGCAAGACAGGGCGATTTCGCCGGTTCAGCGCTGCAATTTATCCAGTGTGATCGGCAGGTCGCGCACCCGCTTGCCGGTCGCGTGATAGACCGCGTTGGCGATTGCCGCCGCCACGCCGACGATGCCGATCTCGCCCAGCCCCTTGACGCCGAGCGGATTGACGATCTCATCCGGCTCGTCGACGAAGATGACCTTGATGTCGTGCACGTCGGCGTTCACCGGGACATGATATTCGGCAATGTTTGCATTCATGATGCGGCCGAAATTGTGGTCGACGAGCGTTTCCTCGTGCAATGCCATGCCGATGCCCCAAACCACGCCGCCCATAATCTGGCTGCTCGCCGTCTTCGTGTTGAGGATGCGGCCGGCCGCGACCGCGCTGACGACGCGAGTGACGCGGATGACGCCGAGCTGCTCGTCCACCTTCACTTCGGCGAAGACCGCCGAGTGCGTGTTTTGCGCATGCGAGCTGTCCTGGGCGAAGGTGGTGGTCGTTTCCTGCTCGATGCGGTCGACGCCGCCATGCCGCATGGCATCGGCGATCGACACCGTACGCAATGCGTCTCGCTTGCTAACTAGCCTTCCGTCCGCAAGCGCGACCTCGTCCACCTTTGCGTTTGCTAACGGCGAATTCGGCATCCGCTTTGCCAGGCGCAGCAATTCCTCACGGACCACGCCGGCCGTCGTCGTGATCCCGTTCGATACTGAGGCGGCGATCCAGGATCCGCCTTCGACCGGCGATTGCGGCAAGGTCGAGTCGCCGAGCTTGATCGTGACATTGTCGAGCGGCAGCCCCAGCATGTCGGCGGCGACCTGCGCCATGATCGTGTAGGTGCCGGTGCCGATGTCGGAGGTGGCGCAGGAAACCTCGGCATGGCCGTTGGCCGTGAGCACGACGCGCACCGCGATCGGCACCTGCAAGGCCTCCCAGACGCCGGTCGCCATGCCCCAGCCCACCAGCTCGGCGCCCTCGCGCATCGAGCACGGCTCGGGGTTGCGCTTGTCCCAACCAAACGTTTCCGCACCCTGGCGATAGCATTCGCGCAGGCTCTTGCTGCTATACGGCCGGTCGGTATGCTGGTCGCGATCCGAATAACATTTGAGGCGCAGCTCGAGCGGATCGAGCTTGAGCGCGACTGCGAGTTCGTCGATTGCGCATTCGAGCGCATAGACGGCGGGCGCGGCACTGGGGGCGCGCATATCACACGGCGTCGGAAGATCGAGTCGCGCCAGCCTGAGCGCATATTTAGCATTGGCGCATTTGTAGAGCAGGCCTGACCAGCCGGTCTCTTGCCGATGGAAATCCTCGTATTGTGAGGTCACCGTGACGGCTTCGTGCATGACCGCATCAAGCGTTCCGCCGGCATTTGCGCCCAACGTGATCTCGTGGATCATCGCCGGCCGATAGGCGAGCCCATACATCTGCTGCCGCGTTAGCACGAGGCGTACCGAGCGGTTCACCGCTCGCGCCGCGAGTGCCGCCAAAAGCGCCTGATATTGTGGGCGCAGCCCGGAACCGAACGCGCCGCCGACGAATGGAGACAGGACCCGCACCTCGTCCGGCTGCATGCCGAGCACGCTGCATAGATAGCGCTGAACGTTCTGCACGCCCTGGGTCTTGTCATAGACCGTCAGCTTGCCGTCCGGCTCAAAGATCACCGTCGAGGCAAACAGTTCCATCGGGTTGTGATGCTCGATTGGGACGTAATATTCGCCGCGATGGCGCACCGCGGCTGCAGCGAATGCCTGCTCGGCCGCGCCGCGCGGCTTTGGCGGGGCGAACGGATTCTCGTCCGGCTCCAGTGCGAAGGCCGCCTCACGCTGGCGATGGACGTCCGTGACGTACGCTTCCTCATCGTATTCCACGCGGACCAGCGATGCTGCAAAGCGCGCGATCTCCGGCTCTTCGGCGACCACCAGCGCGACCGGCTGGCCGCTGAACCAAATCCGGTCGTTATACAGCGGCCGAAACGGCGCACCTTCCGGAGCCACATCGTCCTTGTAGGCACTGTCGGTGCTCGCCATGGGTGGCCGATTCTGATGCGTGAACACGTCGATCACGCCCGCAACAGAAAGCGCCTCACTCGCGTCGATGCGCGCGATGCGGCCCTTGGCGATCGTCGATGTAACGACGCTGGCATGCGCGAGGCCGGCCGTATTGAACTCGCCGGCATATTTTGCCGCGCCGGTGACCTTTGCGCGACCATCGACGCGGGAGGTGGCCGTGCCAATGTAAGTCGTCATGGGCCTGCTCCTGCTCACCCGATTTTCTTATTGGACTGCGACTGGGGAGTGCCGGCCGTCGCCTGCGTCAGCGCACGCACGATGGCGCGGCGCGCGAGGCCGATCTTGAAGGCGTTGTGCTCGAAGCCCTTGGCGTCGCGCAGCAAGAGGTCCGCGGCGCGGGCGAACGTCGCCTGGCTGGCGTCCTGCCCACGCAGCGCTGCTTCGGCTGACGGGTCGCGCCAAGGCCTGTGTGCAACACCTCCGAGCGCCAGACGGGCCTCTTTGATCCTCTCTCCTTCCAGCTCCAGAGCCGCTGCGACAGATACGAGCGCGAATGCATAAGAGAGGCGATCGCGGATTTTGAGGTAGGTATAATTTTCCGAAAAGCCCCGCGCTGGAAGCTCGACCGCCGTGACGATCTCCTTCGGTTGCAGGTTCGTGTCGCGCTGCGGCGTGTCCCCTGGCAGCCGATGGAAATCCGCAAACGCAATCGCGCGCACTCCCGCCGGCCCGGTCACATAGACCGTGGCCTCGAGTGCAGCTAGCGCCACGCACATGTCGGAAGGATGCGTCGCAATGCACGCCTCGCTCGTGCCGAGGATCGCGTGCATGCGGTTGAGGCCCGCGATCGCGGTGCAGCCGCTGCCGGGCTCGCGTTTACTGCACGGGGTCGCGGTGTCGTAGAAGTAATAGCAGCGCGTGCGTTGCAGAAGATTGCCGCCGGTCGACGCCATGTTGCGCAATTGCGCCGACGCGCCCGCCAGGATCGCGCTCGCGAGCATCGGATAGCGTTGCGCGATCAGCGGGTGATAGGCGAGGTCGGAATTCGGCACCAGCGCGCCGATCCGCAATCCCCCGTCCGTCGTTTCCTCAACGGTATTGAGCGGCAACCGCGAGATGTCGATCAGCCGCGAGGGGCGCTCGACATCCTCTTTCATCAGGTCGATCAGATTGGTGCCGCCGGCGATGAATTTCGCCGTCGGATCGGCGGCAATCTGGCACACCGCGTCGGCAACATCAGTGGCCCGTACGTACTGGAAATTGATCATGATTGCCCCATCGCCTGCTGGATCGCCGCCACGATGTTGGGATAGGCGCCGCAGCGGCAGATATTGCCGCTCATCAGCTCGCGAATTTCGTCGGGGCTCTTGGCCTTGCCCTCGGCGATCAGGCCGGCGGCCGAGCAGATCTGTCCCGGCGTGCAATAGCCGCACTGGAACGCGTCGTGGTCGATGAACGCCTGCTGCAACGCATGCAGCGCGCCATTCGTCGCCAAACCCTCGATGGTAGTCACTTTGGCGCCGTCCTTCATCACGGCGAGCGTGAGGCAGGAATTGATCCGCCGTCCGTCCACCAGCACCGTACAGGCGCCGCATTGGCCGTGATCGCAGCCCTTCTTGGTGCCGGTCAGGTCGAGATGGTCGCGCAGCGCATCGAGTAGGGTTGTCCACGGCGCAACCTCGAGCTGCGTCGCGACGCCGTTGATGGTCAGCGCGACCGGAATCCTTCCCGGCGCCGGGACTGTCGGCCGGGCCGTTGTGCTTGCTCGCGCCATTGGCATCTCCGCATGTCTCGAAGGGGTTTTTCACAGCGAACGCGCGACAACCCCAATGCTATCCCGACCCAAGCGCGGGCGGCCGCTCAGCGGCCGACGAAGACAGGCGCGCGCTTTTCGACGAACGCCTTGGCCGCCTCTCGATGATCCTCGGTGCGGCCAGTCTGCACCTGGTGCGCCGCTTCCATATCGAGGAGCTCGGCCAAGCCGCTGCTCTCGGCGCAGTTCATGTTGCGTTTCATCAAGCTGAGTGCGATTTGCGGGCCTTGCGCCAAGGAACGGGCGAGCTCCATCGTGGCATCGCCGAGCTGATCGTCGGGCACGACGCGGTTGACGAGCCTGAGCGACAGCGCCTCGTCGGCATCGACCGGGCACCCGGTGAAATAGAGCTCGCGCGCTTTGGCAGTCCCGACGAGTCGGGTCAGAAAGTAGCTGCCGCCGAAATCGCCGGAGAAGCCGACCCTGACGAAGGCGGTCACCAACCTGGCGGAGGCGCCGGCGATCCGCAGATCGCAAGCCAGGGCGAGAGCAAGCCCGGCGCCTGCCGCCGGACCATTGATCATCGCAATCGTCGGTTTCGGCAGCTCGTGCAGGATGCGCGACAACTCCATCCGTGACCTCAAACGAGCCGTCGCCTCCGGCACGCTGCGACGCTCGCCGCCCTCTTCGGCCATGCTCTTGACATCGCCGCCAGCACAAAAGGCTCGGCCGGCGCCAGTCAGCACGACCACCTTGACGGCTGGGTCGCCGGCCAGCTGAGGCAACCCGCGCAGCAAGCCCTCCATGATCGGCGTCGATAGCGCATTCATCCGCTCCGGCCGATTGAAGGTCAGTGTGGCAATGCCGTCCTCAATGGTTTCGATCAGTTCCGGCTGGGCATACATTTTTTCCTCCGTTCCGACGATCTTACGCGGCCAGCAAGCCTTCGAGACGGCTTCTGATGATCGCCTCGGCCTCTTCCATGATCCGGTCGATCAATTCCCTGCAGGTCGGAATGTCGTGGATTAGCCCGGCGACCATCCCGCAGCTCCAGGCGCCCGCATCCAGTTCGCCATCCTGCAGGACACGGCGGTTCCCCGCTCCGCCAACGAGGTGGCGAATTTCTTCTATGGTCGTGGCAGCACCCTTGTCGCGCTCGATCGCGAGGATTTGCTCGACGGCCGCGTTGGTCAGCACTCGCTCGGTATTGCGCAGTGGCCGCATGATGAGGCGCGTCTGTAATTCATTCGCCGCCACCAGCGCCTGCTTGACGTTATCGTGCGCCGGCGCCTCTTCCGTCGCAATGAAGCGCGTGCCCATGTTGATGCCGTCCGCGCCGAACGCCAACGCGGCGACAAGGCTCCGCCCATCGGCCATACCGCCCGATGCCACGAACGGGATCTTCAACTCCTCGGCAACCCGGGGCAGCAGGATCATATTTGGGATGTCGTCTTCGCCCGGATGGCCGCCGCACTCGAACCCGTCAACGCTGATCGCATCGCAGCCGATCCGCTAGGCGGTCAGCGAATGACGCACCGAAGTACATTTGTGGATGACTTTGACCCCGTGCGCTTTCAAGGCCGGGATGTATTGCGCCGGGTTGCGGCCGGCGGTTTCGACGATCCTTACGCCGCCTTCGACGATCGCGTGGATATATTCCGGGTAGGGCGGTACGGCAAATGACGGCAGAAAGGTCAGATTGACGCCGAACGGCTGGTCGGTCATGTCGCGGCAGTGACGGATTTCGCGCCAGATCCTCGGCGGTCGGTAGTGTCAGACCGGTGATGATGCCGAGCCCGCCAGCATTCGACACGGCGGCTGCCAATTCAGCGTAGCCGACACGATGCATGCCGCCTTGGATGATCGGATGTTTTATTCCGAAGAGTTCGGTTATGCGCGTTCTCATCGCTCTCCGTTCTTTCCTGGGAGCCCCTACTGCAGTGCGGGCGCGAAGTCGGTTCTGCGTCGTCGTCAAGCGACCGGCAAATAGCGACCGAGGTGATGGTGTAACCAGCTCACCCGTCTAGGAACAGCCGTGCATGCTGGAGAAAGACTTCCGCGTGCTGCGATTGTGCTCCGTGGCTGGCATCCGGATACATCACGAGCTGGGCATCCGGCAGGTGCTGGGCCAGGAGGAAGGCGTTGATCGGGATGACGACGATGTCTTTGCTCCCATGCACAATCAAGGTTCGCTGGCGGATCCGAGGCAACATAGCGTAGCGGTCTGTCGAAGGAATGGAGCCCCATTCGCGGATCGCCCCCAGCTGAGCGCCTGCCGCCTTCATCGAGACTGGCGCGTCGCGATCCATGACACGAAGCTTCAATCGTTCGATATAGGCTTGCCCCGCGGCTTTGCTGGCCTCACTCGGAGTGAAGAACGCGGACATGAGCAGAGCCACTGGATCGGCCAACAGGTCGGTCGAGAGCTCGGTGAAGGTCATGCCTTCTCCCCCACGCGGGCCCGTCCCCAACAGGATCATCCGCCGGATCATGTCGGGATATTCGAACGCAAGTTGCTGCGCGATCATGCCGCCGAGCGAGAACCCCACGACATCCATGTTTCTAACATCGAGCGCGCGGCAAAATTCGACACAGTCCCTTGTCATCGCTGCGACGGTCGAGGGCGTTTCACCACTTGAGCCCCCAACGCCAGCGTTATCCAACAGGATGACCTCCCGCTCTGCGGCGAAGGCATTCGTCACCTTTGGGTCCCAGTTATCCATGTTCGCGGCGAAGTAATTGAGCAACAGCAGGGGAAGCCCGCCGGGCCGACCAAAGCGCCGGTACGCGAACCCGACGTCTCCGACCTGAACGAACCGTGTCGGAGCGGTTTCGTGCGTATCATTGGACATCAGCTTCTCCTCGCGCGGTTTCAGCCCCCAGCTCGGCAGAGGAACGACAGAACGATATGAAGTGGCTGATATAGTTGGACACTTGCTTTCACTCCGGCCTCATACGGGCCACTACAGGGCCAAGCGGTCAGCCCATGGTCAGAACCATACGAAAGCGCGCCTTCCCAGCCATCATCTTCGCGTAGGCATCCGCCGCCTCCCCAAGCGGGACCGTCTCGATCATGGCGGACACGCCGCTCAGCGCACTGAAACGGAGCGTTTCCTCACCGGTCGCCGGGTCCCCCGTCAGGGCACCTTCGAGCTTGCGGCTCCCGAATATGAGATCCATGGCCGAGACCTCGATCGGCTCAGGCCCGACGCCAAGGACGATCGAGACACCGCCGGGACGCAACCCCTTGAAGGTCTCGGTGACCGTCTTGCCGCCGGAAGCCGTTATCAGAATGATTTTGGCGCCGCCGAGCGCCTGCAGAGCCTCGGCGGGCTCGGTAGCGGCGTTGTCGATGTAGTGGTGGGCGCCGAGCTTCTTCGCCAGTTCCGCCTTGTCGGCACCACGGGCAATCGCCGCGACCTCGAACCCCATGCGCCGGGCGTATTGCACACCCAGATGACCCAGGCCGCCAATACCGAGCACAGCGACAAGATCACCGGCCTTCGCCGGTGCGTTTCGCAGAGCGCTGAACGTCGTCAGCCCTGCACACAATAGCGGCGCCGCATCGACAGACGACAGGGAGTCTGGGATTGACACGAGCCCGCTGGCCTTGGCGATCATCACTTCGGCGTATCCGCCATCATCATGAATGCCGGCAAATTCCTGGTTCCGGCAGTTCACGAGATCGCCGTTGCGGCAGAACTCGCAATAGCCGCAAGACCCGCCGAGAAACCCGACCCCAACGCGCTGACCGGCGACCCAGCCCTGAACACCGGAACCAAGCGCATCGATCCGCCCGACGACCTCATGGCCTGGGACGCGTGGCCATTGGATCGGAAACAGAGCTTCCACTGTACCGGAATCCGAGTGACAGACTCCACACGCCTCGACGCGGATGCGCACCTTGCCGGGCCCCGGAGCCTGCAACGTCTTTTCTGTCAGCTCCAGACGGCCTTGGCTGACCGCCTGCACTGCGCGATAGGTCGATCCGACTTCCATCAATCACCTCAATTAGTCTGGCTAAGTGTCGCAGTCCTTGCGATCATGAAGAGCACAGAATCCAGCTTTCCTTGAAAGGACGCCCCCAATCGGCCGAGAAGGAAACAGGGAGTTGGGGACGCGCATCTCCGAGAGCGTCGTGGTCGCGGATAAAGGCGACGTCGTCATCTGACGAGAAGCTCAGATACTGATCACCACTTCTCGACCCACGGTCGTAGGACGACTTCAAACGCCCAAGTCGACCGATGCTGGCGGTGCAGCTGCAGATAGGTTTCCCCGATGTGGTCCGGGTCGGCCATGTTGTCGTCGACGGTGGTTCCGGCCAGCCGGTGGGCACGAGTTCCGTCCTCCTGCGTCCAGCCAACTGCAGCGTCAATCGGCACTTGTGCTACGTGGATACCTTGCGGCATCAGTTCCCTCGCCATGCTTTGCGCGAGTCCGGACTTGGCATGGCATGCCATTGCAAAGGCACCGCTCGATGGGTAGCCTTTGAGCGCTGCGCTTGCGTTCGTGAAGATGATCGTTCCTTTGGTGCCGTTCGCGTTCGGTTTGTTCTCGCGCATGAGCCTGGCCGCCTGCTGACCCACCAAGAAGGCGCTGAACGCCGAGTTTCGAAGTGTGTCGAACGCCATACTTGGGTCGGCTTCGGTAATCCCCTTTCGAAAGATGCCGGGAACCCGGCCGTCGATGTTGTGCACGACAAGCGTAGGAGCCCCGAGGTCCCGAACAACATTCTCAAACAGCAGCTCCACGGCTCCGGGCTCGCTTGCATCGCACGCGTATCGCCGCACGCCGTGCGTCTTCTCCAGGTTTTGCAGGACCGATTTGTCCGGGTTTCTAGCCGCGACGCCGACAGAGATGCCGTTATTCGCAAACAGCCTCGCACAACTGGAGCTGATTCCGGGGCCACCCCCAACGATCAGTGCCACGTCTCCTTTGGAAGGCCGATTGGCGGGTACTGTCATGCGTCGTGCTCCCATAGTCGAAAGTGAGGGCCCTGCCGCTTCCGTGCTTTCACGGCCTGCAGATGCCGGCGGTATTGGTCGGCTAAGAGGTCAATCGCTTTTCGGGAATTAGCACTCGGCGCCCGGCGACAAGGTCCGGAACGATAGCGGGTGTCAGGCCGAGACAAACAGGTCGAGACCGGCGAGCGGTCCGCCCGCTTGCTGGAGTCGTCCGCCGGTGACGAGGCCTCCGAGGTCGATGGCTGCAAAGCCGAAGCTCTCGATCAGGTCTTGCACGGCCTGCTTCGCTTCGTCGTCATCGCCGGAGACAAAAATCACGCGTGTGCCCTGGTCCTTGCTCGGCCCTTCATTGAAGTGGGCCATGCGAATGGAATTGAATGCCTTAACGATGCGCGCCCCTGGCGCGAAACCAGCCACAATCTCGCTGGCGCCGATACCGCCGAGGTCGGCAAGGACGAGCTTGGGACTGGTCTCGGCGAACGGGTTGGTGGCGTCAATGAGGACACGGCCGTTCCACTCGGGCAGGCCTTGCAAGGCCGCCTCGACGTACTTCCACGGCACGGCGAGCAGCACGTAGTCCAGACTGGCCGCATCCGCGACGGTCGCCGCCGAAGCGCCTTTGCCGAGTTCGGCGACCTTGCCGGCGAGCGCGCCGGGACCGCTCCGACTGCTCAAGACAATCTCGTGTCCCCGGGCAAGCGCCTCACGCGCAACTGCAAGCGCGACCTCACCTGCCCCGATCGTCCCGATCCTCATCGGCCGGTCCTTTCGATTTTTAGAGAAGCGTAATTCCCCACGACTCTGTTCCCTCTCCAAGAGGTCCGGCCATAGCTAGTTCTGAAAGAAAACTTTTCAAGATAATTTTCGATCGATACGCACCTCGCGTCCGCCGTTGCACTGAGGCGATATGCGGCAAAAATGGCACCCAAGCACGCTGCACGACGGTTCTCTCGGCCAGTCTAAAACGCGGTTTGTCGTTTGTCGGTTGACAGTTTTAAAATCACACCTATTATCGCTGCCATTGTTTACGCGCGAGTAAGCAGCGAGGCGTTCATGAACGGGACGACGGCTCGACAGGAAGCGGAGAAGATCCTGGCTAAGCTTGCGGAACGGATCAGCGATGTCATCAAGCCGTTCGCGCGCCAGGGCCCGGACCATCCAGCCCTAGGCCAGGGCGATGTCACCTGGGCCTATGCCGATTTGGCGGCGGTCGTCCAAAAAGGCTGACCAACTCAGCGCAGCTTATGGAGCCTGACACGTGCCCGTGAGCAATTTATTCATATAGAGGACACCTTCATGCCGATCTCAGCGACGCCCTATCGTGAGCCGCGGTTTGCGATGGTTAACGGAAGACGCATGGCTTACATCGATGAAGGAGTTGGTGACCCGATCGTCTTCCAGCATGGGAATCCCACCTCATCCTACCTTTGGCGCAACATCATGCCTCATTGCGAAGGGCTCGGGCGCTTGATCGCTTGTGATCTGATCGGGATGGGACGCTCGGACAAGCTGCCGGACTCGGGGCCTGAACGCTACAGCTACCACGAACAGAGGGACTATCTGTTCGCGCTGTGGGAACAGCTCAACCTTGGAGACAAGGTGATTGTGGTGCTCCACGATTGGGGTTCCCTTTTAGGTTTCGATTGGACGCGCCAACACCCCGATCGAGTACAGGGAATCGCCTACATGGAGGCGATCGTTCAGCCCATAACCTGGGCGGATTTCCCTGAAGATGCGCGATCCATCTTCCAGGGATTTCGTAGCAACGACGGCGAGATGATGGTGCTGGAAAAGAATCTCTTCGTTGAGAGCGTCTTGCCGGGAGCCACATTGCGCAAGTTGAGCGACA
>Ga0306926_10001307_pt1 | contig 24600 bp, 19 predicted proteins | sample flu12Cox44000178_FD_203759 | JGI IMG/M metagenome (GOLD analysis project Ga0306926, IMG submission 203759) | Lab enrichment of tropical soil microbial communities from Luquillo Experimental Forest, Puerto Rico - flux8day.12C.oxic.44.000.178 (v2)... | ecosystem: Environmental > Terrestrial >...
GCGCCGTGCGTGCGCCGGCGCTTGTCGTGTGGGGCCGCTACGACGAGCTCGCCGACCCGACCGGGGCCGATCGCCTCGGGAAGACGATCCCCGGCGCCCAGACGGTCATCATTGACGACTGCGGGCACATGCCGCAGCTCGAAAAGCCGGAAGAGTTCAATCGCGTGGTTCGCGAGTTCCTGATGACGACGCGCACGAGCTCGACCCCCTGATGGCTGTCGCGCGCGCGACCGTCCCGCTCAATCGCGCGCTGTCGAAGCTTGGCATCCTGTCTCGCGCGCAGGCCACGCGGGCCATCCGCGCCGGCCGCGTGAGCGTCGGTGGACGCGTCGAGCGCGATCCGCTGCGCGCCGTGGTCCCCGAGCGGGCGCGTATCGAAGTCGACGGCGTCCGGGGAGTGAAAAGCCCGTGGCGCGCAATCGCGTTCCACAAACCCCGCGGCATCGTGACGACCAGGCAAGACCCTGAACACCGCCGGACCATCTACGATGTCATCGGGATCGCCGCCCGCGGGCTGATCCCCGTCGGTCGCCTCGACCTCGCGACATCGGGACTTCTTATCCTGACCAGCGACACCCATCTGGCGGACTGTTTGACCGATCCCGCCAACGCCGTTCCGCGCGTGTATCTGGTGACGGTGCGAGGGCGGGTGACGGCCGACGAATGTGCCGCGCTCGAGCGAGGCATCGGGACCGGCCGCGAGCGTCTCCGGGCGGCGTCGGCCGTCCTTCGGAAGGGGTCTCAGCGGGAGTCACATCTGACGATCGAGCTCCGCGAAGGACGGAACCGCGAAGTCAGGCGCCTCTTCGAGGCGATCGGTCGCGAGGTCACGCGGCTGAAGCGCGTCAGGTTCGGACAGATCGAGCTCGGCGACCTCGCGCCCGGTCAGTGGCGCGAGCTGTCGCGCGAGGATATGATTTTCGGATGGACTTTTTCGCGCCCGCCGAAGCCGCCGTTGCCCCCCCGCTGAGAGAACGCGCCGAGATTCCCGACAGGTTCAAATGGAACCTGACGCACATCTTCCCCGACTGGAGGGCATGGCAGGCGGCCTTCGACGAGCTGGAGACGAAGATTGGCGCGTACGCGGCGTTGCAGGGGTCTCTGGCAAAGGGCGCCGATCATCTGCTGGCGGCGATGAAGCTGTCCGACGACATCGGCCAGCTGTCCTATAAAGTGTGGTACTTCGCGTCGCTCAAATACGATGAAGACCAGCGGGACAACCAGATCAATGCGCGACGCCAGCAGGTGCAGATCCAGTTCGCCAAGGCGAGCCAGGCGAGCGCGTGGTTCAACCCGGAGCTGCTCGCCATTCCCCTTCCGACAGCGCAAGCATGGATGGCGGGGAACGCGGAGCTGGCCGTGTACCGATTTGCAATCGAGGATCTGTACCGTCAGCAGGAGCACGTGCTGGACGAGAAGGGCGAGCATCTGCTCTCGCTTTCCAGCCGCTTTTCGTCGTCTCCCAACGATACGTATTCGGCGCTCTCGACGGCTGACGTCAAGCATCCAACAATCACGCTGTCGTCCGGGGCGGACGTCACGCTGACCTACGGGCAGTACCGCGCGATCCTCGCCACCAACCGGCACCAACCGGACCGCGCGGCGGCGTTCGCGGCCTATCACAAGATCTTCGAGGCCAACGTCAACACCTACGCGTCGCTCTACAACGGCGTGTTGCAGCGGGACTGGTTTCACGCGCAGGCGCGCGGCTACCGGTCGACGCTCGAGGCGGCGCTCCACGGCAACAATATTCCGACGGCGGTCGTGACCAATCTGATCGAGTCCACGAAGGCAGGAACCGAACCGCTCCGCCGTTATCACCGGCTGCGGAAGCGCGTCCTCGGCGTGAGCTCGTACCACAGCTACGACGGCACGATTCCGCTCGTCGAGTTCGACGAGCGCTATCCGTACGACCACGTGCTCGAATGGTTGCCCGCTTCCGTCGAGCCGTTGGGAGACGCGTACCGGGGTCAATTGCGCGACGTGCTGCACGGCGACTGGATCGACGTCTACGAGAACCTGGGCAAGCGCAGCGGCGCCTATTCGGCGCCGGTCTACGGCGTGCACCCGTACATGCTGCTCAATTACAACGACACGCTCGACGCGGTCTTCACACTGGCGCACGAGATGGGTCACTCGATGCACACGCTGTTGTCGAACGCGCACCAGCCGTTCGTCTATTCGGCGTACACCATCTTTGTCGCCGAGGTGCCGTCGACGCTGAGCGAGATGTTGTTCCTCGAGCACATGCTGAAACGCGCGCGGAACGAGCGAGAGCGGATCGTGCTCCTGCAGCACGCCATCGATGGCATCGTCGCGACCTTCTACACGCAGGTGTTGTTCGCGGACTACGAGCTGCAGGCCCACCGGCTCGTCGAGGAGGGGCAGCCGGTGACGAGTGAAGGGCTCGGGCAGATCTCAGCCGAGCTGTTCAAGGCGTACTATGGCGATGCGCTCGAGCAGGACGAGGCGTTGCGCGTGACCTGGGCGCGCATTCCGCATTTTTACAGCACGCCTTACTACGTCTATCAGTACGCGACTTGCTATGCGTCGAGCGCGCAGCTGATGAAACAGCTGACGTCGGGATCGGAGCCGGACCGCGCCGACGCGATCGAGCGCTATCTGACGCTGCTCAGATCAGGCGGCAGCGATCATCCGATGGCGCTGCTCCAGCGCGCGGGGGTGGATCTCAGCCGGCCCGAGACCGTCCGCGCGGTGGTCGAGCAGCTCGACGGGCTCGTCACACGGTTGGAACAGGCAATCGGGGCGCTCGGATGAGCGTGTGAGCAGCCGGGGCAGTGCGCTTGCTGCGGGTGTGTTGGCCGCGTTGACGCTGTACGCGGGCATCCACTGGGGCTCGACGGTCGCCGGAGGCGCCGATTCGTACGGCTATGTGAGTCAGGCAAACCTCTGGCTGCGCGGGCAGCTCCGGATCCATCAAGACATCATCCGCGCTTCTCCCTGGCCCCTCGCCATCAATACCTGGGCGCCGCTCGGGTACAGAGCGTCTCCCGACATGCAGGACGCGATCGTTCCGCTGTACTCGCCCGGCCTTCCGCTGCTGATGGCGCTCTTCCAAAGCATCGGCGGGTTCTGCGCAGCCTTTCTCGTCGTGCCGATCTGCGGGGCGGCGGTCGTGTGGTTCACCTACCTCCTGGGCCAGCGCCTCTTCGCGACGCCGCGCATCTCGCTGGCTGCCGCGGTGTTCGTCGCGACGAGCCCGATCTTCCTCTATCAGCTGATGAACCCGATGACCGACGTGCCTGTCACAGCGGCGCTCGCGCTCGCGATGCTGCTGGCCATCGACGGCTGGCCGGCCGCAGCCGGCAGCGCTGCGGGCCTCGCGATCCTGATCAGGCCGAACCTTGCGCCGGTAACCGTCGTGCCCTTGGCGTGGCTCTTCCTCACGCGCGGCCGCGCGATCAGCTTCCTGCTCGGCCTGGCGCCCGCAGTCATCGCCATCGCGACAATCAACCGGGCGCTGTACGGCGCGCCGTGGATCTCGGGCTACGGAACGCTCGGTGATCTTTACGGGACCCTCTACTTCTCGACGAACCTCAGGCAGTTTTCAGCGTGGTTGTTCGCGACGCAGACGCCCTTCGTCTCGCTGGCCGCGATCTACTTCATCGCGCCCGCTTTATTTGTTCCGGCGCGCATTGCGTACCCCCAACTGCTCGTGGGTGGCTCGCTCGCGGCGACGGCGTTGTGCTACCTGTTCTATCTGCCGTTCGACGCCTGGTGGTATCTGCGGTTTCTCCTGCCGATGTGGCCGGCGATGATGCTGTCCACGGCCGCAGCTGTCGACGCCCTCACGCGCCAGATGCACCGACACGCCAGCGCCACCGCGCTCGCGATATCCATGATCGTCGTCGGGACCGTCGGCGTAAAGACGGCAGCCGAGCGGCTTGCGTTCGATATTGGCCGCGGGGAGCGGCGCTACATCGACGTCGCCCGCTTCGTGTCCGGACACGTGGATCCGGCAGCGGTCGTGATCGCGCTGCAGCACACGGGGACATTACGACTCTATGCGGGCCGCCTGACCCTCCGGTTCGATCAACTCGATCCGGCCTGGCTCGATCGCGTGGCGGAATTCCTGAACACGAGCGGGCGCCACCCGTACATTGTGCTCGAAGGCGACGAGCTCAAGGTCTTCAAGACGCGTTTCAGCGGCAGCGAGCTGGGACGTCTCGATTGGCCTCCGATGGCGATGTTCGAGAACCCTCGTATCGTCATCTACGACGCCGCCGATCGGAGCGGCACGGGCGCGCCGCTCGCCATCGCAGCGACCGCATCGCGGCGCGTGGGATGGCGCTGCGACCCTCCTTATTAGCGCGAGCGTCGACGCGTGAAGTAGAACGCTGCGGCGATGCCGAGGACGATGGCCTCGACCGCGAGCTCGCGCCGGGTCGCGTGCGACAGGAGCCAGACAATCATTCCTATCGCGAGCAGTGGAATGGTCAGCCCTCCCGGCAACCGGAGCGGGGCGCCTTCCGATCGAACGTTGCGACGTTGAAGCTCCGCAGCGGCTGCAACCGCCGTCCCGTACAGCGTCAATGCGGAGACGTTGGCCAGAATGGCCAACTGCGCGAAGGTGCCGCTGATGGCAAGGGTCGCGACCACTATCGCGTAGAAGGCGATGGCGACATGCGGAGTCCGAAAGACCGGGTGCACGCGACGGAACGGCTCCGGAAGGGTCCCGTCGCGCCCGAATGCGTACAGCACGCGCGGGCTGCCGAGCATATCCCCCGAGATGTACCCGAACATCGAAACCGCGCCGCCTACGAGCACCGTTGCGCGGCCCGTCGCGCCGAGCACGCGCGAGGCGGCTTCGGCCAGCGGTGCCGACGCGAAGTTGGTGAGCGACGAGCCGAGCAGCCCTTGCGCGACCACCTGAATCAAGAGGTAGAACGTCGTCGTGATCGCGAGGGCCGTGAAGATCGCGCGTGGCACGGTGCGGGTCGGGTCGCGGATCTCCCCGGCCGGGGCGACCGCGATTTCGACGCCGGCGAAGGCGAAGATCAGGATGATGGACGTGCGCCCGAGCGCCGCGAGGCTTGGCGGGCCGGGCCAGCGCAACGCGTGAGGATCGATGGACCAGATCCCCGAGACCACGAGAATCGCCAAGGGCAGGAGCTTCGCGACGGTGACGACCTGAACGACGCGCGATCCGGACCTCACGCCGCGCACATTGACGAAGGCGAGCGCCCCGAAAAGCGACGCGAGGAGCGCGCCGCGCGCCGCCTGGTTGTCGACGATCGACGTCAAGGCCCCGATCGACCCTGCGAATGCGCTCGCAACCGAAGCCACCGCGAACGACGCCATCAACCAATACAACGCGCCGGACAGAAAACCCACGAACGGACCGAAGGCGACCTCGATGTACGCGTAGAGGCCGCCGGTCAACGAGACCCGGCTCCCCGCCGCGGCAAAGCAGGCGACGATCAAGCCCATCACGCCCGCGCAAACGATGTACGCCAGCGGCGCGGCGGGGCCGAGCCCACCCGCCACGATCGCCGGCAGCACGAAGATGCCGGCGCCGATCGTCTGATTGACGATGCTGGCCGTGAGCGCCGGCAAGCCGATGGCTCGCAGGAGGCGGGCCTCGCCGGCGCGAGCGTCAGCTGCAGCCTCCGCAGACCTCGTCATCGTTACGATGCACTCTATCTCAGCTTTTGGGGGAAGACGTCATTCCTGAGCTGGACCAGGAGCCACGAGTACCGAGCCACGAGCTACGAGTACCGAAGTACGAGCCACGAGCTACGAGCCGCCAGCACCGAGTCACGAGGCACGCTGCTTGCGTAGACAACGGTAGAGGCAATACCAAAAAGAGGAACTCCAGGGGGACGGGTCATGGGGACAGGATCGTCGTCGAGCATGGGCGTTGGATCGTTGAAGGAGCTGTACCTCGCTGAGCTGGGCGACCTGTATGACGCGGAAACCCAGAAGATGCTGACGCTTGCTCGGCTTTCGGAACTGTCGCGCACGCCGGAACTGCGCGAAGCGCTGACAAGGCAGTGTGTCGCGGCCCGGTTGCACCTGGAGCGATTGGAGCTGATCTTCACTCACTGGAGTGAGGTGCGCCATGGACGCCGCTGCATGGGGCTGGCCGGGATTGTCCAGGAAGCTGACAGTCGCGTGAATGCCGCGACGACAGACGTCGCACGTGATGCCGCCATCATCGGCGCGGCCCGCGGCATCTCGCACTACGAGATTGCGGCATACGGGGTCGCGTGTATGTACGCGCGCTGGCTCAACAGGATGGACGACGCGCGGCTCCTCGAAGAGACGCTGGACGAGAAAGAGCGCGCCGACCGGCGGTTGACGGACATCGCGGAGGCCAGAGTGGGCGCATCGGCGGCCTAAGCCGCGTGCGTCGCCGCCACTTCCGCAGCCGCTCTTCGCCCGCTCTCTACCGCTCCGTTCATATACCCCTGCCAGCGGATGCTGGTATGTTCCCCGGCGAAGAAGATGCGACCGACCGGCCGCGCCAGCCAAGCCCGCAAATCCGGGTCGAACGCTGGATCGAAGAACGCGTATCCGCCGCGGGCATGAGGATCGTCTTCCCAGATAACCTGCCGCGATGCGATCAGCTCGGCGTTCTTGGAGCCGAGCCAGTCGAGGGCCTGCACGAGCCCCTGAGGGCCGTCTTTGGCGACCAGCGCCTGCGTGGCATCGCTCGCGCCGCCGCCCGCGAGCAGGGAGAGGATGCCGGAACGGCCGCGCTGCTCCTCGTTGCCATCCCACAGCGCGCCGAAGGGAAGCGGCGACCCGAAGGCCCGAGGACGTCCGCGCGCGCGCCAGAAGCGTCGGGAAAACTGAAGAAGCGTTTTCGTCGCCCTCCCGTACTTCAGGGCCGCGATTGCATCGTGCTGGCGCGCAGGCAGCGGCGGGGTAATCGGGATTCGCCGAACAATCGTTGCCGGCAGGGCGAGGACGAGGTAGTCGCAGCCGACCTGCGACTGACCGTGCGCGCTCTTCACTATGACGCGCACGCTCGGACCGCGCTGCGAGACGGCGATCACTTCGGCCTTCAGCTTGAGGCGCTCGCCCAGCCTGGCGGCGATCGCGGACGGCAAACGATCGTTGCCGCCTTCGATTCGATAGAGATGTCCCGGTCCCGCAAAGCCTGATCCACCGAATTGATCGACGAGCGCGATGAGCGACAGCTCCTCGGGATCGGCGAGGAAGAACCCCCTCAGCCCTGTGGCGGCGGCTCGCAGCTCCGGATCCGCTTTCACACCATCGAGCCATGATGCCACCGAGCGCCTGGCGATCGCGGCCGCGATCGGCGTGTCCCACCGCCCGTCCGCAAGCCTGTAGGGGCGGATCGTTCCGGCAAGCGATTGCGCGAGCCGGCTCCAGCCGCTAGTCGCGGCCTGGGGCGCGATGCGCGGCCGCCCGGCGCTGTCGGCCCGGACGTAGGTGAAGCCGCCGCTCAGGATCCGTTTCAGGCCCAGTCGATACTCGCTGGCGAGGGCGCGAATCTCTCGCTGATCCTCGTCGATCAGGTCGCCGCCCGCTTCCCCGTGCTGGGCCTCGACGAATCCATCGCGAATCGTCCAGACGCGCCCTCCGACGCGGTCGCGCACGTCGACCACGGTCACCTGCGCGCCAAGGTTGATGAGATCGTGAGCTGCGGCAAGTCCCGCAAGCCCCGCGCCGGCGACGAGAACGGACGTACCGGACAGGGGCGGCATCTCTCGATGGGCGATCTTACTGCTAAACTCCACGCATGCTGTTCATCCTGACGTTTCTTGCGGCGACCTACGCGCACCCCGAGCAGCTCGTGGACACCGAATGGGTGGCGGCGCACGGCGCTGATTCGAACGTCCGCATCGTGGACATGCGGCAAAGCGGCTATGCTGAGGGTCACGTCCCGGGCGCCGTTCCTTTGTCGCCCGTCGCGATTCGCGACGCGAAGGCCCCACCGACATTCCTGCCCACGCCCGCGGCCTTTGAAATCCTGATGGCGCGGCTCGGCATCGCCGACACGACGCGCGTCATCGTCTACGACGAGCGGGGGGGAATCTACGCTGCGCGGCTCTGGTGGATCCTGAGCTACTTCGGGCATCCGGACGCGGCGGTCATGAACGGCGGCTGGACCAAATGGACCGTCGAGCATCGCGCGACGTCGTCCGACGCTCCGTCCGATGTGGCGGTGAGGACGGGCGCCCGCTTCACCCCACGGCCGCGGCCCGAGATGGTCGCGACGGCAAGCGACGTCGTCGCCGCCATCAACAAACCGGGCGTCAAGATCGTCGACGCGCGCACGACGGCCGAGATCGAAGGACGCGACCTGCGCGGAATCAAGCGCGGCGGGTTCATTGAGTCGTCCGTGCCTGTTTATTGGGAGGACCTCCTTGATCCTCAGACGAAGACGTTCAAGTCCGCTGAGGAGATCCGCAGAGTTTACGAAGCCCGCGGCGTACTTCCCTCTCATGAGGTGATTGCCTACTGTCAGGTCGGCATGCGCGCGTCCGTCGATCTCTTCGCGCTGCATCTCATCGGGTACTCCAAGGTGAGGAACTACTACGGCGGCTGGGAAGAGTGGGGCAACCGCGACGACCTGCCGATCGCCACCAGGAAACCCGCGGCGGCGGCTGCGGCCGGCGCGTCGGCGCCCGCCGCGCCGATGGCCCCAGCGAAGAGCAAGCTCCAGTCGGCCGATCTGCTGAAGTTGCGATCTGTCGCGGGTGTCGCCCTGTCCCCCGACGGGGCGCACGTCGCGTACGTGGTCGAGAACAACGACGGCGCCGGCCGGCCGTACGGCCAGGTGTGGGTCATGAACATCGCGGACGGCAAGTCGCTTCGCTTGGACGCCTCTGGTGACCCCGTCTGGTCCCCGGATGGCCAATGGCTCGCGTATCGGGGAAGCGTCGGAGCACAAGCGGGCCTCGTCATATCGCGCGCCGACGGCACGAACGCCAGGCTGATTGCCGAGGTACTCGGCACGAACGCGCCCCTGCCCGGGGCCAGCACGTCGCCCTCGTGGTCGCCGGACAGCAAACGCATCGCTTTCGTGTCTTCGACGCCGGGGCCTGAAACCGCCGACGCTACGGGTGATCCGATCGTCATCACGCGTTACTTGTACAAGCCTGACGCCTCGGAGGGGTTGACCCATTTCAACGACAATCGGCGCTTGCACCTCTTCGTGGCCGATATTGCGACAGGCAAGGTCGAGCAGCTCACGGCCGGCAATCATTACGAGCACTCGGTCGACTGGTCGCCAAATGGCGAAGAGCTTCTGTTCCTCACGAACCGTGACGCGGACGATGACGAGTTTTTCAACTACGACGTGTTCGCGCTCAAGCTCGCGGACAAGTCGGTACGCCGCCTGACCGCGACGGAGAGCAACGAGTACCATCCCCGCTGGTCGCCCGACGGCCGGATGATCGCGTTTCAGGCGACGAGACGCGGGCTCACCGATCGCGAGACGACGATGGAGGATACCCACGTTTGGGTGATGAACGCGGACGGGTCCGGGCGTCGAGACCTTGGTGGCGGCGTGGACAACCGTCAGGGCGTTCCGCAGTGGAGCGCCGACGGCGCCTCGCTCCTGTTCACGGTGCAGGCTCGCGGGAATGTGCGCCTGTATCGTGTTCCGGTCGGCGGCGGCACCCCGGAGATTGTCGTCAACGAGCGCGGGGCGGTGGGCGCGTTCTCGACCGCGAAGACGACGATCGCGTACTCGCTGACGACGCCGTCCGATCTCGCCCAGCTCTACGTGCTGGCGAGCGGTGGGCCGCCGCGCCGTATGACGGAGCTGAATGCGCAGGTCCTCGGAGGCAAATCGCTTGCGGACGTCGAAGCCTTCACGTTCATCTCCAACGACAACAGGTTCGAGGTGGAAGCGTTCCTGACCAAACCCGTGGACTTGGACCCGTCGGGCCTCCAGCGGTATCCGCTCGTGGTGAACATCCACGGCGGCCCGCACGGCCAGCAGGGACCGGCGTTCAACTTCAGAAACCAGGTGTATGCCGCGCGTGGGTGGGCGACGCTGATGGTGAACTACCGCGGGTCGACGGGCTACGGCCAGGGCTTCGCCGACGCCGTGTTCGGCGACCAGAACGGCAAAGAGGGGCAGGACGTGTTGTACGGCCTCAGCTCGGCGATCCGCCGCTATCCATGGATTGATCGCAATCGGCTCGGCGTCGAGGGAACGAGCTATGGCGGCCAGCTGAGCGCCTGGCTCATCACCCAGACCAACATGTTCAAGGCCGCCATTCCGACCGCCGCGATTACCAACATCGTCAGCTACAACTACATGACCTACTACAACCAGTACGAGGCGATGGAGTGGGGGACCTATCCACATCAAGGCACGTTGATGGACACGCTCCTCCAGCGCTCAGCGCTGCGCCACGTCGCTAACGCACACACCCCCACGATGCTGGTGCATGGGGAGAACGACAATGATGTGCCGATCGCCGAGGCGGAGCAGTTCTACGTGGCGCTGAAGGATGTCGGAACCGAGGCGATCATGGTGCGGTATCCGCGCGAGGGGCACGGCATCCGCGAGCCCAAGCACGTCGTCGACTGGACGGAGCGAAGCATCGCGTGGTTCGAGAAACACTTCGCCAAGCCGTCGAGCTAGAGCTGCTCAACGCGGTAGCCTTTTGCTTTGAAGATGGCGAGCAATCCATCAGGGCCGACGAGGTGAGCGGCGCCGACGACGACCATCGCGCGCCCGCTGCGAGCAAAGAGGCCCTCGAGCTTCGGCAACCAGTTCTTGTTGCGATCGACCAGCAGGCGTTGATACAACTGCGGCTCCTGCTGCAAGTCCTTCAACACGATGCGTTCGACGGCCGGGCCGTCGCCCATCCGCCACGCCTCGATCAGCCGTGACACGCTGGCCTGCTCGGTGTCGATGCTCTTCAGCGTCTCCGCGAGCAGGTGGTCCTGCAGGTCTATCGGCATCTCATCGAAGCGCGAGATCTGATACTCGGTCGTCTCGAGCCCCTGGACGAGCTTGCCATCGGCTCTCGCCTGATCGTAGAAGTGCTTATCGAGACCGAGATCCTGGTCGAAGCCGGCTTTCTGCCACTCCATTGCCTCGAGCGTCAGCGCGATCATCCACGGCTTGAACTGTTTGAGTGCCTCGATCGGCAGACCAAGGTCCTGGGCCTTCTTCGACAGCGCCGCCATCGTGGACGGCGACAGCACCTTGTCGAGCGGAACCGACGACGGCTGCATGCCGCGCATCAGCGTCGTCGTCTGCGTCATGGGTGAGGTCATTTCGGCGATATCCACCTCCTCGATGAGCAGGTCAGAGTCTTTGTAGGCCTTCTCGAGCGCGGGATTGAGCGGGTAAAAGTCCTTGCTAAGGAGGTGGACGGAACCGACGACGTAAATCGCGCCCTGGGGGCTGACGACTTTCCATGCAAACGCGCGCGGCGGCGTTGCGGGGGCCTCTGAGCGCCCCGCTCCAGCCGCGACGGTCGCCGAAGCGATGAGGGTGACGACGGCGGCCAGAGCCGGCGTTCGCAGCCACGTGTGCGTAGGACGGACGGTTATGTCAAGTTTCGTGGGGTTCATTCGACTCTCAGGATCCCTTTGTCTATCGGTGGCCCGTCACGGTCCCGGCAGTGGTCGAGTGCAGGGGTGAGAAGAGGCCGCCCGTCACACTGCGAGCATCTTCCCTGGGTTCGCGCGATTATCCGGATCGAGCGCGCGTTTGATAGCCCGCATGACGCCGAGCGTAGGGCCGTGCTCGACCTCCATATATCTCACCATGCACCGCCAGTGTACGGTCGCCTGGGTCAGGTCGGTCAAGTGGGTCGGGTGGGGGAAGCCTGAGTGAGGCATCATCTTACGGACGCGCTGGCGTGCCGGATGGGCCCCAGCGCCACTGGAAAAAAAGTGGCAAGAAGGGAGGCACCATGTTCCGCCGTGGTTCAGCCGCAGCCGCTCTGATCGGGTTGGCGTTCGCGTCGACGTCGGCCCAAGCGCCGACTTTCAAGCTTGTCGGCGACCGATTCAAGCCCCTGACCTACGAGGAGATGACCCGGGAGCAACGCCTGATGATCGAACACCTGCTGCAGGGTGAGCGCGCGTCGACGGGCGGTCCCTTCAACGTGTTCTTGCGGAGCCCGGAATTGGGCGACATCGCCCAGCAGCTCGGCGCCCGCGTTCGCTTCCACTCGTCGCTGTCCGATCGACTGAAGGAGATGGCCATCCTCATGATCGCGCGCGACTGGACCGCCCAATACGAGTGGTACGCGCACAAGCGACTGGCGCTTCAGGCCGGACTGAAGCCGGATCTCGTGGACGCGATCGCGGCGGGCAAACGTCCTGCAGCGATGGCGCCCGACGAGAGCGCGCTCTATACGTTCGTGACAGAGCTCCTCGACACCCGCCAGGTGGACGACCCGACGTTTCGAGCCGCGGTCGCCGCGTTCGGCGAGCGGGGCGTTGTGGACTTGATCGGCCTGATGGGGTATTACCAACTGGTCTCGATGGCGCTCAATGTCGATCGCTACCCGTTGCCTGACGGGGCGCGCCCGGAGCTGCCGGCAATTCCGCGCGCCGCAGGACCAGGACGGCGTTGAGGCCGCCGAAGGCAAACGAGTTCGAGATCGCCGCGCGTGCCGCCAGCTCGCGCGGAACGTTCGGCACGTAGTCGAGATCGCAAGCGGGATCGGGCTCCGTGTAATTCGCCGTCGGCGGGATGACGCCGTGCCGCAGCGCGAGAATGGTGGCAATCGCCTCGAGCGCCGCGGAGGCGCCCATGGCGTGACCGTGAACGGCTTTGGTCGAGCTGATGGCGAGCTTCGTCGCGTGCGGGCCGAACGCCAGCTTGAGGATGGTCGTTTCGGTTGAATCGTTGAGGCGCGTAGCCGTGCCGTGCGCGCTGACGTAGTCAATGTCGCAGGGCGCGAGGCGCGCCTGCTCGAGAGCCATCGCGATGGCGCGGGCCGGCGACCGCGTTCCGGGTTGGGTCATATGCTCCGCGTCGGACGTGGTCCCGTAGCCGGCGAGCTCAGCGAGAATTGGCGCCCCGCGGGCCGTCGCGCGCTCCCACGATTCGAGGACGAGGATTCCCGCGCCTTCCCCGAGGACCATTCCCAGCCGATCGCGGCTGAAGGGGCGGCAGGCGCGCGACGGGTCGCCGGAGGGCGCCGGTGCCAGCACGCGCATCGCTTCCCAGCAACGTGTGATGCCCGGCGTGATCGGCGCATCGGCGCCGCCGGCGATCATGACGTCGGCGCGCCCGGTGCGAATCATCTCCGCCGATTCACCCAGCGCGTGCGCGGCGGCTGCGCACGCTGTGGCGATAGCGAGCGCGGGTCCGCGCAAGCCGTACCGCATGCTGATATGCGCGGCAGGTGCGTTGTTCATGATGCGTGGGATGGAGAAGGGGTGCGCGCGCGTCTTGCCCTGGCCGTACAGCTTCTTGTACCCGTCGTCCTGCGTCACGGCCCCGCCCATGGCGCTTCCGATGGCGACTCCCGCTCGATCCCGCTCGCCGTCGGCGAGCATCAGCCCGGATTGCGCGCAGGCCTCGGCGGTGGCGACGAGCGCGAACTGCGAGAAGCGATCGAGCATCTCGCATTCGGTATCGTTGAAGTGCGACGCCGGATCGAATGAAGGAACTTCGGCCGCGACCTGCGCGAGAAAGCCGGTCGCGTCGAAATTCGTAATCCGGCGCACGCCGCTCCGGCCCGCGGACACGCCGGCCCAGAAAGAGGGCACCCCCAGTCCCAGCGCGGAGACCGCGCCCATGCCGGTGACGGCAACGCGTCTCACGAGCGGGTCCCTCAGGACGCGCTCGCGCCTTCGGCGCGCTGACCGACGAGCGTTCGCACGCCCGAAACGATCTCGCCGACCGACCGCATCGACAGGGCAGCCTCGTCGGGCACGACGATCTTGAACGTGTCCTCGATGGTGAAGATCAGATCTGCCGCGTCGAGCGAATCGAGGCCCAGTTGCTCGAAGGTCGTGGCCGTCGTCACCGACGCTGGGTCCACCTTCTTCTTCTTGGCAATGGCCTCGATGACCTGGCGTTCGATGTCGTCTACCACGGAAAGCTTTCCATCCACGACCGGTATCATAACGACTATTGTTTTCTCACGCACAGATGTTATTCTTGCCGTGCCGACCCTGCATGCGACACCCAGCCACAGCCCAGATTGAAGAGGGCGTCATCGACGTGCTCAAGAATGTCAGCCGGCGACCGATCGAGCCTGCGCTCGAGAGCGATCTCGTCGCTGACCTCGGGTTCGATTCCCTCCAAGTGCTGGAGGTGATTGCGGAGCTCGAGGATCGCTTTGACATCTCGATTCCACTCAACGACGTGCCGGCGTCGCGCAACGTGGCGCAGGTCGTTGCGCAGGTGGCCCAGCTCCTCGGGGAACGGGCGCCTCGGCCAACCGCCTGATGGCCCGACCGCGGACGTTGCTCCAGGCTCTTGCTGCGGCGGCCCGCGCCGGAACCGGCTACAGGTTCATCACCGCTCCTCATGGCGATCTGGAAAGCGGCATCCGGAGGGAAGGGGTCCCCGGAGTCGGCATCCGTGGGGAAGGGCCCTCCGGAGTCAGGGACATCGCGCGCACGTACGAAGAAGTGCAGCGGACCGCCTTTCAGGTTGCGCGCTGGCTTCGCGAGGCGGGCTTGAGACGTGGGGATCTGGTCGCGATCGTGCTCCCCGACGCGGAAGCGTTTCTGACCACGCTGTTCGGCGCGTCGATGGCCTGTCTCATTCCGGCGTCGCTCTATCCTCCGTCGCCGACGAGCGACCTGCGGCGATACTTCGAGCTGACGGCCAACACCATGCGGGGCGCGAGCGCGAGGGCCGTCGTCACGACGGCTCTGCTGGCCCCCCATTTCGAGTTGCTGCGCGCAACCTGTCCCTCGCTCTCGCTCGTCCTGGTGCGTGAAGCGCTCGACGCTCCAGTGTCGGAGCCGGAGACGATGCCGTCGCTCGACGACATCGCGTTCGTCCAGTTCACGTCCGGGTCGACTTCGACGCCCAAAGGCGTCGTGCTGACCCATCGGAATGTTTGCGAGAACGTCGACGCCATGAATGGGCCGTCGGGCCTCGCCACCGGCGGCAGCGACGTGGCCGTGAGCTGGCTGCCGCTGAATCACGACATGGGCTTGGTCGGCATGGCGCTCGGCCCGTTGTACTCCGCGCGTCCAGGCATCTTCATGCCGCCGCAGCTGTTCGTCAGGCGGCCCGCCGAATGGTTGCGGACGATGACGCGGTACGGTGGGACGATCAGCTTCGCGCCGAATTTTGCCTTCGATCTCTGCGTGCGGCGGCTCAAAGATCGGGACCTGGTCGGGCTCGACCTCTCGGCCTGGCGCGTTGCCGGTTGCGGCTCCGAGCCGATTCACGCCTCCACGCTCGCTGCCTTTGCCAGGAAGTTCGCCGCCGTTGGCTTCCGGGAGACCAGCCTCTTCCCGAGTTACGGGCTCGCCGAGTACGTGCTCGCCGCAACGTTCCCGCCCAGGGGGCGGCGTCCCAGGACCGATGTCGTGTCCTCGACCGACCTCCACGAACGTCGGATAGCAACGCCGGCGAGGAGCGACGACAGCACGGTGACCTTGGTCAGTTGCGGGAGGCCTTTTCCGGGGCACCGGATGCGGATCGTCGACGACGCCGGGCGCCCGCTCCCCGAGCGGCAGGTGGGCGAAATTGTCCTCGCCGGTCCTTCCGTAATGGTGGGCTACTATAGGCAGGATGCGCTGACGGCCCAGACCGTCCGCGACGGGTGGCTCCACACCGGCGACCTCGGATATGTTTCGGGCGGCGAGTTGTTTGTGTGTGGCCGCGCGAAGGACATCATCATCGTCAACGGCCGCAAGTACCATCCACAAGATCTCGAGTGGGCCGTGGACGAGCTTGCCGGCGTGAGGCGCGGGCGCGTCGTCGCGTTCGGCGCGAGCGAGCTTGGACGCGCCGATCGCGTCGTGATCGTCGTGGAACCCAATGGCACCGTGCCGCCTGACACGCTGACCGAGACGATTCGGCGCCAGGTCGGCGATGTATTTGGACTGTACGTCGACGAGATCGCGCTGGTACCGAGCGGGACGGTAGGCCGCACGACCAGCGGCAAAGTGCAGCGCGCCGCCACGCGGGCGCGCTACGAAGAGATCTCGAGGTAGCGAGGCTGATGGATCTGCTCGATAAGCTCCGCGCAGTCGAACAACGCCGCGACGCGTTCGCCGCCAGGTCGGCCTTGCCCGGCCACACGGTCATCGAACGGGTGCTCGGTCCGTGCGAGGTCGTGATCCAGGGCCGGCCGACACTCATGTTCGGATCGAACAACTACCTTGGGTTGACCCTGCACCCGGAGGTCGTCGCGGCGGCGGGGCGCGCGGCCGCCGACTATGGCAGCGGCACGACGGGATCGCGTACCGCCAACGGCACGCTCGGCATTCACGAGGAGCTCGAGCGGCAGTTCGCAGACTGGTTCGGCAAGCGTCATGCGATCATCTTCAGCACCGGCTATCAAGCGAACTTGTCGCTTATCGGTGGTCTGTGCGGTCCCGGCGACGTCATCCTCATCGATAGCGACAGCCACGCCAGCATTTATGACGCGACGCGGCAGACGGCGTCGCAGGTCATTGCCTTCCGCCACAATTCACCCGACAGCCTCCGGAGGAAGCTCGAGCGCCTGGGCCCGAGCGATCGCAACCGGCTCGTGGTCGTCGAGGGGCTGTACTCGATTCGCGGCGACGTGGCGCCGCTCCGCGAGATCGTCGCCGTGAGCAAAGCCCATGGCGCCTATCTCCTCGTGGACGAAGCGCACTCCCTGGGCACATATGGACCGAGCGGGCTCGGGTGCGCCGAAGATCAAGGCGTCCTTGACCAGGTCGACTTCGTCGTCGGGACGTTCTCGAAATCGCTCGCGGGAATCGGTGGAGTGTGCGTCTCCGACCATCGCGAGCTGCGCGCCCTGCATTTCCTCGCGCGCGCCTACGTCTTCACCGCGTCGGGCTCGCCGTCGAACATCGCGAGCGTCGGCGCCGCGGTCCGAGTGATTCGGAGGCAGCCGGAGATGCGCGAGCGCCTCTGGGCGAATATCCGGCAGCTTCGCGAGGGGCTGAAGGCCATTGGATACGCCATCGGCGAGAGCGAATCCCCGATCGTGCCTATTCTCACCGGCGAAGAAGATCGGACGGTCGCGCTCTGGAACCGGCTGCTGACCGCCGGGCTGTACATCAACGTAATCGTACCGCCCGGTTGCCCCACCGACGACTGCGTACTCCGCGCCAGCTGCTCAGCTGCACATACCCCCGAGCAGGTGTCGCGGGCGCTCGATATCCTTGCTCGGGTGGGGTCGGACGTCGCCGTTGCCGGCGGCGTTCGCTGAGCACTCTTCTTGCTTCTCGACCGCAAAATGCCGGTCAATTGTTGAAACGACGTCCACTGATGTCATCAGTTCTGAACGACTTGTCCTCATGAGACGACTCACGCTTGGGCTTGCGATGATTTCAGCCTTGAGCGGCGTGACTCCCGCTTTCGGCGGGGTCCCGCCGGTTTCTCTCAGCGTCGCGGGGGCCGGATATGCCCTCGACGTCCTCGAGCGTCGCGTGCAAAGCGATCCCGAAAGCCTGCAGGTTGCCGCGGAGTACCGCCAGCAAGTCATCGCCGCCGGCGCATACGATCGCGCCATCTCGCTTTTCGAGCGGTTGTCGAAGCGGCCAGGCGCAGGCGCTCATGCGTTCGTCAACCTCGCCCTCGCTTACGTCGACAAGGTGCCGGTGTCGGGATCGATCAGACAAGCTCTTCTCGGCCGCGACGCCATCCGCGCACTCTCGCGCTCAATCGAGCTCGCCCCTTCGGAGCTCGCGTTTTTCGTGCGCGGCCTGATCAATCTGTACTACGACCGTGCGATCTTCCATCGCACTGAGAAAGGGGTGGCGGATCTCGAGGAGGCCCGGCGCCTCACCGTCGCCGCGCACCCCAACGCGTCGTACATGCCGCGAATCCTGCAGACGCTCGGCGACGGCTACTTCCGGCTCGACCAGCGCGACAAAGCGCGCCAGACGTGGCGCGACGGCCTGGCCCTGGCGCCGGACAGCGAGCCGCTTCGCCAGCGACTGACGGCGTCCGACGAGGGAGCGCGGAGCATTGTCGCCCAGGCGCTCAATGCCGATGTGCGTGTCGACACCAGTCTCCATGAATTGAGTCTGACCCAGGCGACGCCGCCCATTGGCGGCTTGCGATGACGCGCCCTGATCTGACGCTCGTCATCCCCACCTACAATGAGCGCGACTGCCTCGATCGGCTCCTCGAGCGGATCTTTCGGGTTGCCGACGACCACAGGATGAATGTCCAGGTGATCGTCGTCGACGACAACTCGCGCGATGGAACCGGTGACCGCGCGGAGGAGTGGGCGAGAAGCGGCCGCGTTCACGTGATCCATCGGCCTGACAAGCTCGGGTTGGGCAGCGCCGTTCTGGACGGGTTCGCACTCGCCACCAGCGACGTTGTTGGCGTCATGGACGCGGATCTCAGCCACCCGCCAGACCTTCTGCCGTTGCTCTACGCGACGATGGTCGGCGGCGACCTGGACATTGTGGTTGGCAGCCGCTACATCCCCAACGCGGGGACACGCAATTTCCCCCTCCGCCGGCTGGCGTTGTCGCGGATAGCGTGCTGGCTCGCCCGACCGATCACGCCCGTGCGCGACGCGACTTCCGGCTTTTTCCTCGTTCGTCGTGAGCGCTTGAACAGTTTTCGCACGTCCGTGCGAGGCTTCAAGATCGGTCTCGAACTGTTCGTGAGAGCGCGACCCAAGCGCGTGGCCGAGGTTGCGTATGTCTTCGTCGGACGCGCCGCGGGAGACAGCAAGATGACCGTTCGGGAAGGGCTGACCTTCCTGCGGCAGCTCGCCGCCCTCTACTTGAGCGCGGTCTTCCAGTCCCCCGCGCGCCCCGGGCACCTGATTGTGTCTGCCCGACCGGACTCGCGCGCGACCGTGTCCGCCGCAGGGCGGATCGGGGCCTGACCTGACCTCCGCCTGAAAGGAGCGGAGTGTGCATCGGCTCGCGCGCATCCCTCGAGGCGATCCGCGCGTCCTATTGTCATAGCGCACACGCCGGCCGACGAACGCATTCGCCCGCTGTCCTGTGCAGGTTGGACGAAAACGCAAACGGACCTGACCTTCGAGATGCGCCCGCCCGAGATACAATGAATCTGTCCGACTCGATGACCGTCAGGCTTCCGCTCTTTCGCTATTTCGTCGCCATAATTCTCATGTCGGCCGTCGCGGGCGCGGGTGTGCCGGCTCGGGTTGATGCGCAAGAGCGTCAGAGCGCGCTCGTCATCACGATCACGACCGAAAACGGATCGATCTTGCTGCCGGGCGCGAGCGTGCGCGTCGCGTTGCTGAGTGGCCGCGCGGTCGTCACCGAAGTGTCCGACGGTCAGGGTCTCGTGCGCGTCGACACCTTGGCGCCCGGCGTGTACCACGTTTCCGCCGCGCTTGCCGGCTTCCAGGAGGCGACCGCGACGGTGAAAGTCGAGCCCGACAAGCCTGCGCAGGCGACGCTCGATCTCCGGATCGCCGGCCTGACGGAGGAGGTCAACGTCATCGGCAACGCCGAGACCGCCCCGCCCACGATTGGCGCAGGGCTGAGCACCAAGGGCGTGCTCGAGAGCCGCATTGTCGAGCAGCTGCCTGTGCGCGATCACAGCGTCCTGTCGGCACTCAAGCTCCTCGCCGGCATCGTCGACGGGCCCGGCGGGGTGAGCATCAAGGGCGGTCGGACGAATCAAAGCGGGTTGCAAATCGGCATGACCGCTCAGACCGATCCGTCCACCGGTGCGCCGCTCTTTCGACTCCCGGCCGACGCGATCGAGACCGTCGAGGTGCTGCCGAACCCGTACTCCGTCGAATTCGGCCGTTTTTCGTCTGGACTGACGGTCATCAACACGAAGCGCGGCGGCGACGAGTGGCGCGTGGCGTTGAACGCGCCTGACATCAGCTTCCGGACGGCGCGTGGCGCACCGTGGCATCCCACTGGGCTCGAGGCGTTCGGGCCGCGAATCGGCGTAGGCGGACCGCTGGTGAAGGATCGGCTGTTTCTCGAAGAGAGCGCGCAGTTTCGCTACGAGGTGTCGGAAGTCTGGAGCCGGCCCCCCGACGAGACGAAAACGAGCAAGTGGCTGAGCACGTTCACGCGCCTCGATGCGAACGTCTCCCCGAAGCTCTCCCTCGTCGGCAACGTCAATCTGTTTCGGAGCGCCGCAGACAACGTCACCTTGAGCACCTTCAACGGGCCAAGCGTCACGCCGGACGAAACGGACCATTTCACATCAGGCAACTTGTCCGCCCACTCGACGTTCTCCGACAAGATCGTGCTTGAATCGACGGTGCAGGCCAACGCCCTCACCGTCAACGTCGAGGGACACGGGACGGCGCCCATGCAGCTTATCCCCTCCGGCAACTTGGGCAATTTCTTCAACCGCCAGAATCGATCCACGGCGACGCTGCAGTGGGTCGAGGCGATGACAGGATCGTTCGAGTGGGGGCACGTGACGCACCTCTTCAAGGCCGGGCTCGACGTCATGCACTCGGACCTGGTTGGCAGCAGCGACAGCGGACCTGTGTCAATACTGCGCGATGATGGAACGCTCGCGCGGTCGCTGACGTTCTCCGGTCCGGTGTGGCAGAGCCTCACGACCACCGATCTCGCGCTCTTCGCGCAAGATCGCCTGCAGCCGTTTTCCCGCCTGCTGCTCGAGTTTGGCGGTCGCATCGACCGTGACGGCGTGCTCGAGGAGATCAATGCGACGCCGCGGGTCGGCGCCGTCTTTCTGCTCACGCCCAAGGGGACGGCGGCGATTCGCGCCGGCTACGGCCTGTTCTTCGAGCGGACCCCTTCGATTGCCGGCGCGTTCGGGCAGCTCGACGCCAGCACGGACCTGCGCTACGCGGCCGATGGCATCACGCCGCTAGGTCCGCCGGTTTTCTACCCGCATGTGACTTCACCGGATCTGGCCGTGGCCCGCAGCGCCACCTGGAACCTGCAATACGATCAGCAGCTCACGCGAAGCCTCTCGTTCCGCGCGGCGGCCCTGAACCGCAGAGGCTCGAACGAGCTGATCGTCAACCCCGTCGTCGCCGCACCGGGCAGTCCGGCCGCGTTGCTGCTGTCGAGCAGCGGGCGTTCCGCGTATGCGGAAGGCGAGGCCACGTTACGATACGCGCCGTCACGCCAGTTCGAGGTGAGCGGCACGTATGTCAGATCGTCGGCCAAGGCCGACCTCAACGCATACACGGCGTTCTTCGACAACATCCGATGGCCGGTGATCGGCCAGGACCAGTACGCGCCGACCTCCAGCTCGGTGCCCCATCGCCTGATTGCGCACACGCGGACGATCTTCGCGAATCGGGTGCTGGTATCGTCGATCCTCGAGGTGCACAGCGGATTCCCCTATTCGCCCGTCAACGCCATGCTCGATTGGGTCGGGCCGCGCAACCAGCTGTTCTACTTTCCGACGTTCACCATGCTCGACCTGGACGTGGAGCGCAGGTTCACTTTCATCAAGGGCAAACCCTGGATCGGCGTCCGCGCGTACAACGCGCTCAACCGGTTTTCGCCGACCGAGGTGCAGGCCAATCTGTCTTCACCCGCGTTCGGATCGTTCTACAACTCGTACGGGCGGCAGCTGCGGCTGCAGGTCCGCTTCGAGCCCTGACCGGAGCGCCCGTGCTGGCGCCAGCGCGGTGACTGCCTCAATCGCGAGCGCGATCACGACGGCGTTCCTGACGACCACGAGGGCGAGCGCGTAGCGTGCGCCGACGATTACGTCGTCATAGAACAACCAGAACGCTTGGGTCAGGAACACGGCGCACGCCGCCAGCACGGCCCGCCGATAGCGGCCTTCGTTCCACGCGAGCGCCCCGCCTGGGACGAGCCAGCCGATGAACTGAGCTGAAAACAGGGCAGAGAGCGATAAGAGAGTGGCGACCGCGGCGAGCCAGGCCGTGCCTGGCGCCCTCCCGCCGAAGCCCCGCCACGTCGACCAGATGCAAACCGGTGCCGCGGCCGCGAACAGCGCGATCGACGTCGCGCCGTTCAGCGTGCCGATGCGCCAGGACCCGCTCTCGAGACGAATCGGACCCCAGCCAATCAAGTGCAACGCGCCTCCAACAACGCTTTCGATCTGCCAACCCGTAGAGCCGCGGAAGGTGAGCACTTCGAGTACCGAACGCTGACCGGCAACCCGGAGCGCTAGAGCGGCCAATGCGCCCGCGCTGAGGACGAAGACGATGGCCGCGCCGCGCTGTCCACGGTGCTGACGGGACGGCAAGAGGCCGGTCGCGAACACCAACGGCCAGAGCTTGAGCGATGCGCCCACCGCCAGCGCGCCGGCCGACCAATAGCTCCTACGCTGGCGCCACGCTGCGACTGCCAGCGTCGCTGCAGCCATTGACCAGAGGTCGATTCGATTGAAGAGCAATGAGGACACAGGGGCCGATACGACGGCGTAGTAGGTGGCTGCAGCGGGACCCCATGCCCAGAACAGCGACAACACAATGACCGCGTCGGCGCACGCATTGAGGGTGACGACGCCGCGGGCGAAGGAGGCGCGTCCCCCGGCCACGGACCGAAGCGCCTTGAACACCAGCCACGTGCCGATCGGGTGCTCGACCTGATAGTCGACGTAGGGACGCCCGACGCCGCTGGCGATCTCGAAGTAACGATCGAAGTCGCCCGCCGGGTTCGGCGCGTTGAGAAAAGCCACCAGGCCGGTGACGAGGTGAAGGCACATGGCAGCGACGAGCGCCCGCGTGACCCACACGGTTGTCACGACCGTGTTCCCACCTTTCTCTTCAAGGCTGGCCGGCCGCTCAGCCAAGCATGGTCCCGGTACCAAGCTGCCGTAAGAAACACCCCGTCTGTCAAATCGACGCTCGCCACGACACCCAGCCGCTCATGCATGCGATCGACGTGGCACACGAAACCTGGCGCATATAGCTCCGAGTAGCGCCGGCTGTTGATGGTGGCCGGCCGGCCGGTGAGGGCGCCCGCCAGGTCCCCCAGTACGGCGCCGGCTCGTGTGAGCGCGCGTGGAACGTGAACGAGCATGGCTGTACCCCGGACCGCCGCCCCCACCGTCTCGAGCAGCCGGCGCGACGTGACGGCCCGCTCGTGGCCGATGAAGATGACATCGTTCGCTGGTTCGCGATCGACGGCCGCGAGGATAGCTCGCACCGCATCTTCGACATAGATAAAGGTGTACGCCGCCGACGCCTCGCCGACGAGCGGCAGCACACCCAAGCGGGCGTAGCGGAAGAGCGGGAGCATCGCGCGATCGCCCGGGCCATAGACCACGCCTGGCCTGAGGATTGTCCAGCGCAGGTCTTCGAGGTCTCGCACGACGCGCTCGCCCTCGAGCTTGCTCTGACCGTACGCCGTGATGGGGCGGGGCTCATCTTCCTCGGACCTCGGCGCGGATCCCGGGGCGGGCCCTGCAGCGGCCAGGCTCGAGATGTGGACGAGCCTCGCGCGGGCGTCCCGCGCAGCGCGCGCGACGACCTCGGTGGCGCCGACGTTGGCCGTAAAGAAATCCTCCCGCCGGACGGCCGATACGACGCCGGCCAGGTGAATCACGACGTCAACGAACTGGAGCGCCGACGTCAGCGCCGCGGGATCGAACGGGCGCGTGATCGGGATCGCCGTATCTCCGCGCGCAGCGAGCGAGGCGACCACGTGCGTTCCAATGAAGCCGCTTGCGCCGGTGACAGCCACACGCATCAGGCGATGGGCTTCTGGTAAATGCGGTACGTCTTGTAGCGCCTGGCGCCATGCGCCTCGGCCGGCTGGTTGATGTCGGTGTTGTCCTCGAGGACCCATGAGAATTCGACGCGCTTGTACGGCGTCCCCTTGACCTGACGCTGAAGCTCGATCAGGAGGAGCGGGAACAAGCCCTGCGAGCGATACGCGGGGTCGATACCCAGCAACAGGAGCCGGCCCTGGTTGACATAGTGCCGACGCCTGAGGAGCTTGATCAGGCCGAGAGGGAACAGCCGGCCGTCCGTGCCGCGGAGCGCCTGGTTGATGTCGGGCAGCGCGACGGCGCACGCGACCAGACGTCCATCGGCCTCCGCCACCACGGCGAACCGTGAGTCGAAGATCTGCTTCATGTCTTTCGCGATGTGCCGGAACTCCTCGACAGTCGGCTCGACGAATCCCCAGTTACGCTCCCAGGCGCTCGCGTACAACTCGCGCAGACGGTCGACCTCGCGCGTGAACTCATCCATCCTGATCGGCCTCACGTCGATGCGCAGCCGTTCGCGCCGCCGCTCCGCGAGACGCGTGACGACGGGCGGCACCGGCCGCTCGAGGTCGTAGAGCCAGGCAAAGAGATCCTTGATCTTTCGGTAGCCGGCTGATTCGATGAAACTCGCGTACTCCGGAGGATTGTGCGGCATCAGCAGCATCGGATCGGTGTCGAAGCCGTCGATGAGCAGGCCGCAGTTGTCGTTGAGCGAAGGATTGATCGGCCCGCGAACCAGGGTGCGGCCGCGCCCGCGGCCCCATGTCTCGACGGCCGACAATAGAGCCCGCGCGGCCTCGCCATCGTCGGCCTCGAAGAAGCCGAACATGCATGCGTTGTCACGGTGCGTGTCGTTGTGC
>Ga0306926_10001308_pt1 | contig 24572 bp, 20 predicted proteins | sample flu12Cox44000178_FD_203759 | JGI IMG/M metagenome (GOLD analysis project Ga0306926, IMG submission 203759) | Lab enrichment of tropical soil microbial communities from Luquillo Experimental Forest, Puerto Rico - flux8day.12C.oxic.44.000.178 (v2)... | ecosystem: Environmental > Terrestrial >...
GGAAACCGCGCAGAAGCGCGAGCGGGCCGCGCTCGCGGTATTGCGGGATGAAGCGCTGCGCTGCTGTCCCGAGCCCGAGGTCGATCGCCTGCCCGATCAGCATCACCCAGGTCCAGACATAGACGTAGATGCCGAACTGGAAGCTGCCCATCCAGCGCGCGAACAGCACCTGCGAGCCGAAAGCAAGCAGGGCGCTCACGACGCGAATTAAGAACACGGTGCCGGCAAGGCGCTGCACCAGGACGTGTTCCGCACCGAGCACCCGCGACCTGATGCGCGACCACATCGCCGGCGGCGACAGCCGCGGCAGATGGGATGCCTGTTCGGAACCGGTCAGGGCCAAGCGCGCCTCCGCGGGCACGCGGCCGCCTCCGGCCGCGGATCTTGAAGAGCCGTAGCAAGGAATCGTTAACATTCGGTTGGGCGGGAGACCTCAGCGCGTGGTCGTGCCGATATAGGCGGTGATGACGCGCGCGTCATTGAGGACTTCGCCGGGCGGCCCTTCTGCGAGCGTTCGCCCGTAATCGAGCACGTGAATGCGATCGGCGAGATCGGCGACCATCTGCAGGTCATGCTCGATCCAGATGATAGTCATCCCGAGCTGATGCTTGATGCGCAGGATGAATCGCGCCAGATCCTCGCGCTCATCGCGGTTGAGCCCGGCGGAAGGCTCGTCCAGCATCAGGACCGTGGGCTCGAGCGCGAGCGCGCGCGCGAACCCCACGAGCTTCTGGATTCCGAACGGAAGCCCTGCCACGCCCGCATGCCGATAGCGCTCGATCTCGACCAGCTCGATGATGCGCTCGATCGCCTCACGGTGACGGACCTCCTCGCGCCGGACCCTCGGCAGGAACAGCATCTCAGCCACCGGATGGGTGCGGATGCGGGCATGCCGCCCGGTCAGCAGGTTTTCCAGCACCGACATCTGCGGAAACAGCTCGCCGTGCTGGAAGGTGCGCGCAAGGCCCAGGCGCGCGATCTCGTGCGGCTCGCGCCGGGCAATGTCGGCGCCGCGGTACAGGATTCGTCCATCGCCGCGATATATCCCGCTCACACAATTGAGCACGCTGGTCTTGCCGGCGCCGTTCGGGCCGATCAGCGCGAACAGCTCGCCCTTCTCCACCGCAAGCGACACGCGGTCGAGTACGGTGAGCCCGCCGAAGCGCAGCGAGAGCCGATCGATCTCGAGCTCAGCCATACCATCTCCGCTGACGTCGATATTGCCTGACATCGCGGTAGCCGCGCTTCTCCCCGCTCTTGCGTCCGAGGTAGAACTCCTCCACGTCGGGGTGACTGCGCAACCGCTCGGTCGTTCCATCGAGCACGATCTTGCCGTTCTCCATGACGTAGCCGTAGTCCGCGATCTGCAACGCGACCGCCGCGCTCTGCTCCACGATCAGCACTGCAATGCTGGTTTGGTGCTGCATCTCGATCAGGCGCCGCAGCAAATCGTCGACCACGACCGGCGCCAATCCGAGCGACAGCTCGTCGATCAGCAACAATTGCGGGGCGCAGATGATGGCACTGGCCAGGGCAAGCATCTGCCGTTCCCCGCCGGAGAGCAGGCCACCGATCCGGTTGCGCAGCTCCGCGAGCTGCGGAAAGAGCCGATAAACCAGCTCCTCATGCCGTCGCTGCTCGGCGGCAGCCACCCCGTGCCGGACCGGAACGCGCAGGTTCTCGGCGACGGTGAGATTGGGGAACACCTTGTCGCGCTCGGGGACGAGCGCGATGCCGCGCGCGGTGGTCCGGTGGGGCGGTCGATTTTCGATGCGCTCGCCGTTGAAGGTGATGGTGCCTTCGGTAACGTGGGCGTCGTCGAGGCCAAGAAACCCCGAGATCGCACGCAGCGTCGTGGTCTTGCCCGCACCGTTGGTGCCGAGCAACGCGACGATCTGCCCGGGCGCAACCTTGAGCGAGATGCCCTGCACGGCCGTGATGCTGCGCTGATACACGACTTCCAGGTTGTGGACGTCGAGCAGCGTCATCGGCGCGCGCCGGCGGCGGGCCGCTGCTTGTACGGCCACAGCACGAAATAGCTCTGGACACGGCGCCAGATGCCAACCAGACCGAGCGGCTCGAATACAAGAAAGAGAATCATGACGAGGCCGAACGCGGCGTAGTTCACCGCAAACAGCAGGCTCACGAAGCGTTGCGCTCCCGGCACCGCCATCAGCGCACCCTCGATGAGATAGGGAAAGATTGTTATGAAAGCCGCACCGAGGACGGCGCCAAGAAGCGAGCCCATGCCGCCGACGATGACCATGGCGACGTGCTGGATGGTGAGGAACAGCGTGAATGCCTCGACCGAGACGAATCCGCGATAGTAGGCGAACAGCGCGCCGGCAACTGCGGTGATCGCCGAGCTCAGGACGAAGGCAAGGAGCTTATAGCTGGCGATCCCGATGCCGAGCGCCTCGGCAACCGTCTCACGCGCCCGGATCGCGCGCCAGGCGCGACCTGTGCGCGCACGGATGAGATTGAGGGAAAGCAGCAGCGTCGCGACGGCGGCCGCCAGCAGAATGAAATACCAGGCTCGGCCATCGCTGATGGAAATGCTTCCGAGCTTCGGCGGATCGATCACGATCCCGGTCGAGAACCCACGCCGCGTCTCGTACTCGCCGCCGACATAGATGACCAGGAAATGCAGCGCGAGCGTGCTCACCGCGAGATAAAGTCCGCGCAAACGCAGCGAAGGCAATCCGAACACAATCCCGAGCAGGGCGCCAATGAGCCCGGCGGCCGGCAGCGTGATCCAGAACGGCGCATTCAATTCCCGAAACAGGATGCCGACCGTGAATGCCCCGGCAGCGATCAGCCCGGCATGTCCAAGCGAGATCTGGCCGGCGTAGCCCGTTAGCAGCATCAGCGCGAGCGCGCCGATGCATGCGAGAAACACCTGACAGGCGAGGTCCACCTGGAACGGGGATGCGAGGAACGGAAAGGCCAGCAGCGCCATCGTGAACGCCGCGAACCATGCCCCCTGGAAACGCGTTCGCACGAGCGCGAGATCCTGGTCGTAGCTGGTGGAAAAATAGCCGCTGGCCATACCAGGGATCAGGGGTCAGCAGTCAGAATACGTCTTGGCTGATTGTGGGTCATTGAGCACTGATCCCTGCTCATTTGACATCGTACGGCACCCAGTCCTTGGCCTGCACGATAGTCGATTTGTCCTCGTCCCAACGGTAGACGCGATAGAACTGGCGGGCGCGGAAATGATTGTCCTTGCTCCATTCGATCGGGCCTCCGCGCAGTCCCCTAGTATCGACTTTTACGGTCTCCATTGCCGCGCGCAGCTTGCCGGCATCGGCGGGCGCGCCCGCCGTCTTGAGCGCCGCCTCAAGGACCATTCCGCCGATCCAGCCCTCGGTCATCTGCTCGGCCGGATATTGGGAGCTTGCCTGCTTGAGCTGCTCTGTGATTTCCCGGTGCACGGGCAGATTGTCCTTGAACAGCGAGTTCGCCCCGATGACGAAGAGCCGCCCATCCTTCACCCGCGCCAGTTCCGATTCAGCCGCGATGTGCGCCCATGCGATATAATCGCGCTGCCAGGCAAGCCGGCGCAGCGCTTCGAATGTCTTGACCTGCGTAACCCATGGAGCCCAGGAGAATATCCAGGTTGGATCGGCATCCTTGAGCTTGGTGGCAAACGGGGTGTAATCGGCGGTCGGCGGGGGAATGACCTCCTTGTCGACCGGAGTCATGCCCATCGCTTTCGACTGCTCCTCGGCATAGTCGATCTCGCCACGCGAGAGCGGGATCGCCATGGCGGCGAGGCCAAGGCGGACCGGCTCTTTCGCCGTCTCCTTGATGAACGCGAGCGTCGCGCGGCTGTCATAGCCTCCGGCATAGGCAGTCGTGCAGAACTCAAGCGGCTCGGCGGGCGGGTAGACCTCCTTCGGGCACACCGCTCCCATGAACATCAGAGGTACGTTGGCCCGCTTGATCTCCGCCACTACCGGCGCATAGGTCGACGACAGGCTCGAGAGGATCAGCAGGATGACATTGTCCTGGGTGAGCAGCCGCTTGGCGTTGGCCGCCGCTTTCGAAGGTTCGGCCTGATCGTCGAGTATGCTCAGACGGACCCGTTTGCCGTTGATACCGCCCAGCGAATTGAGCCGGTCGACGTAAAGCCGCAGTCCCTCAATCGGCGGAGCATTGATGCTGGCCGGCGGTCCGGTGAGGGCCCCGCTCACGCCGATGGCATAGGTATCCTGCGCATGCGCGACAGCCACAAACGCGGTGGCGGCCGCGCAGAGGAATACGGCGCAGCCGCCTCCCAGCATTCGCGTCACAAGTCTGCCCATCCGCATCGTTACCACCACCCTCGCTTCATTGACCGTTGCAACGGAACCGGCATGGCGCTGCATTCAGGCGAACGGAGACCAGCCATGGACATTCCCGCACGCGGGCGACCGCCGTTTCGCGCCGATCATGTGGGCAGCCTGCTCCGGCCGCCGCCATTGCGTCAAGCGTTCAGGCGGCGCGCGAGCGGGGAGATCACCGATGACGCGTTCGTTCGCATCCAGGACGACTGCATCCGCGAGGCGGTGCGCATGCAGGAGGAGGTCGGGCTCGAAATCGTGACCGACGGCGAGTTTCGGCGCGGCTCCTACTGGGGCCGGTTTGTGGAGCGAATTGCCGGACTGAAAATCCGCCCGGCCCTCCTCAAGTTTCGCGACGACCGCGGCGAGGAAGCCGATTTCACCGCGCCGTTTGCCGTAGCCGCGATGCGGCGCACGCAGCCGCTCGCGGTCGATGAGTTCCTTTTCCTGAGCGAGGTGACCCCGGTCACCGCAAAGATCACGCTGCCGGCGCCTTCAACCATGCACTTCTTTCGGTTCTCGGATTTTGCCGACCGCCACGTATACGCCGATTCTGAGCGCTTCTTCGCCGACCTGGCCGCAGCGTACCGTGCAGAGATTGCGGATCTCGCCGGCTCCGGCTGCCGGTATGTACAGTTGGACGAAGTCGCCATCGCGCTGCTGTGCGATGACGATATCCGGGCAAGGGTGAAGGGCGCGGGCAGCGATCCCGATGCGCTGCTGGATACCTACATCGCGGCCATCAACGAAGCGGTGTCGGCCGCGCCCGCCGCTGTCATCGTCGGCGTGCACATGTGCCGCGGAAATTTCCGCGGGCGCTATCTTGCGCAAGGCGGATATGACCGCGTGGCGGAGCGTTTCTTCGCCGGCACGAACGCAAACCATTTCCTGCTCGAATATGACACTCCGCGGGCGGGAGATTTTGCTCCGCTTCGGTTTGTGCCGAGCGACAAGGGGGTGGTGCTCGGCCTGATCAGCAGCAAGACGCCGGCGCTCGAAAGCCTGGATGAGCTGCGCCGCCGCGTCGACGAAGCGGCAAAGCAGATCGCGCTTGATCGGCTGGCGATAAGCCCGCAATGCGGCTTTGCGAGCACCGCGGCGGGCAATCCGCTGACGCCGGAAGATCAGCGCGCAAAGCTCCGGCTGGTCGTCGAGGCCGCCCGGACCATCTGGCGATGATCGTCAAAATATCCACAGTGCGTGCGGTGGAAACTCCACGTGATAGAGCTCGTGCTTGAGAGGAGCTGATACGTAGGTCCGCACCGTAAGCGCGTCCTTGGCGAACAGCAGCTCCCAGCGCTCGCCGACAAACATCTGCGCCTTGAGCGACATCAGAATCCGGTTTGCGCCCGGTCCGCCTCCCAGGGTCACTTTTTCCAGACGGATAATGCCGGTCGCCTTGTCCCCGATTGCGGCCGTGGTGCTGGCAACGCCTTCCAGCCGTACGCCCATGACGTCGATCACGGCGCGCTTGTCCGCGCGCTCGACCAGGCTGCCTTCGAGCCGGTTATTGTTGCCCATGAACTGCGCCGCGAACAGTGTCGCAGGCTGGGCATAAAGCTCGACCGGCAATCCCTGCTGCTCGACGCGTCCGCCGTTGAGCAGAACGATGCGGTCGGCCATCGCCATTGCCTCGACCTGATCGTGGGTGACCAGCAGCGCGGAGAGCCTGAGTGAAACAATGAGATGGCGCAGCCAGGCACGTGCCTCATCGCGCAGTTTTGGATCGAGATTGGCCAGCGGCTCGTCGAGCAGGATGACGGCAGGCTCATAGATCAGCGCTCGCGCGAGCGCGACGCGCTGCTGCTGCTCGCCGGAGATCTGGTGTGGGTAGCGCCTGGAGAGATGCTTGAGGCCGATCTTGTCCAGCGTACCCTCGACCCGCGCCTTGATGTCGGCTGCGCGGACATGCCTTAGCTTGAGGCCATAGGCGATGTTCTCGAAGACCGTGCGGTGCGGCCAGAGCGCGTAGGATCGCAATACGAGGCCGAGCCCGCGCGCCTCGGGAGGCTCATCGACCTTCGCTGCGGCGTCGAACAGGACGTTGTCGCCGATCCGAATCGAGCCGCGGTGCGGTGTTTCCAGGCCGGCGACTGCGCGCAGGAGCGTGGTCTTTCCGCTTCCGGAGGGGCCAAGCAGGGCCGCGACCTTTGCCGCGGGCACGCTGATCGAGACGCCCTTGAGAGCTTCGTTGTCGCCGTACCGGAGCGCCAGATCGTTGACGGTAAGGTCAGCCATGCAGGCGCGCTCCCAGACCGCCGGCAACGAAGAGGCCCGCTCCGATCATGACCACATTGACCACCGCGAGCGCCGAAACGAAGTCGGTTGCGCCCTTGTCCCACAGCGATACTAGGAGCGGGCCGATGACTTGCGTCCCGGGACCGAGCAGATAGACGCCCGTCGAATACTCGCGCACAAAGATCAGGAAGATGATCAGCCAGCTTGTCAGCACCCCGCTGCGAATGAGGGGCAGGGCGACATCGCGCTTCACATGCGCGTTGTTCGCTCCGACGGTGCGGGCGACGTCCGCAAGTTCCGGAGCCACCTTAAGCAGGGTGCCGGACATGAGCCACACGCCGTAGGCGAGCCACACAATCGCGTAGGCCAGCCAAACCGGGATCAGGGTCTCGCGCAGCGGGGCAAGCGGCTTGAAGGAAACGAAAACCAGCAGGATTGCCAAGCCGGCGACCAATCCCGGCATGGCGCGCGGTACCATGACGAGAAAGTTCATCGCCGGAGCCCAGGTGGAACGCCAACGGTGAATGGCGAGCGCGATCGCGCCGTAGAAAGCAACCGCGGCGGCACCGCCGATCAGCCCGATGCCGAGCGTGTTCACCATGCCGCCCACAAGGTCAGGATGATCGAGCAGCGCACGATAGTGGTCGAGCGTGGGCATTCCCGGAAGAACGATGCCCTCCTTCCCGGTTGCGGCGAACGAACGCAAGGTGAGGCCGGCCAGCGGCACCAGCACGGCCGCCGCCAGCCAGAGTGCAACGGCGAGGAAAGCCGGCCAGCGCCAAGGACCGAGCTTGAGCGGCGCCGCGCGTGTTGCCCGGGGCCGCGTCGAGACATAACGCTGCGCCTCACTCAGCAGTATCCGTTGCATGAGCACCAGCGGCAGCGCGATTGCGATCATGATCGCAGCGACGACCGCCATCAGCTGATACGGCGGAACGTCCATCCTGCCTGGAAGCTTGTACAGGTAAGTCGTCAGCACGAGCACACCCTGCGGTTCGCCGAGCACAAGCGGCAGGCCGAACAGCTCGAAGCCGAGGAAGAAAACCAGGACACCGCCGAAGAAAATTGCCGGCGTTGCGATTGGCAGGCTCACGTCGAGCGCGACCTTCCAGAGGGGCGCCCCACTGGCGCGGGCGACCTCCTCGAGCTCGCTGTCGAGACGGCGCAGCGCGGTCGCGGCGCAGAGATAAACATACGGCACATGAATGAGCCCGGCGAGCGCCACCAGGAAGGGAAAGGAATACAGGTTCCACGGCGTGAAGCCGGTCCATGACTTGAGCCAGGTCGTGAGAAGGCCGACCGGCCCGAGCGCGAAGACATACCCGAACGAGAGCACCAGCGCCGAGACAAAGACGGGAATCAGAATCAGAGGCTCGAGCCAATTGCGTCCCGGCAGGTCGGTGCGCGCCATCAGGAAGGCCAGAACGGACCCCAACGGCACCGCAATCAGGACCATGCAGGAGCCGAGCAGGAGCGTGGTGCCGAATGCGACCGCGAAATCCTCGTCGGCGAGGACGGACCGGTAGGCTTCAAGGCCAAACCGTGCGCCCGGTGTGAAAACGGGTTCCGTCAGGAAGCTTTGATAGATCATGAGCGACAGCGGAGCGAGCGCCGCCAGCGCCGTGACGGCAATGACGGCGAAGCGGTGGTACCTGGAAGCAATGGTCACGCGGTTCCCCCACCCTCGTTCACAGCCTTGCCCTGCCGGCATTGATCGCCTGGTAGAGGTCGTCATCCATGCGCACGAAGGCCTTGCGTTGCGGATCGTTGAAATAGACAGGATCGGATCCGCGGACGGGATCGAATCCTTCCTTCACCAGGTCAATCTTCTTCTGCTTGAAGGTCGTGGTGACATCGATGTCATGGCGGATGCGCAAAAATACCGGACGCGCATAATCCGGCAGTCGCTCGGCGAGGTAATCGCGCAGGGCTGTCAGGTTGAGATTGTCCTTGGCGACAACGGCCGCCATGCCGGCTCGCCCATCCCGTCCATCGACCGCGACGCCGTAGACGTTGGCTTCCAGGATGCCGTCAAACCCGCCGAGCGCGAGCTCGACTTCGGTGGTCGACACATTCTCGCCCTTCCAGCGGAACGTGTCGCCGATACGGTCTATGAAGTAGAAGTAACCCCGCCTGTCCTTGCGCATGAGGTCGCCGGTGCGAAACCAGATGTCGCCTTTCCTGAACACATCGTGCAGCACTTTCTGCTCCGTCTCTGCCTTGCTTGCATAGCCTTCGAAGCGGGCGCCCGGCTTCGACGGGTTTCGCTCGATCCTGCCGATGACCTCGCCCGCCTCATCGACATCGCATTCGATGCAGAAACCGTGCCGGTCACGCACCGGCTGCTGGTGCTGGGCATCAAAGCGCACGATCTTGACCGGGAAGCGATGGGCCAGCCACCACGGGAGGCGGCCGACGGATCCTTCCGTGCCGTCGAGATTGAAGAATGTCACATTGCCTTCGGTTGCCGCGTAGAATTCGAGGATCTGAGGAATCCGGAAGCGCTGCTTGAATTCCCGCCATATGTCTGAACGCAGACCGTTGCCGCAGGCAAGCCGCAATCGGTGCACGCGCTCGCGTGGATGGGGCGGCGAATTGAGAAGATACCGGCAAAGCTCGCCGATATACTGAAAGCACGTGCAATCCCACTTTGTGATGTCGTCCCAGAACTCGTGCGCGGAAAATCGTTCGCGGATCACTACCGATCCCCCACGAAGGAGCAACGCCCCGGTTGCAACCAGGCCGCCGGCGGTGTGATAGAGCGGAAGACAGTCGTACATTCGATCGGACGCACGGGTGTCCATCACGCCGGCAAATGCGTGGCTCGCGAGCATCAGCCGGTAGTGGTTCATGTTGGCGGCCTTTGGCAGGCCGGTCGTCCCGGAGGTGTAGATGTAGAGCGCGCGATCCTCGATGGTCAGACGAGGGCGCTCCGATTGCGGGAGATCATCCCCGGAGAGGCGTCCGACCTCGCGGTCGATGCGCGCAAAGCTGGCTTCGCTCTCGCCGTGCAGCCAGATTTTTGCATCGCAGGCGAGGTGGCCGCGGGCACTGTTGAGCGACGGCACCAGTCCGGCCTCGACGATAATATGCTTCGGGGCCACCACGTTGATGCAATGGGCGAGCGCCACTCCGGTGAGATTGGTGTTGACCAGCGCGACTACGCCGCCGACCCCGGTGATTCCAATCCACAGTGCCAGGAACTCGGGGCGGCCGGACATCAGCAGGCAGACTGTGTCTTCCTTGGCGACGCCCTGCTCCAGCGCCCAGCGCGCATAGCGATTGGCGCGCATGGCGAGATCGCCATAGGTAAAGCGCTCGCGCGCGGAGATGAGCGCTGGTGCGTCGGGATATTCCTGTGCGAGCTCGCAGATGAGCTGGGGAAAGATACGGGTCGGGTTCTTGGCGATTGGCACGGTCGCTCGCAGGGCGCGCACCGCGCCCTTGAGGTAGGCGGCGTCGGAGGCCAGCCGCTCGATCAATCGCATGACATTCCCAAGCCGGAGGGCCGCGGCTTCTACTCTTCACCGCGTCGCGAAAAGCTTCCGTTATGGGTCGCACACTCGCAAGATCATTGCACCTGCGATGTATGCTGGCCGATTGTCAGGTTGCCGGCGGTTCGAGGGAAACCGGCTTCGGGGTAGCTTTCTTCTTCTTTGGTTTCGGCGCGGGATTGTCGCCGGACGGTGTCGCGGCCGGTTTTGGCGTCGCGGCTTCCTTTGCCGCTGCCGGTTTCGCCGTCTTTTTCCTGTCGGGCTTTGTCTTCGATTCCTCGGACACGGCGCCGGGGGCCGGCGGCTTCGTTCCCGTATAGACCAGCACCGGCTCACCCATGTTGCTGTCCTGCAGGAGCGCGCCTTTGGCCTTGGGCGGATTGAGGCTCGATAGGAAGACCCCGTACGGCGATTCGGGCCCGGTGTTTGCCGGCAAGATTTCGTCCTCGTCCTCGGTGGCCGGACGCTTGCGGTGACCACCGCACATCTCGTCCCGCAGGTTGGGCGGCGGCGCATTGACCGGCTGCAGCGTCTCCACCGTTCCGAGCGAGGGCATCAGCCACGACAATCCGCCTGCGCTGCTGCCAAACCCGCGCTCCAGCAGCTGCGCCGCCTTGAGCGCCCGCACAGCGGACGATGGCGCCCCCAGCACCACCGCGACCAGCCGCTTGCCGTCGCGCGTTGCGGAGGCCACCAGATTGAAGCCCGAGGCGCATATGAATCCGGTCTTCATGCCGTCCGCACCCGGGTATCGCCCGAGCAGCGTGTTGTAATTGCGCTGCACCATCTTTCCCATCCGGATGCCGGGCAAGTGCCAGTAATAGTCGTATTCCGGAAATTCCCGGATCAGCGCGCGTGCCAGAATGGCGAGGTCCCGCGCCGAGGTAATCTGATCGTCGGCGGGCAGGCCGTTGGGGTTGACAAAGCTTGACTGCACCATCCCGAGGCGCCGCGCGTGCCAGTTCATCTGATCGGCGAAGTTCTCGATCGATCCGGCAACGCCTTCGGCCAGCACCACGGCGATATCATTCGCCGATTTTACCATCAGCATCTTGAGCGCGTTGTCGACGGTGACCTGCGTGCCGGCGCGGAATCCCATCTTGACCGGCGCTTGCGCGACGGCATTCGCGGAGACGGTGAGCGGCTCGTCGAGCGTGAGCCGGCCTTCCTTAACCGCGTGCAGGGTCACGTAAGTGGTCATCAGCTTGGTGACGGATGCAGGGTACCATGGATTTCCGGCATTCTGCGCAAACAGGACCCGTCCGCTGTCGACTTCGATGACGAGCAGCGCTTCGGCCGCCGCCTTATCGACAGCGACGCCGCTTGCGGTGCACAGGATGCCCGCCCACATGAGCATTTGCCTCAGGCAACGCAGGGTCGAAAACTGCACGGCTCGGGGTCCGTTGGTTGCGGCGGGCCTCGGAAAGCTTCCGAAGGAAAAGTCCGTTTAAGCCGAGGGTTAATGAAAGGCAAAAGCGAAAGCCCCTCTGGACCCCCGCTCGCACCGCTGGCAAGCTGTTAATGTTCAAGGAAAGCGTCCAAATTTCGGCACGTTAGGCCGCGTTGCGCCCATCACAGCCGTTGTCGAGGCGGGTTCGGGGCAAAGACACGAGGAGATCGCAGTGACCGCTTGCATTGTTGGGTGGGCCCATACCCCGTTTGGCCGGCTCGAAGGGGAGACAGTCGAAAGCCTGATCGTACGCGTTGCAGCTGAGGCCCTTGCCGACGCCGGCGTTGCGGCCTGCGATGTGGACGAGATCGTCCTTGGTCATTTCAATGGCGGGTTCTCGCAGCAGGATTTCACGGCATCCCTTGTCCTGCAGGCATCGGCGGACCTGCGCTTCAAGCGGGCCAGCCGGGTCGAGAATGCGTGCGCCACGGGCTCGGCCGCGGTGCATCACGGTCTCAAGGCAATCGCGGCGCATTCCGCGCGCATTGTGCTGGTGGTCGGCGCCGAGCAGATGACGACAACGCCGGCGATCGAGATTGGGCGCAACCTGCTCAAGGCATCCTACGTCCGTGAGGAGGCCGACATCGAAGGCGGGTTCGCCGGCATCTTCGGCAAGATCGCGGGGCTTTATTTCCAGCGCTGGGGCGACCAGTCCGACGCACTCGCGCGGATTGCGGCCAAGAACCACAAGAACGGCGTGGGCAATCCCTTCGCCCAGATCCGCAAGGACCTCGGCTATGAGTTCTGCCGCATCGAAAGCGACAAGAATCCGCGCGTGGCTGGTCCGCTCAAACGCACGGACTGCTCGCTTGTCTCCGACGGCGCAGCCGCCGTCGTGCTGGCGGATGTGACGACCGCGCTCAAGCTGGGCAAGGCGGTCGCGCTGCGCGCGGCCGAGCACGTGCAGGATTTCCTGCCCATGTCGAAGCGCGACGTGCTCAAGCTGGAAGGTTGCGCCGAGGCCTGGAAGCGGGCGCTCGCAAGCGCGGGAATGAAACTGACTGATCTTTCCTTTGTCGAGACCCACGATTGTTTCACCATCGCCGAGCTGATGGAGTATGAGGCAATGGGGCTCGTCCCGGAGGGGCAAGGTGCGCGCGCGGTCGCGGAAGGCCTGACCGAGAAGGACGGACCGCTGCCGGTCAATCCCTCCGGCGGGCTCAAGTCCAAGGGTCATCCTATCGGCGCAACCGGCGTCTCCATGCATGCGCTCGCCGCCATGCAGCTGATGGGGCGCGCGGGCGAGATGCAGGTCAAGGACGCAACGCTGGGCGGCATCTTCAATATGGGGGGTACCGCCGTTGCAAACTACGTGAGCATTCTGGAGCGCATCAAATAGGCTTTTCCGGTCGCAGGTCTTTTCCTGCCACGGCGGATTTCGCCTGCGTGTGGAGGTTTCGCTCGCCCAACCGAGCCAAAGGTATTGCCGCCAGCACGATCAGGATCGGCTCCATCGGCAAACGATATTTGGGCGAAGCAACCGGACCGCTGAGCAGAAGAAAATAGGCGAGCACGCCGGCCGCGAACGCGGCCGCCCACGGCAGCGCCCGCGCCAGCAAAACAAAGCCGATGCATTCAAGCACCAAGAAGGGCAGCATTGCTGCAATCCCCAGGGCGAGCAGCGCCTGGTACCGCCCGGGATGATCGAAAAAATAGGCACGCGACCGCTCCGACAAGCTCGTGCCGGGTGTGTGATAGAAGCTTGGCTTGGGCAACGCGCGCACGCGCGGATCGGCGAGGAGCGCTGGAGCGGCGAGGTTCATCGCCATGCCCTCGATCCAGGCCTTGACGAATGCGGCCGGCGGCAGGCGCGCCAGCTCCTCTCGCGCAACCTCGATCTTGACCGAAGCGAGCGCGAACGGATTGCTTTGGTCGTTCAAGCCACGCTCAGCCAGCCGCTGCTGACAGAGCGCGGTCATGCGCGCCACGCTGGTCTCATAGGGGATGCCGGACGCTCGTTGGGCGACCAGCGGCACGATCCAGAAGGCGAGGTGATCGCCGCTCTGAGTGGTGAGCCCCAGGCTACCGAATTCAATGGCATTGCGCAGCAGCAGCGGCGTGACCGGGGCGACAGCCGCCATTGCGAACAGGATCGCGGCCGCAAGCGCGCGCACTGCGCTGCGCCAGCGCAGGCTTGCGACAATGAAGATCAACGGCACCGCCACGATCAGAAGCGGAGCGATCGTTGACCGCGTAAGCAGGGCTAATCCGCCCGCCACGCCCGCGACCACGGCGAGCGCGAACACGGGGCAGCGCACGAAATACGCACCGGCCAGCAGCATGGCAGTGAAGAAGAAGAGAAACAGCGTATCGGTGAGGATCTGGCTGCTCAGCACGATGAGCATCGCCGACACGGCTGCCAGGATGCCGGCGATCAGGCCGGTGAGCGGCGAGATAAGCGCACCGAGTGCTGCAATGAGCGTGCAGGTGCCTGCATCCATGACCGCCTGGATGAGGGCGACAGCCCGCGGCGCATCGCCGAAGGTGCTGCGAACGGCGGCGAGCAGGAGCGGATAGAGCGGCATGCGGTCGATCATCGACGCCAGCGTCGGCCAGAACCGGTCGCCCTTTGCGAGCGCTGCGCCAGCGGCCCAGTAGGAAACGGCATCCGCTTCCGCAAAGAAGGCACGCTCACCGTGGAGCAGGCCGACATTGATCAGCCGGACCACGAGCGCGAGGAAGAATACCGCAGACAAGGGGTGCGTACGCACGAGCAGCCAAAAGCGCATCAGTGACCGGCCATCGAGGTTGGCGGCGTTTCGTTACGCCGGTGCGAGCCTGCCAATGCGATCGCGCAGGCGCATGCGCGCCGGCCGTTCGACGAGATAAAACAGCATTGCCGCGAGCGCGATGATGGTCCCGATCGTGACCGCAAACGCGCCGGCCTTGGCGGACGCCGGCCAGTGCATAAACCCCGCCCGCTCCCAGAATCGCCTCAGCACCAGGAGCGCGGGAACGTGGATCATGTAGATGGAGTAGGAGATTTCACCGAGCCACACGAGCGCTGTGCTGCCCAAAAGGCGAGTCAGCACGGTTTGCGCAGTTGCCGTTCCGAGGATTGTGAGCGCGAGCAACGCCACCAGACCAAAATCGGGCAACCCGGAGGAGGCGCCGATCAGAAACAACAGAAATCCAGCCATCCCCAGCATGTCGCCGCTTGAACGCGGCAAGCGGGGAGGCGGCGAACCGGACGCGAGCCGCGCAGTTTGCCCGAGAGCGACGGCGCGACACATGGCAGCCCCGCACAGGAACTCGCCAAAAACGCGGACCAGTGCCGGTGCCCCGACCCAGCTGTTGAGGTCCCATTGCGCGATCGCAAAGATCGCGGCAGCTCCGGCAAGGGCAGCAACAGCAAGCAAAAGCGCAGCGAGCCGCTCTCGGACGAAAATGAGCGCAGGCGCCAGCAACGGAAACAGCAGATATGCGAACCATTCCGCGCTGATCGACCAGGAAGGAGCATTCCATCCGAGGTTTGCGGTCACTCCCCAGGCGTGCAGCAGCGTGAGCTGCCAGAGAAGATCGGCGGCCTGCCACTGCTCGGGATGGTTGAACGGAACACCGGTTGATCGCGCGACATAAACCAGCACGACGAGGATTGCGAGCACCGTAACGTGGACCGGGTAAAGTCGAATGAGCCGATGCCAGAGAAAAATCCGGATCGCGCTTGCGGTCGGCTCTGCCAGGCTTGAGAGATAGACATGCGTGATGATGAATCCTGAAAGCACGAAGAAAAGGTCGACGCCGAGATAGCCGCGACCGAGAAACGGCAGAATCGCGGTCACCCCGGCGGGCAGGTTCTGATCGGTATGCAACCCGAGCACCAGCAGAGCCGCGAGCGCCCGGATGCCGGTCAGGGACGGTACATACCGTGAGGCGACGAAAGTTTTCTCGACAATTCTCAAAAATTCACGGCCCGCTTGGGCGCGGGTGGTGCGGCTGCCGCGGTACCGGACGGCAGGTCGTACATCCCCGCGGGAAGACCATCGAGAAAAGCCAGCACCTCCGAGGTCTTCACCACATCGGCATATTTCGCGTTCATATCGCAGAGATTGATGGCGTGGCTCGCCTGCGAGCGGTCGAAGCAACCCTCCTCGGCGAGCGCGATGCGGTAGTTGAGGCTGAACGCGTCGAGCACGGTCGCGCGCACGCAGCCGGAGGTCGTCGTGCCGGTGACAATGACGCTGTCGCAGCCGAGCAGCGTCAGATAGCTTGCCATGTTGGTGCCGAAAAAGCCAGACGGCTTCTGCTTGAGCACCACGATGTCCTGCGGCGCCGGCGCGATCTCGGCGACGATCTCGTTGCCGTCGACATTGGTCGCGGGCTTGCTGAACTTGTCCTCGTCGGAGCGTCCGTTCTTCCAGATCCAGCTGCCGCTGTCCCAGTTGTCCGCGCGCCGCACCCCGGTGGTGTAGATCACGGGCACGCCCTTCGCATGGCACTTGTCGATCAGCGACTTGAGATACGGCATGGCAACCCAGGCATCCTCGCCGCAGGAATTGCGCCAGCGCTTGATCGATTCGAGGATCGGCATCGGGCGCTCGTCGCAGAACGCGTAGTTGACATCGATGACGAGGAGCGCCGGTCGCTTGCCGAAGCCGCCGCGCGCGCCGTAGCCGGACGTCGCGAATACCGCCTTGTCGCGCTCGGTGAGGAACTTGTTCCAGATGGGCTCTGACATGTTTGGCTCTCCTTTCAAAGGCTCGCGCGTACGCTTTCGACGAAGCTCATGTCGATGATGTCCTCGTACTTGACGTTGGTCTTGAGCATGCCGGCCTCGCGCACGACGGCCTCGGCGGTCGCCCAGGCCTGCTTGCTGATCATCCCGTCCTTGCTCCACATCTCGTCCCTGAAGGAGCGGTCGAGCGTGGCCTTGAGATCCTCGAGTGCCATGGTCGGGAACTGCTTCTTCGCAATCTCGGCGGATTCGCCTGGATTGGCGTAGACGAACTTGAGCGCCTTCACCATGCCCTTGACGAAGCCTTTGACCACCTCCGGCTCCTTCTGAATGGTGTCGAGACGGACATTGATGGTGGAATACGCGTAAGGGCCCATTTCCTTCGGAACATTGAAGAACGGCTCGCCCCACAATCCCGCCCGGATGCCCTGCGTGACCATGGGCTCGGTCAGCACGCCGATGGTGGCTTGCCCGGCTCTGACCGTGGCGGGTACGGCCGAGTTTGCAACCTCGATCAACGTGACGTCGCGCTTGGCATCGAGCTTCCACTTGGCGAGCAGATAATGAACGATGGAGTTGGGCGTGCCGCCATATGGGCTCACCGCGATCGACTTGCCCTTGAAATAAGCCGGCCAGTCGGTGTCCTTCGGCTCCTGCCCCTTGAGCGCACTGATGTAGACGTTGCCGCGGTCGACGCAGTGCACGACCGAGCGCAGCTCGGCGCCCTTGGCCTTGGCGTAGGCATTGTGCTCGGGGCCACCGATGAAGGCGAAGGCCTGGCCGGAAAGCACCGCGTTGGTGTGGCCGGCGCCTGTCTCGATGGTCACGATCTTCACTGCGATATCGGACTCGGCGAAATAGTTGTTGGCCATGGCGATGTACATCGGCAGATAGCCGATGCCGTGCACGGGCTCGGCCACGAGCAGCTCCTTCGCTGCCGCGCGTGCGACGAGCGGCGGCGATGCCAGCGCGAGACCCAGCGTCGCAGTCGATTTGAGGAATTTGCGCCTGTTCATGACATCCTCACTTTGTACCTTGCCAATTTTGCATCTGGGTGGCGTTTTGGGTTGCATCACTGCCGCACGCCCTTGCGCAGCATGCTTTCGAGCCAGGAAACCGTCGCGTACATGACCATGGCCAGCGTGGAGAGCACAAGCACCGCAACCCACACCAGCGCGATATCGTAGGTCTGGCCGGCATAGAGGATCGCGCGGCCCAAGCCATGCTGGGACGCAATGAACTCCCCGACAATGGCCCCGGTCAAGGCCAGACCGATGTTCACCCGCAATACCGAGATGATCCACGGCAGGCAGAACGGCACCACCAGCTTGCGGAACACCTGCAAGCGCGTGGCGCCGAGCGAATAGAACAGCTTCTCTCCGTCGGGATCGAGCGCCTTGACGCCGGCATAGGCGGTAAGCGTGGAGACCACGAGCGTGAGCGCGGTCGCGACCGCGACCTTCGACCCAAGCCCGATGCCGAACACCAGGATGATGAGCGGCGCGAGCGCAAGCTTCGGAATCGACTCCAGGCAGATGATGTAGGGCTGAACGACGGCGGCGTAATTGCGCGACCACCAGAATGAGAGGCCGAGCAGCGAGCCGGCGGTCGTTCCCAGCAGAAACCCGAAAATGGTCGAGCGGAAGGTGAAGCTGATGTCGGTCCAGGCATCACCGCTGGAGAAGAAGGCCCCCATGGTTTCGGCAATGGCGCTCGGCTGCGACCAGAAGAAGGCATCGATCCAGCCGGCACGGGCGCTGACCTCCCACAACGCGAGCGCGCCAAGGAGAATGCCGGCCTGCGCGGTGACGAGCGCCCAGGTCGGCCACGCCTTCTGCACCGGCAGACGACGCACGGTGCGGCCCGCGGGCCTGGTCGCGGGGGATTTCGGCTGCGCCAGAGCGATGTCCGCCAATGCGCCAATCGAGGGAGTGTCCTGCACGGCCATTGCTTTCTCTTTTCCACTCATGGAGCTGCCGCAGGCCGGACCAGCCGGAACTGCGGGGGATCAGGCGGCCTCGTTCAGCGGCGCGGATGGCGCGATGTTCACGTCGAGCAGCTCCAGGCATTGCTGCTTGATGGCCAGGAACTCAGGTGTCAGCGCGCTGGTGCGCACGCGCGGGCGCGGCAGATTGACCGGGATGCTTGCGACAATGCGGCCGGGGCGGGTACCCATGACATGCAGCTCGTCGGAGAGATAGATCGCTTCCTCGATGTCATGGGTCACGAACAGGACGGTCTTGCCGAAATCGCTCCACAGCGCCATCAGCCATTCCTGCATCTGCAATTTGGTCTGCGCATCGAGAGCACCGAACGGCTCGTCCAGCAGGATTACGTCGGTATCGAACAGCAGCGTGCGCAGCAGCGCCGCGCGCTGCCGCATCCCCCCGGACAGCGCGCTCGGATAGAGATACTCGAAACCGGACAATCCGTAGCGGTGCAGTAGCGGCAGCGCGCGTTCGCGCGCCGCGCGCAGCGGCAAGTTCTGGATCTCCATTCCCAGAATGACGTTGTCGAGCACAGTGCGCCAGGGCAGCAGCAGATCCTTCTGCAGCATGTAGCCGACCCGGCCGATGGTGCCGGTGGCGTCAACGCCATCGATCAGGACACGACCGCCCGTCGGCTCGAGCAGGCCGGCGATGACATTGAAGATGGTGCTCTTGCCGCAGCCCGAGGGCCCGATCAGGCTCACGAAGCGGCCCTGGTCGATGGTCAGCGTGATCGGCGCGAGCGCGGCGAAGGCACCCGCGGGCGTCCTGAACGTCATGCTCAAATCATCGACGTGGAGCTTTGGGGCGGATGAGGACATTCCTGTTTCCCCGTGGGCGGCACGACATGCGGCTCGCGGCAATATTAACGCAAGAGTCATGCCATCGGCCAGCCGTCGAGGGCTGCGAGTTGGCACCAGTGCCCGTCCATTCACAGTTCACTCAAGGTCAATCGAAAAGGAACCGTAAAATCTTTCCGTCTCCCAAGCCGGCAGTCAATCCAGCCTCACCCCGGTCGCCGCGACCACCGGGCGCCACTTGGTCTGTTCCGCCGAAATGAAGGCTGCGAATTCCCCGGGCGTGGTGGGTGTGGCAAGAGCGCTCTGGCTCTCGAATTTCTCCCTCACCTCAGGGCTTTGCAGCGTCGTGACAGCGGCGTCGCGGAGGCTTTTGAGGATGCCTGCGGGCGTGCCTGCCGGCGCCACCAGGCCATACCAGTTGTCGGAATTCACGGCCGGGTAACCGGCCTCGCGCGTCGTCGGCACGTCGGGCAGGGCGGCAGCCCGCGTCCCTGACGTCACCGCCAGCGCCTTGACCGCACCGGAGGCAATGTGCGGCACCAGGAACGGCACATCGCCCACCAGCATCTGGATGTGATCGCCCAGCATGTCGGCGATCGCCGGACCGATGCCGCGGTAAGGGACATGCGCGATGTCGATGCGCGCCTCGCTCTTGAGCAGCTCTGCGCCAAGGTGCGTGATCGAGCCGACCCCCGCCGAGCCGAAATTGATCTTGCCGGGATGGGCACGCGCGTAGGCGACGAATTCCTGCAGGCTGTTGACACCGACCGCCGGCGTGACGATCACGGCCTCCGGAACCCGCACCACCATGGTGAGCAGCGCCAGATCCCTTTGCCAGTCGAACGGCATCCTCGCGAGCATGAACGGAAAGGCCGAGAGCGCCGCAGCGCCCGAGAAGCAGATCGTGTAGCCGTCGGGCGCGCTTTTGGCGGCGGCATCGACGCCGGTCAGTCCGCCGACGCCGGCGTGCACCTCAATGAAGACCTGCTGACCGAGCTCGGTACTCATGCCGCTTGCAAGCGTCCGCGCAAACAGGTCGGCGGCGCCGCCCGCTGCAAACGGCACGATGAGCTTGATCGGCCTCTGCGGAAACGGCTGCGCCCACGCGCCCTGGCTCGGTGCCAGGATCATCAGCGCCAGGATCATCGGCATCAGCATCAGAGCGCGACGGTTCATGCGGTCCCTCCCACGCTATGCGCTGTTCGCCGGCAGAACTTCGGTCACCTCGACCGCGCGGCCCTCGCGCGCGCTGATCACGCCGGCCGCAATGACTGCGAGGTTGCGGGTCGCCCAATGGCCACCGGTCTCCGGTTTCGACCCGCTGCGCACGCAACGCACGAACTCTTCCAGCTCCTCGCGGATGGTATCATTGCTCTCGGTCGCGATCGGCCGTGCCTTGCTCTCTCCGCGCCGCAGATGGCGCAAGCCGGAGAACAGGTCGTAGTAGGCGCTCGCCTCCTTTCCGTAGACGTTCATCATGTAATATTCGGAGGCCGACGCATAGGACGCGGTCAAATTCGAGATCGCGCCAGTCTCGTGCTCGAGCATCAGGCTTGCGACATCGGGATTGTCGCCCGGCAGCACCAGCTGGGCGAGCATGCCGTTGACGCGGGCAACCGGACCCAGGAGCATCTCCAGCACATCCACATAGTGAATACCGATCTGCAGCATGACCCCGCCGGGCATGCCAGCCGCCTGGTACCGCCATGAGGAGAGATCGATCTTGCCCAGCCGATCGCGGCTGATGTTGGCTTCCGCCTGCACCAGCCTGCCGAACCGGCCGGCCTCTATCTCGGCCTTGATCCAGCGGAACTGGCTTTCCCGCCGCCGCTGGTATCCGAGCGCGAGCACCACTCCGGCCTGCGCGCACACACGCGTGATTTCCGCACCTTCGGCGACGGAATTGGCGATCGGCTTGTCGAGAAACACGTGCTTGCCGGCCGCGGCGGCCATGCGGGTGGTTTCCAGGTGCGCGCTGTTTGGCGTGGTGTTGACGATTGCCTCGATCGCGTCGTCGCGCAGGATCTCCTCGTAGCTCTCTGCCGCCCTGCCGCCGTATTTCGCCGCAAATGCGCGCCGCTTGTCCGCCGAGCGGCTGTAGCAGGATACGATCTCGATTAGCCCGGAACGCCCGGCGGCGTCGGCGAGAACATCGGACCACCAGCCCATTCCAAGGGCGGCCACCCTCAGGGGTCGTTCATTGACGGTGCTCACACGGCCCGCAGATGCGCGTCGCGCCGCTTGTAGAGCTCCTCGTCCGCATAACCCATGGTCTCTGGCTTTCCGCGACCGAGCATCACCTGGAAATAGACCGGCCCGAGGCTGTCGTTCTGATAACCGTGGATCACGCCGGCCGGGCAGGAAATGCATTCCCACGGACCAAGCCGGGTGGTGAGACGCCTGCCGCTCTCGTCCTCGACGAACACATCGAGAAAGCCCTGCAGCACAAAGAAGCATTCCTCCACTTCGTGGGTATGCGCGGCATTGCCCTGGCCGGGCTCGACATACATGATCGACAGCGTGAAATTGCCCGCGGGAATAACGGTCGGGTCGGCGTGCTTGCCGGAGCCGCCGGCGCCGATGAAACGGTGCTGCGCCCGCTTGTAGCCCTCGATCTTGGCGTCTTCAAACGCGGCCCAGTCCGGCTTCTTCTCGCGGAAACGTCCGACATATTTGCTCATGATGTTCTCGAGCGGGACATCGACGAGCTCGGGTGGACGCGGATGGCGTGCGACGCTCATGGGAGGCTCCTGCAGATGAAATTGTCGATCTTGAATCTATTCTTTTGCCGCGCAACCAGTCAATGAAGCTGCGCCGGCCAAAATTATGCGGGCTTCTTGCTCTCCTTTCCTGCCTGCACGAGCTCCCAGATGCGGGAGGGCGTCAGCGGCAGCTCGCGCGGCTCCACGTCAAATTCGCTCAGCGCATCTGCGATGGCATTGGCCATGATGCCGCCGGCGGCGATGATACCGCCCTCGCCAGCGCCCTTGGCGCCGAGCGGGTTGATCGGGGAGGGATGCTCTTCCAGCACCAGGGCGCGGATATTGGGAAAATCGGAGGCGGTGGGAATGAGATAATCGGCGAGCGAGCCGGTGAGCAGCTGGCCCTCCGCATCGTATTGCAGATGCTCCATCACGGCGCCGCCAAGACCCTGCACCACCGAGCCGATAGCCTGCCCGTGCACGGTGCGGGGATTGATGATGCGCCCGCAGTCCTCGACCACGACATAGTCGATCAGCTCGACATGGCCGAGCTTGGGATCGACTGCGACATGGGCGGCGTGGGTGCCATAGGTATAAGTGTGCTTCTTGTTGAGGAAGGCGCCTTCCGCCGAGACCTCTCCGTCGCAAATAGCGTGCAAGGCTACGGATTTCCCGCCCGGCCCCACTGCCTTGTCGCCTTCTACGATCTCTACCTCGGCAACAGCGCAACCAAGCCGTTTTGCCGCCCCCGCTCGAATTTCCGCGCGCAGGTTGTCGGCTGCGGCAAGGATGGCCGAGCCGCCCATCACGACCGACCGTGAGTGATAGGCGCCGTAGCCGTCGCTCACGTAGGAGGTGCTGCCGTGAAAGACGCCGCGAATGCGCGCAATCGGCACTTCGAGAGCATCGGCCGCGATTTGCGCGAATGCCGTTTCCAGGCCCTGGCCGATGGCGGAGGAGCCGACATACACGCAGAAGCATCCGTCCGGCTCGAGCGTAATGCGCGCGGTCTCCTTCGGTCCGGCTGCGCCCCCTTCGATGAAGCAGCCGACTGCGAGGCCGTGGTAGCGGCCGTCGATCGGCTTGCCGGCAAGCTTCGACTTCTCCTGCCAGCCGATCTCGCGCAGGCAGAGATCGAGGGTGGTCTGATAGTCGCCGCTGTCGAGCTCGTCCTTGCTCTCGAAGGGGGTGATGGTAGCGATGGGATAAGGCATTGCGCGGTGCGGAACGAGGTTGCGGCGGCGCAGCTCGACACGGTCGATTCCGAGGTCGCCCGCGACAATGTCGAGCAGCCGCTCGCGGAAGAAATCCGTCTCGAAGCGGCCGGGTCCGCGGTAGGTGCCGACCGGCGTTTTGTTGGTCAGCATCAAGGACACATCGATGTCGATGTTCTCGATGCGATAGGGACCCGACATGAACTGCGCGATATTGCGCGCTCCGACCGCGCCGTTGGTGCGCATGTAGGCCCCGACATCGACATAGGCATGGCCGCGCAAGCCGAGGATCGTGCCGTCGCGCATGCAGGCGATCTCCACGTCGCATTCCGCTTCGCGGGCATGGTTCACCGTCATGAGGTGCTCGCGCCGGTCTTCGGTCCATTTCACGGGCCGGCCGGTATGGCGCGCAGCGAACGGGATGAGAAAATCCTCCGGATAGAATTCGCCGCGCGCGCCGAACCCGCCGCCGACGTCGTTCTCGATCAGCTCGATTGCGCTTTCGGGAAGGCCCATTTGCCTCGCGAGCGTGCGGCGGTTGAAGAACAGCACCTTGGCGGCGCCGTAGAGCGTGAGCTTTCCGCGTGCGGCGTCCCACTGCGCGAGCAGCCCGCGCGGCTCCATGGGCAGCGCCATGTGGCGCTGGGTGCGAAAGCTCTCGCGCCGCACATAGGGTGCATTCTTGAACGTCGTCGCGGCGTCGCCGCGCAGCGCGTGGAACTTGATCGCAAGATTGCTGCCCCTCTCCTCGAACAGCAGCGCCGAGCCCTTCGCCGACATGTGGCGGTCGGCGACCGCGGGCAGCGGCTCGATATCGACCTCGATCAAACCGAGCGCGTCCTCCGCAACGGCAGCGCTCACGGCCAGCACAACGGCGAGCGCCTCGCCCACGTAGCGAACCTTCGATTCTGCAATGACCGGCTGGCCGACCGGCTCGAATTCCGGCAGCGGCTGCAGCCGCATGGGCACGCGCGGAATGCCGTTGTCCGGCTGCCCGGCACGCACCTCCTTAGCGGTAATCACGGCGTGCACGCCGGCAAGCGCACGGGCCGCTGACACATCGATTGCGCGGATGCGGCCGTGCGCGACCGAGCTGCGCAGGATTGCCGCATGCAGCAGATCGTGGCGCAGGAGATCGTCGACGTATTCGCCGCGGCCGCGCAGGAAGCGCAGGTCTTCGCGCCGCTCGATGGCGCTGCCGATGAGCGAATTGACCGTTCTCATGGCTTGTCCGCCACGCCCGTAGCGCGATCCTTCGGCCGATAGTCGGCGCGCGCGTCCAGCACCGCCTCGACGATGGAAATGTAGCCGGTGCAGCGGCAGAGATTGCCGGACAGCACCTCGCGCACCCGCGTTGCATCGCAGTCCGGTTCCTCGGAAAGCAGCACATGGGCGGTCGTGAGCATGCCCGGAGTGCAGAACCCGCATTGCAACGCGTGATGCCTGCGGAACGACTTCTGCAACGGGGAGAGCTCCTCGCCATCGGAGAGCCCTTCCACGGTCACGATCCTGCTGCCCTCAGCCTGCACCGCGAGCATCAGGCAGGAGCGCACCGCCGCGCCGTCCGCGATGACGGTGCAGGCACCGCACACGCCATGCTCGCAGCCGACATGAGTGCCCGTGAGTCGCAGCTCGTGACGCAGGCAATCCGCCAGCGTCATCCGCGGCTCGACATCGACTTCGACT
>Ga0306926_10001311_pt1 | contig 24553 bp, 22 predicted proteins | sample flu12Cox44000178_FD_203759 | JGI IMG/M metagenome (GOLD analysis project Ga0306926, IMG submission 203759) | Lab enrichment of tropical soil microbial communities from Luquillo Experimental Forest, Puerto Rico - flux8day.12C.oxic.44.000.178 (v2)... | ecosystem: Environmental > Terrestrial >...
AAGTGGATGTAGTTGAGACCTCGCGCGGCTGCACGTACGACTGCAGCTTCTGCTCAATTATCGAAATGCGAGGTCGCAACTTTTACACATATTCTTTTGAACGTGTACTGGCTGACATTCAGGATGCCCGCGACCATGGTGCACGCACGATTTTCTTCGTGGACGATAACATCACACTCAACGTCCGGCGCTTCGAAGCGTTATGCCATGCCATCATCGAAGCGGGATTGGATCAACTGGATTACTTTGTTCAAGCCATGACTTCAGCAATCGCTGACCATGGACCAACCTTGGCACCGCTGATGCAGCGCGCTGGTTTCCGCTACGTTTTTCTCGGGATCGAAAATATTCTCGAAAGCGACCTGCAATTTCTGCGGGCCACCTCCAAAAATACCGAACACAAGAGTGGCAACCTGGGTGGCAATGCCACAGCGAAAGCTATCGAATGGTTGCATCGCCACAAAATGTATGTCGTAGGAGGGCTGATTCTCGGCAATCCTGATGACACTGTTGAGTCCATCGAAGCCAATCTCGCATTTGCCAAGCGCTGTGTGGATTGGCCATATATCCAGCACCCCACGCCATATCCTCGAACGCCGATGAGCGAGGACTTCCGTCGCCGGGGATTAATTGCCAACGAACGAGTTGAAGAATATGACGGCACGACCGCCGTGGTGCGCACCAACTACGTGCCAGCCGAAGAAATTGAGTATATGCGTTGGAAGGCCGAGCGCTGGATGAAGATGCGCCATATGCCGGTGGCTCTTCGCCATGATCCTTGGTTCGTCATTCGAAACGCTCCACAAATGCTGGCCCACACTTTCCGCGGTAGTACGCTTCTTTCCATTCTGAAGTTGGAAAGCAGTCGGAAGGCGTTTCAGCGGTATAAGGCAATACGACACCAGGAGCGGGCCTACTTGTAAGCCAAGGTTCCAGTCACCCTCAAAAAGCTCCCGCCCACGCGCAGTGCCCCCACTGATCAGCTCGCTTTTCTATGAGCCTTTTGCTCCTCGCTCCCCGCTGCGGTGCCAGTGGCCTGAGGAGGCGCACTCGGAATTTGTGCTGCGGTTTGACGAAGCCAGTCTTCGAACCGGATCTTTCCGCGTTTCGCGTCGTCTTCGGGGACGAGTGTTCTCTCCTTGACCTCTATGCCGTAATAGCGCGCGTGTGGATCAGTGACGACCTCGCGCGGATCCTTCCACGTCGTTAAAACTTGTCGTACGAGCTCATCGAGCCGAAACTGTTCCGGTCCCCCAACTTCGACGGTGCCATTCACTGGTGTACCCGTCGCGATCTTGGCGAGCGCGCTCGCGACATCGTCAGCCGACATCGGCTGAATGAGTGCGGATGGCAAACGCACCTTGTTGCCCTCCGTGGAAAAATCGGCGATGGGCTTGACGAATTCGAAGAACTGCGTCGCGCGGACAATTGAATAAGGGTTGGATGAGCCCTTGATTAAGTTCTCCTGAGCGATTTTTGCGCGGAAGTAGCCGCTCTCAAGCATGCGCTCAGATCCTACGACCGACAATGCGACGTGATGTCGCACGCCGGACGCCGATTCAGCGGCGAGGAGGTTGCGGGTGGATGTTTCGAAGAATTTCAGCACTGCTGCATCTTCCCAATCGGGAGAGTTTGATACGTCAACGACCACCGAGGCGGCTTTCAGCGCTTCGGCAAGTCCCTCGCCGGTTATGGTGTTGACACCAGTATTGGGTGATGCCGGTAAAGCATCATGCCCGTGCTCACGAAGCTTGCTGACAAGCCTCGATCCAATGAGTCCAGTACCGCCGATAACTACGATTTTCATAATTGTCCCCTTCACTGTTGATCGAAGCATTTCTAAGCCATCGATCTCTTGCGTTGGTTAAGGACAGAATTGCCTGCTGGCTTGTGACATGGTTCCATGGCCTGACAGCCCCGAATCAGCGGCTTGAATTGCCGCGCTCGATTGAACGCAGCCATTCATCCACAATAATTGTTTTGGATGTTTGAACGTAGAACCAGGTTGCGTCGAAAGCCCTCGCTAGTGCTCCTCTGCCTGCGGGCGATGATTGGCGTAAACTCCTAATTACACTCACTGGCCCCAGTCCAATGAGTGGGGGGCCAAACGACGGGGCAGGTGAAAGGCGGCGACTGTCTCCCGGCAGTAACCTCGCCGGTTTCACGTCTGCCAGTCCAGCCAGTCCATTGATGTTTTCATCCCGGATAAATGACATCGACCCATTCCGGATTGGCTAGCGCCCACCTGAACTCCGTCCAGCACACCGCGCAATATCTGACAGTGGCGGCGTCGGTGCATCGGTCTGCAATCTCAATTAACTCGCCATCGCAGCCGAACTCGGGGAAAAGGTCGCTATGGAGTTGCGTCGCTGCATCTCCCTTAGAAGCAACCGCCGCGAATTATACCCCCATGACTCAACCTCTAGAATTTGCCTGTAGCCATTCTCTCTGCGCCAATGCGCGCCTTATCCTTGATCATCAGGACCACGGCTGGCAGACCGTACTGGCTAAGTGTTTCGTTCAGAGTACGCAAAATCCTCCACTGGGCACTCATCGTGGGGGGCTTCTCCTCCAAGGTGCTCAACAGTTTCGCCTGGTCGCTCGACTCACTCACCAGCCGCTGATAGAACTGCATCGCTTCCTGACGCTTTCGTAAAAGCTCCTCGGCGGCCGCCCTGTCACCCCACTGCGACCCATCGTCAAATTGCGCCCACAGAGCTTTCCCCACGATTTTGGTGTTGCCCGGTAGCGTGAAATCAAAGGGCCTTTCGCCGTGATTGATCTGGCCCTGCAGGTTCATAGTGACCGGCGTGTCGATCACTTCCTTTGGTGCGAGGCCAATCGGCTTGAAGAAAAGGTCCCACTGCATACTGCCAGCCGAGCCTCCCCCATGCATGCAACTTTCCTCGGTGTGAGCAACAAAGGCCACGATAGTCCGCCCACTCATGTTGCTGATGTGGTACTCGCCCTCTGCTTTCGTTTGCACCCAGCGATTCGCTTCCCACTCAAAGCAAGGGATGGGGGTGCCGTAGAACTTCAGCGGTGAGTCTGCAGGAGATAGGTCGATTATCGGGATATTCGCTGTGAACGCATCCGGGGGCGGAGTGAATTGATCTACGGCCAGGGACTGCCCGAAGGCTAACGAGGAGGCGAGCAGGAGGGCAAGCAAGGTGGGTTTCATGCGGCCTAGCTTGCTACCGAAGGATAGGGCTGTCAACGGATACTATCAGTAAATCAGTGCGGCGACCGTTCCCCGACACCCAACGTCGCCACTATTTATTCCCCGGGAGCGGAGGTTTGCACAGCACCGTTGTCGGGCCGGGGAAGGTTATGCTTACGCTTTCGCATCGGCCGTAGCACCGCAATCCCTGCATACACTGCGCAATCGCTGGTTCATGCATATAGTGACCCGCCACGGTAGGGGAACAAACGACGCAAAGTTGTGTAATCCCTGTTAGCAACAGTTGACTTCCGGTTTGCCCGTGATAAGGGAAAGTGACATCTATCAGTGAGCTGCTATGGGGGAGAAGTTCGATTAAACCGTGTAACTCTTCGAAGTTTGACCGGACAAGCAAGGGGCGGATTGTAGCTAACCGATACCATACAGAGACGTCCTAGACAAGGGTGACACGTGCTGCATTGCATTGTAGGAGTTGCGCACATGAATCGAGTTCTGCCTGTATCGGTCGTGCTTGCGTGTTTTGTCTCCGCCCAATCTTTATGGGCCACTCAACCCGGCTTCCATCTGCAGGTCGTACCGGCCGTTGTCTACAAAGTCGACGATCCAGGAAATATCCGAACGTCATCATTCGTGTTCGATATTGCCGTGATTTGTTCCAGCGATTGCGAGCTCACCCCGATCGCCGCCAGCGTGGATCTCTCAGATGCCGGATCTATCGTCGAGCGTCAGAAATGGACGACCGAGATGCTGGCAAAAATCAAAAATATAAGGTATCGGATCGAGCCGAACACCCCGCTCGCGTCGCCAGTGCGTGTTTTTATGCTGCCCGAAGCATTTGACCTTCGCTTTTATTTTCGCTATCCCCAAGCATTTTCGATTGACTCTGCGGCCCTCCGGTTAACAGTCGCAGATGCGAAGGGTCGCAAGGCGGAACAGATGTTGCGGATCCCCATTCAGTACTACCAACAGAAGACATCGCTCATCGCTCCCTTCCGTGGTCACGGGATTGTCGGGCAGGACTGGATGACAAGTGGCGGCCACAACGACTTTTCAACTGCCTTTGCCATAGACCTGGATGGCTTGGATCTAAAAGACGGGGAGTTGAGCGATGCCGACGAGAATGCGTCGGATGCGGGCTATGGCCGGGAAATCCTTGCGCCTGCGCTAGGAACGGTGGTCTACGCCCGCAACGACGTACCTGATAACACGCACCCAGGAAAAGAGCCTGACCACAATGGCGCATACTACAGGGCACTACATGACCCGGTGATGGCATTGGCCGGAAATTGCGTGATAATCGACCACGGCAACTCGGAGTACAGCGTCATGATGCACATGCAACCAGGCTCCGTCACTGTCAGAGTAGGGGACCGGGTCGCCACGGGCCAGGTAATTGGACGGTTGGGAAACTCGGGATCCGCAACGGGACCACACGTGCATTATGAACTTCAGTCAGGCCCGCGGCTTTGGCAGTACCAGTCGCTGCCGTTCAGATTTCAAAACATCGATGCCCCGCTTCACCGAGGTGAGTACTTCGTCGCAAAATAGATTGGCGACTCTTTCACTTGATATGGCGCTGCCCCGAGCGCTCAATTAGCCTAGCGTACTTTGCAAGATCCACTTGTCCGTGCAGTCGACAAGGACTAAGCCGCTGGTGCGGCGGACGCTACGCGTGGGGTGAACCCGAAGGACTGAGGTAGCTGACATAGTGTGGGTCACAGAGAAAGGAGACTCCTGTGACCCGTTTACGCAAGATGATGCTGGAGGAACTCCAGCGCCGCAACTATTCTGAGATCACAACTCGCAAGTACTTGCAGTACGTGACTGCGTTCGCCCGCCATTTTGGCAAGTCCCCGGATCAGCTCGGGCCGAATGAGCTGCGCACAGGGCGGCCCAGAGTAAAGCCAAAATGAGTGCGGCAGGCCAACTGATCGCCGATCTGTAGTAGCCAAGCGCCCAATGCTTGATGTAATCGTAAGCAAACCCGAATGGCACGCTCACCACGAAGAAAAAGATAAATCGAGACGTCTTCCTAGGCAGGCGTGGCAAGGCTTTGCTTATGCCGAAGGCCGTTCCCACGCTCAGTACACCAACCGCGAGCACCCCAAAGAAAACGGAGAGCATAGCTCTCATGAGCAAAGACTAGAAGCTGCAGCCTTTAGTGTCTAGATTACGTTGGCTCCACAGATCGCGGGCCGGACAACTGTCGTAATATCCCCATTAAGCTCATCGACCCCGAACAAGGCGAACAAAGGGCGCATGCTTGTGCTATCGCCTGATTACAACAGTTGGAATCGATCCCATACGGCTCAATAGAAATCAGGCGCTTGGTGATTCAAGCCGCTATGATTGCGGCAGGCCCATACGTTTCAGCAAGTCGGTGTAACGTGGATCGGAACGCAGAGAATCGAAATAGGGATTGGGCTTGAGGTTGCTGCCGATAAATCCGCTCTTTTCTGCATAGGCCTTTTCCAGCCAGGTGAACGCCTGGTCTTTTTCTCCGAGGAGTGCGTACTGCCCCGCGATCCACGCGGGATCGACATAGGTTCGCTTGGCTTGTTCCTGCTGTAAGACGAGAGCGCTCTTTAGTGCGCCACGGAAACCCGACTTCGGATATTCACGTTTCGCAGCTTCTACGAGGGCAAGGTCGTTGGCGTCCTTAGCTAGGGTCGCTGCCTTTTCCCATTCTTCAAGAGATAATTCGTATTTTGCGAGGAGAACATATGCGACCGATAAGGTGAAGTGCGCTCTGCTGAACGAAGGGTCGATTTCCAGATTCTTCTTGCATTCGTCGATAGCTTGTTCAAGCTTCTTGGAAATGAGGTATTCACCAGCCAGGTTATCCACCGCATTCTGATTCAAGGGGTCAAGTTCGACACCTCGCAAATAGTGAACCAGAGCCTGTTGTTGTTTTCCCACGGCATCGAGGTGAAGGCCATAAAGAACATGGGTTCGAGAATTGTTCGGATCCAGTTCCAAGGCGCGTTGAAACTCGCTCTCTGCAAGGCTCCAATTCCACTCCACGTCGTAGGAGGCAGCGAGCACACTGTGCGCCTCTGCGAGCGAATCATTGATAGCGAGTGCTTTTTGGGCGTTGGCCCTGGATTTGGGAATGGTCTCGCTGTATGGAACTGGTGCATAGTCTGCGAACACCGCGTAATACTCCGCTAGGCCAAGGTAGGCAAGGGCGTAATTGGGGTCTTTGTCGATGGCTTGCTGAAAGAAGTCGCGCGACCTGTTCAACGCCTCAGCGCTGCGCTTATCCCAGTAGTGACGACCCTTAAGGTAAAGTTGATAAGCTTCCGGGTCGGACGTACCCCGATCGTTCAGCTTTGTCTTTTGGGCACTGGTGAGATGTTCCCTCAGGCGCGAAGAGATTTCACCTGCGATCTCACGTTGGACTGCAAGAGCGTCGGAGACCTTGCGATCGTATTGGTCGCTCCATAGACTCCGATTGCTGCGAACGTCTGTCAGTTCGGCACTCACCAAAAGAGAATCTCCGTGCTGTATCACTCGGCCTGTCACCACAGCACTGACCTTCAACTCCCGCGCCGCCTTCGAGGGGTCAATGTCCTTCGATTTATAGTGGAAGACCGAGCTCCTGGGACGCACCGTGAGATCCGGAAGCTGCGAAAGTCCGCTGATAAGACTTTCCGTTAAACCATCGCTAAGATATTCGGACTCTGGATTGCCCGTTACATTTACAAACGGCAGAACAGCAAGCGAGTCGATGTTGGAGCCCGAAGCGGAGCTGAGCCAACGATAACCGCCGTAACCCAAGCCCGCTAGAACCGCTATGGCTGAGATGGCAAGAGTCAACAGAGCTCTCTTGTGGCGAGCCAATAATCCAAAGGCGACGTGAGAGTCGGAGATTACCGACGCTCCGCCCGTCGCAATTGCAGCCCCGGATCCTGCGGAAGTTGCCACGCGGGCGGTGACAGCATTCGAAGGAGATGCAGCAGGAAGTACGCTGGAACGTTCTGTCTCGGTATCCCGCTTTAGCCGCTTCAGGTCTGCACGCAGTTCTGCCGCCGACTGGCACCGAATCTCGCGGTCCTTCTCGAGACATTTGTTAATGATTTCTTCCAGTCTCAATGGGACTTCGGGATTGAGGCGAACAGGGGGAACCGCGGCACGATCAAGAATTGAGTGGAAGATCACCCCCGAAGTTTCCCCGCGAAATGGCAACATTCCCGTGGTCATCTCGTAAAGGACCACACCAAAAGAGAAAAGATCGGTCCGCGGGTCCAGTTCCTTGCCACGAACCTGCTCCGGTGACATGTAGGCGACCGTACCGAGAGCCGTTCCCGGACTGGTGAGATGTTCGTCCACAACATTCACCGTAGCCAGCGATTCGGGATACGCGGTCGAGGGGCTCGGGCCAGTGATTTTGGCCAATCCGAAGTCGAGAATTTTGGCGTGACCACGATTCGTCAGGAAGATATTGGCGGGTTTGATGTCGCGGTGAACGATCCCTTTGGAATGGGCCGCGTCCAGCGCATCGGCAATTTCGATTGCTAAGTCGAGGGTCGTCGCGGTTTCCATTGGCCGCCCCGCAAGCCGATACTTCAAGGTCGCACCGTCGAGAAATTCCATGACGATGAACGCCTGGCCCTCTTCTTCACCGATGTCGTAAATGGTGCAGATATTGGGGTGGTTCAATGCAGAAGCTGCTTTGGCTTCGCGCCGGAACCGCTCTAAAGCCTGATGGTCTTGGGCTACGCCTTCGGGCAGGAATTTGAGAGCCACAAAACGATCAAGGCGAGTGTCCTCAGCCTTGTAGACGACCCCCATCCCGCCACCCCCGAGCTTTTCAGTGATGCGGTAATGGGAGATGATGCGACCAATCATTGGCGCAGAAGCTTACGTCCACAACTCGGGCAAGTCAATGAAAACGCTCTGCTCCAGTGTGATCACTGGCGTAACATCCCCATTTCACTCATTGACCGCGAAAAGGCGAACAAACGGCGCACACTTATGTAATCGCCTGTTCTCGTCGCCAGCCTCGTTGGCCTATTGATGCCTGAGAGGATGCCCCGTCATTCCTAGATGAACTGCGAGACTCATTTGTTATGCGTTGTGAGTTTGCTGTTAAGGACGGATACCAGAGACTGACCTTCAGTCGTTGGCCTGACGTCGGTTCCACGCACGATTTCGGTTGCGGTCAGCGTTTTGCCATACAGGCGGTGGTTCGCGTCATTGTCCGGTTCCACCGATGAGCCTCCCAGGGATACCCCCGCGAACACTCCTTTGGCCCGCCCGTAGGTCAGAATATCGGCGTCAGATGCACTCGCCGCGGTAACGCCAGGACCCGCTGCCGCCGTCGCATCCGTACCCATCTTGGTCTTTCCGTTCAGAACCTGATCAACGACCTTCTCATTCATGAGCAGGAGAACGAAGTCACTCGATGAGCCACCTACCTGCAGACCAATGCTGGCACCGCCGACGGAATACATCGCAGGCGCTGACCATTTGCCCTTGAAGTTCCCGCCACGGCGGCAGAGCAAGGGACCGCGGCCGCCGCTGCCGCCGACACCGAAGCCGAACTTCTTCACGTCAGGCAAAATCAGCACGCAATTAGCCTTACCCAACACGTCAGGTGAGATGTCTTTGCTGTTGAGCATATCCTGTAACACAAGGTTGGCACGCCGGAGCGTCTCCTCGTCTTTCTGCTTGTCGGCAGCGAGCACAGGAGAAATCAGCAACAATATGGAAGGGAGGAAGCAAAGCAAAGCTTTGCTGATAGTCCGGGCGCTTGTTTTCTTAGACGCAGCTCGTAGCATGGGTCGTTTCTCCTTTCAGGTTTGTTTGCTGACTAGGCTGAATCTTGACGTTAGGTCGACTGTTTGTCCGCCATGGTTCGGTTCTAGTGTTGAGCCGTGATCAGAACAGACAAATTGAGGTTTTTGGAGGGCAAAATATTATCGCGAGATCCGACAGCATAGCAACCGGTGAAATATCCCGATCTATAAGACTCGGATTTGCGGCCTCTCAGAGAATGCGTCTGACTGGGGAACGTGGAATGGGACGGCAGGGGTAGCGGCACATCTAATCGAGCGGTATGGTTTTGATGTGAAGTTCGCAATGCACTACGTCCGTTTGTTAGGCGAGTGCCGTGAACTGCTGCACAAAGTGACACTGCCGCGACCTGAGAAGGAATTGTTCATTGACATACGAAGCGGAAAATACCTGCAAGACCAAGTCTTTGAGATAGGTGATGCTTTAGCTCGTGAATGTGAACAATTACTTGAAAAAGATGGCCTTCCTGATGCGGTGGGTGGGCCGCAGGCCCATGGGAACTCAAAATCCCCAAAAAAGGCGAAGAGAAAGCGCAAAGTTGCGAGAACGCCTGATTATAGCAGGCGATTACAGCAGGCGACGCTGGTCCGAGGTTTCCAAGGTATAAAGAGCACATGAGACCCTTGGCAAAGTGCCTGAACAATGCAGATAGATCCTGGACCTTTGTCGACGGAAGCACGCGAACTGCTGTCATCCTGGATTCCGCAGCAATCGGGCGAGGGGAATATCTGCCCGGATGGCGATGGTCTCTGCACGTAGGCAAACAGACGGGTAAGGACTCTGCGGCCCACATCGGATATGTCCTCTCGGGACAGATGGCGGTACGCAGCCATGACGGAAAAGAAATCACCGTTGGCCCAGGGGAGGCCTTTGAGATTGGACCGGGACACGACGCGTGGGTGGTCGGCAACAAACCGTGTGTAGCACTTGACTTCGAAGTTTTGAAGTCACCGCCCCGGCAAGTCCGATGAGCGGTTTTCACTGTTGTTCCGGTGCCCACCACTTTCCTCCTGGCGACTAGAAAGCGAAACTTTTGACTCGATTTGTGTCAGTGAATTTGCGGACTCGGCGTATTGCGCGGAGGTACGACTGACACTCCTACCAGTGGTCGCAATCTTAATGCCACATTAGCGTGACGCTGAAGAACAAGGCGACGGCGGCGAGCGCCGATCAGGAAGCGCCAAGTGGCTTCAGCATTGACTTCTCAAAACCCACCCGTCGATAGCCCCTCCTCGCTGCCATTTCTGCAGGGCTTACTCCCGCTTGACAAAGTTAATTTAGGGACCGGACATCATGGCCGGAGTCACCCTCGCGGCTCTCGGCATTCCGGAAGTCATGGGCTACACGAAGATAATTGGCACGCCTGTTATCACGGGCCTATACACGCTGTTTTTGCCTGTACTGGTGTTTGCGATTTTTGGTTCCTCTCGTCACCTCGTTGTCAGTGCGGATTCAGCAACGGCGGCTATGGTGGCGGCAGCCTTGACCGCCATGTCGTTAACTCCGTACACACCGAGGTATATCGAACTTACAAGCCTCATAGGACTGGTTGCTGCTGCCATTCTGCTCATCGCCAGAATGCTTCGGTTGGGCTTCCTCGCCGATTTTCTTTCTCGCACCGTCCTGGTCGGCTTTTTGTCGGGAGTCGGCATACAGGTTGCAGTGGGGTGAACTTCACGAGATGCTGGGCATCGAAAAGGGAGGCCATGGGTTCTTCCGGCAACTGCTATTCACTTTTCAGCATTTGGGAGACGCGCATTTATCAAGCCAATTTATTGCTTTGGGAGTCTTGAGCATCATCGTTGGGTTGGAACACATTGCCCCGCGCTTTCCCGGGGCTTTACTCGCGGTCATCGGCTTCACCGCTACGAGTGCCTTCTTCCACTGGGGTGAAAGGGGTGTCGATATAGTTGGTACTGTGCCCAGCGGTCTTCCTCATCTGGGTTTTCCGCACATCATTTACAGCGACGTAACGATGATCCTGGCGATCTCCTTCTCGTGCTTCATCGTCATCCTTGCGCAAAGCGCTGCTACGTCGCGAGCTTACGCTCTCCGGTATCGCGATCACTTCAATCAGAATGTCGACCTAATCGGTCTTTCTCTTGCCAATGCCGCAGCAGGTCTGAGTAGCACATTCGTCGTCAACGGAAGTCCCACCAAGACCGCCATGGTAGACACTGCAGGGGGGCGGAGTCAGTGGTCCCACCTCACAACCGCTGCCGTCGTGCTCATGGTCCTGTTGTTCTTGACACGTCCGTTGAGCTTTCTGCCAAATGCCGTTCTCGCCGCCATAGTCTTTCTCATCGGTGTCAAACTCGTCGACTACCGCGGGCTTGCGGAAATTCGACGCTCAGCGCCCAATGAATTTGCATTGGCTATCGTCACAGCCGTTACAGTCATTGTTTTCGGTGTCGAGAAAGGCATCATTGTAGCGGTGATACTGTCGCTCCTCCAACATGTCCGAAACAGTTACCGCCCGCTCACTGGCGTGCTCGTTCGGGATGCTGCAGATCATTGGCGAATTGAGGATCCAGTCCCCGGAATGATGGCTGAACCCGGCATGGTGATTTTCTGGTTCGGTTCAGACCTCTTTTACGCCAACGCCGGTTTCTTCGCCGAGCAGGCGCGCAAACTCGTATACCACTCACCCTCACCTGTGCGCTGGTTCGTCGTCGACGCGACTGCCATCACCAAGCTGGATTTTTCTGCTGGCCACGCGGTCGCGGAACTTCAGCAAGAGTTGGCAAAGACAGGGGTAGTGCTGGCGTTGATCGTTGTCCCGGTGCGTCATTTCGGCAACCTAGAACAAATGGGGTTGAACAATTTGATGGGTCCCGGAAGGATTTTCGAAACTCGCCATGCCTGCGTTACGGCGTACCGGTCGGAATGTTCAACACCAAGTAACGAGCCATCCGCGTCGGGAGCCGATCCCACTACCCCAGGGCAATCCGCGTGACCCCCTTCGTGGAGTAAGAATAGCCAGTTCGGCAACAAAGCTTGGTTTCAAGGATGGCTGTGCAGCGCATGGCAGTTTTACAAGCTAGGATCCAAAGACATCTCTGCGGGAGATCTTTTTCTCCTATCACTATTGGCGAAAAATTCCCATTAGACTCGGATCTCCACAGCAGCCTCCTGTTCAAAGCGTCAACTTTGCGCTTAAATGGTCGCCTGATGCATGACAAAACCGAAGAGGCTCGCCGCAAGGAACTTCTCCACTCCGTCCGGGAAGATGCGAGACGTAAGATGCGGGACAGCCTACCTGTACCACACCAGTCCTAAAAGCACTCTTCGACTACCTCGATACACAACTTGAATCGTCCGAGTGTTACGAAGGCGATTTCACTCATTGACCCTTGGTTCGCAAAAGGCTTCGGAGTAGTGGCTCGATTGCGGAAAGGCCCCCGCAGCTGGCCGGTGGGTCGCCTAGGCTGTCTAGGTGTAGAATGCGCTTAGTCATTCCGCCGTAGGGGCTGTTCAATGAAGCCCGACCCCGAGCTCGTATACGCCGCTGAGCGCGTCATCAAAGCTTCGAACGCCGATCTCATCCACAAATGCCTGGTTTGGTACAAGCAGTGGTGTCGCGTGGGAAACAGAAGGGGTGTAGAGCTTTCCGCGTACACTCTCAGGCTTGAAATCCAGAAGGCACACGCCGAAGAAAGAGCATTGCAGCGGGCACAGCGCAAGGCTTCCTGATCCCGTGCACCCAAATCGCTCGCTCAGTACCTGGTCGTCACAATCTTTGCTGGTCAATTGGCGTAATCAAGGCGATCGCACTCATTGACCCACAACTCTATCCCCGATGACTGCTTGCACGGTTGGCTCGAAGCCCCGTTGCCAGAACCACTCTAGAACGTAGTCGCCAAAATTATCGAATACGGACAGCTTGTTGTTCCGTTCGCAGTCTTCACGCAATCGCGCCTTCCACACTTCGAAACTGAGAGCAGGCTGCGTCACCTTTCGAATGGTAACGCTTAGAGACCAAAAAGCCCGTCCCACTAAGCCGTCTCGGAGAGGTTCCCCATTAGGCTGCTGCCGCAAGAGGGTAGATGTCGTTACGCCCGACATCGGCAGTCCTGATACGAGGAGACGAGACTCGTGCCTCAATCGATCCGCCCAATACACCATTCAGTCTGAGGAGAGAAACGCTTCCGCAACAAGCACAGTGACCGTTCAAGCCTTCGCTAATAATCTCGCAGTTCGCACACAAGACTGCGTGCTGAAGACGAACCAGATTCGCATTGAGCCAAACTTGAGCACTCATTTTCCTGATTCCTCCAACGGTCACAGGCTAATCGAATCAACCAGTGCATCTAGGTTGCCAAGACCAAACGCAACGGAACGGGCGTGTTGCCAACGAGTTGGGGAAACGGTGGGCTTTCGAACGAGGATGGGTAGATGCAAGCCTTTGCATTGGAGGGTCAATGAGTTCTATCAAAGGGGATGTCAAGAAAATAGTTCTGCCTCGACCGGAGGAGAGATGTTTTCTGGAGATCCAGCACACGGCGATTAAGCTTCCCGGGAGAAGTGTGACTTGTGATCCACGAACCTTGTTTGCTTCCAGATCACACGAGCTGCGGCTGACGTTGGGATTCACGAGGGCACGATCAGCCCAGCTTTTGTCGGACACTCTCGCGGTGGCCGCCACGGACCCATCCTTGCCAACGTTGCTGCGTTGGCAAAGTTGGGCGCCGAGTACGCGGAACGCTGCACTTCAAAGAGAGAGCAGGATGGCCGTCTTAGGTGGCGGATTTTTCGAACTCAGTTGAAGAATTACCCTCACCCAAGATTGTTCCCGGTAACGAGCAGCACAGCTGTCTTAGTGACCACTGAAAGCAAGTTCATCTGCGGAAGGCGCGGACGAGTTCAGTTGGACGATGCGCCATACAGCACCGGATTTCCCACACAACACTGTTCCGCGTATCCGTAACATTTGTTGGTCTAGCTTGATGCGAAGCTCAACCTCAGCCCAGACGTCCTCTCCAAGGAGGTGATGCGCTCGCAGGGTAATCACAAGCTGAGGTAACGCACGTTGTGTGCTGCGTTCCCGCCGCAGATATTCCATGAACGCTTCCCGGCCGTAAAAGTCTCCTACAGCCGTAAAGAGCACGATTCGCGGGTCGAGGCAATCCAACAAAACCTGCTCCTCCCCGCTGTTGAATGCCTGTGCGCACAGAGCCAATCTCTTGTCGAGTTCTTCCAGATGCGATTGCGCAATCTCAAGGTCCACCGGCAAGCGGACCACGTGAGCCTTCAAGTCCACCACGGCACCCAACCTGCGGAGCAGGTCGATTCCCAATATTCCGTGGATGGTATGACCACATGCGCGTCCAATGGCCGAGAGATCGACTGCCGATAACCTCAGGTTCTGCAAGTGATGCTCGCCGATAACGAAATCGCTGATGGTAACTTTTTGCCCCCGAGTACTGTACGTCCCGTTCCAGGATGTGACCGGGATTTTCTGTGAGTCTCCGTACGGAAAGGACCCAAGGTTCAGCGTCGAAGTTGCAGCCGTGTCAAGGAGGAATGAAAATTCCATTCCACCAATACTGACCTCGACCATGGGCAAGCCATCGCAGGCAGCCAGCGGAACATCTTCGGCGAAACATCCTCCGAGCGTCCCAACCAGCAGAAACCCGAAAATGAGAGCGTGACGCATTTAGCGAACCTGGGCGCGAAGTATAGCATAGAAAAACGAACGTTCGTGCTATTATTTTGGTGGCGATAGACTCTTGCCATGACGTACATCAAGTCCGGGGCGATCGACCGTCGCCCCAAGGGCGCACAGACTCGCGAGAGCATTCTCCGGACCGCTGTGGATCTGGCCTCACTCGAAGGCCTCGAGGGTCTCACCATCGGTCGGCTTGCCCAAGAGTTGAAGATGAGCAAGAGTGGTTTGTTCGCCCACTTCGGCTCCAAGCAGGATTTGCAGCTAGCCACGGTGGAAATGGCGGGGGAGATCTTCAAGGAGTGGGTGATGCGTCCTGCACTGTCCCGGCCTGCGGGAATGCCCCGTCTTTGGGAGCTTCTGGAGCGATGGCTCAGTCACGTGGAAGACAAGGTGTTTGCCGGCGGCTGTTTCTTCACGGCCGCATCGTTCGAGTTTGATAGCCGCCCGGGTCCTGTCCGCACTGCGATTGTCGAAGCCATGCGCCAGTGGCTGTCGACGTTGACCCGCGCCATCGAGCAGGCTCAGAAGGCGGGGCACCTCAACCCGAATCTCGACCCCTCCCGGTTTGCGTTGGAGATATATTCCATGGCTGTGGGGGCACATTGGGCTTCCGGACTGCTAGGTCAACGCAACGCTTTGCAGAATGCCCGCGAAACAATATTGGCCCGCCTGCGCTCCGAAGCTAGGCCGACCGGCGATGGAGAACACCTTCTGTCTAGCAAGGGCAGGCGTGCGGTAAGCAAGCGATAGGTCGCGCCTTCAATTCACCGTATTCAACAAAGACCTCGCGGATCGACCTTTCGGTCGCACAATGATTTTTCTAATGTTAGCGAGTATTTTGTTACAGTGACTCTCATTTGCTAGGCCGACTTGCAGAATTATGGATCTTACGTCCACGGTCTTACAGTCAAACGATCCGAAGGAGGAACCGATGGCTACTGCGCCTGTCACACGGAGGGGAACGGCCGAGACAACAGAAGGCCGCCCGCCGACCGGGCTTCGGGAACGCAAGAAGGCGCGGTTGCGGCAGCGCATTATCGATACGTCCATCAAACTGTTTCGCAAGTACGGATACGAACACACCCGAATCGATGACATCGTTCAAACGCTGGAGATCAGCCAGCCCACCTTTTTCCGCTATTTCCCCAGCAAGGATGCAGTCTTGCGCCAGGTGGGAGAGCGCGGATATGCGTGTATCCGTGAGAGGCTCCACTCGGAACTGTCGCAGGAAGCTACAACCAGCGAGCGTTTGCGACGCCTGTACCTCACTATGGCGCGCGAGGTAGAAGCCGATCGGCAACTGTGGCAAGCCGTCGTCTTGTCGGGCGCCATGGATCCGGTGCGATCGGTTGACCTGCGCGAACCTGAGGAAGCTACCGCCAGGCTGCTGCGTGAGATTCTCTGGCAGGGGCAGAAGCATAACGAAGTGACACGCGATTTTCCAGTGCTCCACATGGCGCAGTTCATGGAAGGTCTTTACAACACCGTGGTGCGGCAGTGGGCCGTGGATCTGACCGGGCCGCACAAACTCACAGACAGGGTGCGTAACGCTGTCGAGCTTTTCTTGCGCGGCATTCAGCCGTAACCTTCCTCGGATCTGGCGGCAATGCCTCTCTGTTGGAGGTTTCACGTAGGGCGAAGGAAGCGCCAATGAAGGCTGCCGTTCTGCACGAATTCAAGAGGCCATTAGAGATCAAGGAAATCGCCCCACCACAACTTGGCGCGGACGATGTCCTGATCGAGGTCGAGGTCTGTGGTGTTTGCCATTCTGATCTGCACCTGGCCGATGGCGATTGGACGCAACTGTCGCGCATTGTAAAAAAGCCACTGGTTCTAGGGCATGAAATCGTAGGCCGTGTGGTGACGCGCGGCGTCGCTGTGCGGAGTATTGAGATCGGAGAGCGGGTCGGTGTGCCCTGGCTGCAGTGGACCTGCGGGGAGTGCGAGTTTTGCCGAGAGGACAACGAAAATCTGTGCGTCAAACAGCGAATCACTGGTGTCACGGTAGATGGCGGGTACGCTGAGTACACGAAGGCGCCCGCCAGCCACGTTGTCAAAATCCCCGATGAGCTGTCAGCGGAACAGGCGGCACCTTTGCTTTGTGCCGGGGTCACGGTTCATCGCGCCCTTAAGCACGCCAGGGTTCGCTCCGGGCAACGGTTGGCGGTCTTCGGGGTAGGTGGACTTGGCCACCTCGCCGTCCAAATTGGGCAGGCAGCCGGGGCGGAAGTGACCGCGATCGACGTTTCCGATGAAAAACTCGCGCTCGCCGAGTCTGGCGGTGCTGTGCGGACTTTGAACACCACGAAGTGCGATGTGGTGAAGGAACTCCGTGCATCAGGCAGAGTACACGTCGCGCTCGTCACTTCAGCGGCGAAAGCTGCCTACGACATGGCCTTCGGCTGTGTGCGACCAACGGGAACGCTGCTGGCCGTGGGCCTGCCCGCCGAGGACATTTCTTTCCCACCAATCCTGATGGCTGCAAGTGAAATTCACATCAAGGCCTCCAGTGTTGGCACGCGGGAAGATCTGCGCGAAATTCTGGCCATGGGAGCGGCCGGAGCGGTTCACTGCCAGGTTACGGTCCGACCGCTGGCCGAGGTCGGTCAGGTTTTGCAGGAATTCCGCCGCGGCCAAGTCTGTGGGCGGGCGGTGCTGCGCTTGAGGTAATCGTTCCCTGTGCACGCCCCTGAAGTGCTAACTCTGGCCAGAGCGTGCGTTGACGTTAGTGACTTTAATATGATATCAACTGTCACTTTTATGCCGCTCCGCGCTCCATCGCCAGAGGTGATTACGGAGTGAACGTCAAGGCGCTCTTCGATCTAAGCGGCCGCGTGGCCATCGTCTCGGGCGGTTCGATGGGACTGGGCCGCCAGATGGCCGAAGGTCTCGCCGAGATGGGAGCAGATCTCGTGCTCTGTGCCCGTAAGAAGGAACGCTGTGAGACGGCAGCAGAAGAGTTGCGCAGCCTTGGCGCAGAGGCGCTTGCACTCGCATGCGACGTCAAAGATCAAACCGCGATCCAGGCGGTCGTGGATACGACGCTTGCGAAATTCGGACGGATCGACATTCTGGTCAACAATGCGGGAACGTCGTGGGGCGCTCCCATCGAAGACATGACGATCGAGCAATGGGACAAAGTTCTCGACACCAACTTAACTGGCACATTTCTGTTTTCTCAGGCGGTGAGCAAGGCGATGATCGCCCAGAAATCAGGCAAGATCATCAACATCGCCTCCGTAGCAGGTTTGGGCGGAGCGTCGGCAGAAATGCAAGCGATCGGCTACCACGCGAGCAAAGGCGGCGTCATCGCATTCACCAAGGACCTGGCCTGCAAATGGGCGCCACACAACATTCAGGTGAATGCAATCGCTCCCGGATGGTTCCCCACCCACATGTCGCAATGGATCATCGAGCACCGCAAAGATTCGTTGCTGGCGAAAATTCCCGCTGGCCGCTTCGGCAGTGATTGTGACTTGAAGGGTGCTGCGGTATTTCTGGCCTCGGATGCGTCCGCCTATGTGACCGGACACGTCCTCGTCGTCGATGGTGGTCAAACCGCCTGGTGACAAGAGGTTTGTATGAACATTCCCCTCACACCGGTCCGTTTCCTTCGCTACCCGACACAGCAGTTTCCGCACAAGACGGCGGTAGTTTGTCAGGACCGGCGTTTTACCTATGCTGAGTTTGGCGATCGGGTGTGGCGCCTGGCCGGTGCTCTGCGGGGCGCCGGGCTGAAGGCCGGCGATCGAGTCGCATTTCTCAGCCTGAACTGCCATCGCTTGCTCGAGGCATACTTTGGAGTTCTGGAAGCGGGCTGCATTTTGCTTCCTCTCAACATTCGTTTGGCAAGTCCGGAGCTGGCTTACATCCTGAATGATTCTGGCGCGACGGCCCTTTTCCTGGAGCAGGAATTCGCTGGACTCGTCGACTCGTTCCAGAAAGAGTTGCGCTCGGTGCGCACGCTTCACCAATTCGACGGTACACCGCAAGCAGAGTGGCTCTCTCCCAGCACGTATGAACAGATGCTGGCCTCCCCGCCATACTGCCAAGACATCATGGAGTTCGATGAGAACTCTGTCGCGGAAATGTTCTATACCAGCGGGACCAGCGCCGCTCCCAAGGGCGTAATGCTCACTCACCGCAACGTATACCTGCACGCTATGAACATGGCCGTGCATCATCACACCCGATATGAGCATGTGCAGTTACACACGATCCCCCTATTCCACGCCAACGGCTGGGGGGCAGCCCACACCATCACCTTCCTGGGTGGGACCCATGTCATGCTTCCCCGCTTCGTTCCGGAAGAGGTCTTCCGTTTGGTGGCTCGGGAACGGGTTAGCGCCCTCAGCCTTGTTCCGATCATGGCCATCGCTCTGCTCAATTCGCCCGCACGCTCCAAGTACGACCTCAGCAGCATCGAGTGGATCACCATCGGAGGCGCAGCCTCTTCCCCAACCTTGATCCGTGAGGTAGAGCAGAAGTTTGGATGCAAGTGCTACTCCGGATATGGACTGACGGAGACCTCACCCGGATTGGCCAGCGCTGACCTGAAGCCAGACATGCAGTGTTCGCCTGAGGAGAAATACATCGTGCAGTCCATGACCGGATTTGCATACCCAGGTTGCGAAGTTCGAGTGGTTGATGAGGCCGACAAGGACGTGCCGAAAGACGGGATGACCATGGGAGAAGTCATTGCCCGCAGCGATGGTGTGATGGCCGGTTACTGGCAACAGCCCACAGCGACTGCCGAGGCTTTACGCGACGGCTGGCTTCGCACCGGCGACATGGCCGTGGTCGCGGGGAACGGGTACGTCCGAATAGTCGATCGAAAGAAGGACACGATCGTGAGTGGCGGGGAAAACATTTCCTCACTTGACGTCGAGAAAACCCTGCTCGCGCACCCTAACGTTTGTGAGGCCGCGGTCATTCCGCTAGCGGATGAGAAATGGGGTGAGGTTCCGAGAGCTGTGGTGGTCGCGAAGCCAGGATCGAAAATGAGCGAACAGGAGCTGATTGAGTTCTGCCGCGCTCGAATGGCCCACTACAAATGCCCGCGATCGGTTGTGTTTTGCGAGAGTCTGCCGAAAACGGCGACCGGCAAAGTTCTGAAAAGGGTGTTGCGGAAGCTATATCAGGTCGATTCAACCACGGTACGTTCCGACGGGTGATTGGACAGAGGCACGGCTGTGCGCTGTGCCGTCAAGGTCAGTAGCTTTGCGAGAGCGGCCTATGAACAATCTGGTGAGAATCAGCACGAATGACGATGTCGCGATGATTACCGTCGACAACCCTCCGGTGAACGCGCTAAGTCCCGGTGTGCCGGAAGGGATCCTGGCAGCTATTGATCGGATGAACCAGGATCCGGCGGTTAAGGCGGCCGTGATGATCGGCGCCGGCCGTACGTTTGTCGCGGGTGCGGACATCAAGGAATTCGGCAAGATGACCTCGGGGGCCAGCCCCCGCAGGAGCCTCCTGCCTTTCCTCCTGCGTATCGAAGACAGCCAGAAGCCGGTAGTGATGGCGATCCACGGATCAGCCCTTGGAGGCGGACTTGAACTGGCGATGGCCGGCCATTACCGAGTCGCTTCGCCGAGTTCGCAGGTGGGTCAGCCGGAAGTGAACCTTGGCATCATTCCCGGTGCCGGAGGAACGCAACGCCTGCCGCGCCTTGTCGGCGTTGCCAAGGCTGTGGAGATGTGCGCAGCGGGTAAACCAATCTCAGCACGCGAGGCCGTCGCCTTGGGGCTGATCGATCAACTGATTGAGGGCGACCTGGCCACTGAAGCGGTGGCCTTCGCTCGTGGGATCGTCGACAAACCCGTGCACAAAACGCGGGACCGAACTGAGAAGCTCGGCTCTGCGGCGGACTGCGCTGCGATCTTTGCCATCGCCCGCGACACGGCCCGCAAGAGACAGCGCGGCTTGCTCGCGCCCTTGGCCGCCATTGACGCTATCGAGGCCGCAACGCGACTGCCATTTGAAGAAGGCTGCCAGACGGAGGCCAAGCTCTTCACCGAATGCCTTTTCTCCGGTCAGTCGAAAGCGCTGATTCATGTGTTCTTCAGCGAGCGCGAGGTCGCGAAGATTCCCGACGTTCCGAGAGAAACGCCAGTACTGACTGTGAACCGAGTGGCTGTCGTCGGCTCTGGAACCATGGGCGGTGGCATCGCAATGGTGTTTGCCAACGCGGGTATTCCGGTCGTGCTGAAGGATGTGGATCAACAGGCGCTCGAAATGGGCCTGAACAAAATCAAGAAGAACTATGCCACTTCCGTGCAGCGCGGCCGTGTCACCCAGGCGTACGTGGACGAACGCCTCGAATTGATTAAGCCTGTGCTCTCCTACGATGCGTTCTCCCAGGTGGACATGGTGGTAGAGGCGGTGTTCGAAGGTATGGCTCTCAAGAAAGCCGTGTTTGCCGAACTGAACCGGGCCTGTCGACCGGGAGCGATTCTGGCCACAAACACTTCCACTCTCAACATCGACGAGATCGCAGGAGCAACGTCACGTCCGGAGGCGGTGATAGGAACCCATTTCTTCAGCCCTGCGAACGTGATGCGCCTGCTGGAGATTGTGCGCGGGGAAAAATCGAGCACGCAAGTCGTTGCCACTTGCATGCAGCTGTCGAAGAAGCTGGGCAAGGTCGGAGTTCTGGTTGGGAACTGTCGCGGTTTTGTCGGCAACCGAATGTTCGGTCCCTACCGGCGCGAAGCACAGTTTCTGGTTGAGGAAGGCGCGGAAGTGGCGGCGGTTGATGAGGCACTCGTCGAATTCGGAAATGCCATGGGCCCCCTGGCGACTGGTGATCTAGCGGGTCTGGACGTGGGCTGGCGCATTCGCAAGGAATATCGTCACCTGGAAAAGCCCGGAGTCCGTCAGCCCTTCGCCGAGGACCGTCTCTGCGAACTCGGCCGTTACGGACAGAAAACTATGAAGGGGTGGTACCGGTACGACGAGAACCAGCGCGCGAGCGTGGATCCGGAAGTGACGGCGCTGATTCGGAAGTGGAGCGCGGAAGCGGGCATACCCCAGCGAGAGATTTCGGCTGCTGAGATCGTTGACCGTTGCCTATACGCGCTGGTCAACGAAGGGGCGCGGATCTTGGAGGAGGGCTATGCCCTACGGGCCGCGGACATCGACATCATCTACCTCAACGGCTATGGATTCCCGGCTCACCGCGGCGGGCCGATGTGGCATGCCGACACGGTCGGATTGTCGAAGGTGTACCAGCGTATCTACGAACTCCACCAGCAACACGGAGAACTTTGGACGCCGGCGCCTTTACTAAAACGATTAGCGGAAGCGGGCAAGACATTTGCTGATTTCGATAGAGGGCATCCGGCAGCGGCCTAGAGTAGAAACATGGGAACAGAAGCGGTCATCGTGGCCAGTTCACGGACGGCGCTGGCCAAGTCATTTCGTGGTTCGTTCAACCTCACTCGTCCCGAGGAACTGGCGGCACACTGCATCCAGGATGTGCTGCGTAAGACTCCACAACTCGATCCGCGTGAAGTCGAGGATGTCGTGCTTGGCTGTGGGCTACCCCATGGCCCGCAAGGACACAATATCGCGCGCGTCTCCGCCTTACTTGCGGGCCTCCCAACCTCCGTGGGGGGAATCACTCTCAATCGGTTTTGCTCCTCCGGCCTGCAAGCAATCGCGGTCGCCGCTTATCAGATCGTGAGCGGTGGCAGCGATGTGATGATCGGTGGCGGTGTTGAGAGCATCACCATGACCCCTCGCAGCTACGATCCGAATCCGCGATTGCTGGAAAAGATGCCGGGCGTGTACATGGTGATGGGAGAAACCGCTGAGGTTGTCGCGAAACGCTACAAAGTTAGCCGGCAGCAGCAGGATGAATATGCGTTGCTGAGCCAGCAGCGCACCTCTCAGGCTCAGCGAGACGGTTTCTTCGATGGCGAAATTGCTCCCATGCGCGTAGTCCGCGGCATCTTCGATAAAAACACGAACGAAGTGGTTAGCAAGGAAGAAGTCTGCGTGGACAAGGACGAATGTAATCGTCCCGACACCACACTGGAAGGATTACTGGCGCTGAAACCGCATTTCGATCCGACGAGTGGCCTGGGCACGGTCACGGCGGGCAATTCATCGCAGCTTTCCGACGGTGCATCGGCCACCCTGGTGATGTCTCGGAGACGTGCGGACCAGCTTGGGATTCCATATAAACTCGTTTTCCGCGGTTTCCAAGTGACCGGTTGCGACCCCGACGAAATGGGTATCGGACCGGTCTTCGCGGTTCCAAAGTTGTTACAGCGCACAGGCGTGAGCTCCAAAGATATCGATCTATGGGAGCTCAATGAAGCGTTCGCCGTTCAGGTGGTGTATTGCCGAGATCGCCTTGGACTTGATCCGCAGAAATTAAACGTGAATGGCGGGTCGATCTCCATTGGCCATCCGTTCGGCATGACCGGATCCCGGCTGGTGGGGACATTGGCAAACGAAATGACGCGACGGAGGGCACGCTACGGAGTCGTCACGATGTGCGTGGGAGGGGGCCAGGGTGCGGCTGGGCTTTTTGAGAGCGCGAATTGAATAGAGCGGGGATTTTAGCGAGTTGTGGATGATGGCGGCACTTTGCGATCAGACGGGCGCGGTAAGAGCAGGCGAGGAGCTCGACCTGACACGGTTGCTGCCATTTCTTCAGCAGCAGTTCGCCGACGACGGACCCGTCTCGATAGAGCAATTCCCCAGTGGCCACTCCAATCTCACGTACCTCGTTCGGATGGAGAGCCGGGAAGTCGTACTCCGGCGTCCCCCGTTTGGTAGCAAGGTGCGCTCGGCGCATGACATGTCACGAGAGTACCGCGTGCTGTCGAAGCTTCACCTAGCATATCCAATGGCGCCACGGGCACTGGTTTACTGCGAAGACCCGGCGATTCTGGGCGTGCCTTTCTACCTGATGGAGCCGATCCACGGGGTGATCCTGCGCCGCGATTTACCTCCTGACATTTCCCTGTCGCCGAAGACCGCACAGCGCCTTAGCGAGGCCTTTCTCGACAACTTGGCGCACCTCCACAGCCTGGACTATGCCGCCATCGGCCTGGCTGAGCTGGGTAAACCACAAGGCTACATTGAGCGGCAGGTAAATGGATGGATCGAGCGTTACCACAATTCAAAGACAGAGGACCGTCCGGAGGCAGAACTCATCTCCGACTGGCTGGTCCGACGAATGCCCGTGGGGCATGCAACCACGCTTATCCACAACGACTACAAATACGACAACATCGTACTCCACCCGGACGATTTGACCAGGATTGTGGGCGTCTTGGATTGGGAAATGTGCACTCTGGGCGATCCACTGACAGATCTGGGGACCGCCTTGGCGTACTGGGCCGACGCGGACGACTCGGAGGAGCTCAAAGAAATTCGCTCGGTGCCGACTACCCTGCCCGGCACGCTGACCCGAGCACAACTGGTAGAGCGTTATGAGAAGCTGACCGGGCGCGATACCGGCGACATTGTGTTCTATCTCGCTTTCGCTCGCTTTAAGGTCGCCGTCATCGTGCAGCAGATTTACTACCGCTACGCTCAGGGCCTGACGCATGACGCGCGCTTCGCCTGCTTGCCGAAGCGAATCCATGCCCTTCTGCGTGCCTCGTGGCAATGTGCGGAAAGTGGAATCCTATGAGGAATGCTCGCGGCACAACCGGTTGCGGGATGATCCCCGAGCACGAGTCATCGCGGGTAATACCGCACCAGCCACTCGGCCACACAACAGGGCTTCTCGGAAGATTGCGCTTCGACATGAATGAGAAACGTGGCGTCCAGAAACTCAGGCGATTCCTTCGCCGAAAGCAGCCTGACCCGAGCGCGAACCGCCGAACCCGCGCGCACTGCCGAGGGAAAGCGGACTCTGTTCAAACCGTAATTGATGCTCA
>Ga0306926_10001312_pt1 | contig 24536 bp, 25 predicted proteins | sample flu12Cox44000178_FD_203759 | JGI IMG/M metagenome (GOLD analysis project Ga0306926, IMG submission 203759) | Lab enrichment of tropical soil microbial communities from Luquillo Experimental Forest, Puerto Rico - flux8day.12C.oxic.44.000.178 (v2)... | ecosystem: Environmental > Terrestrial >...
GACCGATTTCCTGCTCCGCCGAGCCGCCACCCGGCCAACCATCACCTACAGCCAGCTCGTCGACGGCGCTCAAATCAACGGAGCCCTACCTGCTCTAACCGGATAGGGAAATAACGCATCGATTAAGACAATAAAATTATAGCGTAGGTTCCGCCGGATGAAGGGCAAGTTTGCGTTTCAGACCACAAATCCAGCTCTGCCCGGCGGCGAGGCAAAGAAATTACCAAAGTAATTTTGCACACAGAGACAAAACGACGATAGCTATGCTCCACATAATCACTTGTCCTGCTCCGCCTTTGAATTTCATTCCTAAAGCTTCAAATTCAATTGGTCCCTCAGATTGCCGGAGGAAAGTAACAATTCCAAAAGCGGTGACCCAAATTCCGATTAAGCCAGCAGTGCCCATGAAGTGGTCGTGTAAAATGTCTTTCCAAAAATCGAAACCCGTGTGCAATAACAAAACAAAAAGAGTAGTACAAACTAAAACCGCTATGAAAACTGTTATCGCAAAGGCAGTCTTACGCAACAGACGACCGAAATCGGTTTCCCAACGATCAGGTTCGATATTGTTAGGCAAGTTCGCGTCCAGAGAATTCATTACGCCAACCTCAAAATCTCCATTGGAAATCAATCCTAAATAGCCACTGGCCCGAGGCATTGATCTAGATCAGATTTCCCAAATGAATGTCTCCTCCCAGCGCAACCTCTCCGTCCACCCCGGCTTTGGTGAAGGTCAGCTTTCCACCGAGGCCTTGTGAAAAGGCGATCGCCGCCAGTCATCGCGCAATTTCCTATCACTGTGCGGAGCCCTGGCGGGCGAAGATTTCAGGTGCGCTATCCCATGAACAATAAGATTGCTCATTTTCGTCAGGGTAGGGACTTTTCACACGGCCTCCACCCATGGCGCCACTCGAGCGCAGCACTTCGATCTGGGTAGGCGCCCGAGCGGTGCCACCTTCTTGACGTGAACATTCCATGAACCCACACACCGGGGCCCGTTTGTCCCGGGCCTCGCCGATGCTGAAAATCCTGGCCAACCGCTTTGGCGGTCCTGTTATCGCCTGTTTCCTGATCCCGGAATCGCGAAATTTCAATGGCTTGGTCCTGATCCGTTTTTGCCTCGCGCGCGCGACACGCGCACGCGCGAGCCGCTTCATCCAGCGCGCGTCCGGCTCGTGTGCGACGAGGAGGAAAGCGGAGGCCGGGGCGCCTGTGCGCGGCAGGATTAACCTCGCGGCCATTGCCAATCGTCATTGCAACCAATGCAAGAATTGCCGCTGTTGATTTGCTGCAGGTTGCAGCAAAGGTAATGTGTCGATCAACGACAGGTAGTGGTTCGAGAATTCCGTCAGGGGACGATCCACGGCCGTCGCAGCTCACGAACTCGGCGATTGTCGGGTGCATGGGGTTGGTTGACCTGGATCAATGCGGACGAGCATTCGTCCGCGGGACAAACCATCGCAAAAAACCGGTGTCCTGCACGCGCCTGCTGATCCGAGCCGAGGGAGTCAACCGATCTTGATCGCAGAACCATTGTCATGAACGACAGCCACGCACAAAAGCCGCATCTGAGCCGCGAGCACCTGCTGGCGCTGTTGCGGGCGATGGTGCGCATTCGCCGCTTCGAAGAGAAATGTGCCGAACTTTATCAGCAGGAAAAGATCCGCGGCTTTCTGCATCTCTATATCGGCGAAGAGGCGATCGCGGTCGGCGCAATGCAGGCGCTCTCGCCGGCCGACGCTGTGGTCGCGACATATCGCGAGCACGGCCATGCGCTCGCCCGCGGCGTGTCGCTCGATGCGGTGATGGCCGAGATGTACGGCAAGGCCGAAGGCTGCAGCCGTGGGCGCGGCGGCTCGATGCACCTCTTTGACGCATCGACCCGGTTTTATGGCGGCAATGCCATTGTCGGCGGCGGATTGCCGCTCGCCGTGGGCTTGGCATTGGCCGAAAAGATGAACAAGCGCGACGGCGTTGCCGCGTGCTTTTTTGGCGAAGGCGCCGTCGCCGAGGGCGAGTTTCATGAATGCCTAAATCTGGCAGAGCTGTGGCGCCTGCCAGTGCTGTTTGTCTGCGAGAACAACCTCTATGCAATGGGAACCCGGCTCGAGCGCTCGGAATCGCAACCCGACATTCACATAAAGGCGCAGAGCTACAATGTCCCCGCCGAAGTCGTCGACGGCATGGATGTCGTTGCCGTCGAAGCAGCGACGCGCCGCGTCTGCACAGCGATCCGCGGCGGCAGCGGGCCGGCGCTCCTTGAGTGCCGGACCTACCGGTTCCGCGCACATTCGATGTTCGATCCGCAGCTTTATCGCGACAAGGCCGAAGTCGAGGAATGGAAACATCGCGATCCGATCGACCGGCTCTCGTCATGGATGCGCGAAACTGGGGTGCTGCACGACAGCGACCTTACGGCGATCGAGGCGGAAGTCGCCGCTGAAATCGAGCACAGTGTCGCCTTTGCCGAGAGCGGGCATTGGGAACTGGTCGCCGAGCTGACGCATGACGTCTACGCCGCAGCGGGGGCGCGATGACAGACGCCGTGCGCGAGATCACTTACCGCGATGCGGTGCGCGAAGCGATTCGCGAGGCGCTCCTTGCCGATCCCCGCGTTTTTCTGATGGGGGAGGATGTCGGCCGCTATGGCGGGTGTTATGCGGTCACCAAGGGGCTGCTCGATGAGTTCGGCCCCGAGCGCATCCGCGATACCCCTCTCTCTGAATCTGCATTCGTTGGCGCGGGGATCGGCGCCGCGCTCGGCGGCATGCGGCCGATCGTCGAAATCATGACGGTCAATTTCAGCCTTCTCGCGCTCGACCAGATCGTCAACAACGCGGCGACGATCCGCCATATGTCGGGCGGGCAGTTCTCGGTACCCCTGGTCATTCGCATGGCGACTGGCGCCGGCCGCCAACTGGCGGCGCAGCATTCGCACAGCCTCGAAGGCTGGTACGCGCATATTCCCGGGCTCAAGGTAGTGACGCCAGCGACTTTAGATGATGCGCGGTTCATGCTCACCGCAGCGCTCGCCGATCCCAACCCGGTGCTGATCTTCGAGCATGTCATGCTCTACAATAGAAGCGGCGTGCTCCCGCCCGATACCAGACCCGTCGATATCCACAGCGCGATTGTACGGCGTCCGGGCAAGGATGTGACGGTCGTCACCTACGGCGGGACCTTGTTCAAAACGCTCGACGCCGCGGCGGAGCTGGCAAAGGACGGCATCGAGGCGGAAGTCATCGATCTGCGCGTGCTGCGGCCACTCGATGCCGAGACTGTGCTGGCGTCAGTGACGAAAACGCGCCGGGCAGTGATCGTCGATGAAGGCTGGCGCAGCGGCAGCCTCTCGGCCGAAATCAGCGCCCGAATCATGGAGGGTGCGTTCTGGGAACTCGACGCACCGGTCGGCCGCGTGTGCAGCGCCGAAGTGCCGATTCCCTATCCGCACCACCTCGAGGAAGCCGCACTGCCGCAGGCGGCGGCGATTGTCGCCGCGGCGAAGGCCACAATGAGCGGCTGATGGCCGAATTCCTCATGCCGTCGCTGGGCGCCGACATGGAGGCCGGGACCCTCGTCGAATGGCTGAAGCAGCCCGGTGACCGGGTCAAGCGGGGCGACGTCGTCGCTGTGGTCGAGACCCAGAAGGGCGCGATCGAGGTCGACATCTTCGAAGACGGAATCATCGAGCGCTGGCTCGTCGAGCCGGGCACGACGGTGCCGGTCGGGACTCCGCTGGCGCTGATCGGCAGTGGCGAGCCCGCCGCCGCAATACCTGCCTCAATTCCACGAGTACCGGTTTCCGCGAGCGCGTCCGAAGTGCCCCCAGCGCCAGGGCCTCAACCCTGGGTGCCGCTCCCTATTGAACCAAAGCCTCGATCGCACCGCCCACGTGCGTCGCCGGCTGCCCGGCGTTGGGCGGCCGAGCGGGGGATCGCACTCGACGCGCTGACGGGTAGCGGGCCCCGAGGCGCGATCGTGCTTGACGATGTCGAGCGCGCAGTTGCCTCGCTGGCGCCGCTTCCGACCGCGGCCAAGCGCCTTGATTTCGGTGAGATGCGCCGCGCAATCGCGGCGGCGATGTCGCGGTCGAAACGTGAGATCCCGCATTACTACCTGAGTACGACAGTAGACCTCACGCGCGCTCTTGCCTGGCTAGAGACGGTCAATGCCACCCGCCCGCCGGCCCAGCGGCTGCTGCTCGCTGCCTTGCTGCTCCGAGCGGTGGCGGGCGCCCTCGGCAAGGCTCCGGAGTTCAACGGATATTATACCGCCGAAGGGTTTCAGCCCACGGCTGGCATCCATATCGGCGCGGCGATCGCGATCCGCGGCGGCGGCCTCATCGCGCCGGCGATCCACGACGTGAATAGGCTTTCGCTCGATGAGGTGATGGCGCGGTTGCGCGATCTCGTCGCTCGTGCGCGCAGCGGCGCATTGCGCAGCTCTGAGCTCTCGGATCCGACAATTACCGTCACCAATCTCGGAGAGCGGGGCGTCGAGGCCGTGTTCGGCATCATATATCCGCCTCAGGTGGCGCTCGTGGGCTTTGGCGCGCCGGTTGAGCGGCCGTGGGCGGCGAGCGGGCAGGTGGCCCTCCGGCGCGTGCTGACCGCGACGCTCGCGGCCGACCACCGCGCCAGTGACGGACATCGCGGCGCACTGTTTCTCGCCGACATCGATCGCCGACTGCAGAACCCGGAGGCCCTATGACACGCAATGACGTTACCGCTGTTCTGGTCGATGAGCTCGGCCGCATCGCTCCCGAGATCGACGCGATCGGGCTGAATCCGGACGCCGACCTGCGCGAAGAGTTCGACATTGATTCAATGGACTTCCTTAACCTCGTGACGGCGCTGAGCCAGCGGCTGCAGATCGATATTCCTGAGATCGATTATCCGAACCTCGCTACATTTGGCCACGCGGTCAAATACCTGACGCAGAAGCTCGGGACTGCAGGCTAGAGCGAGCCGTGGTTCCGCGCAAATCGTTCAGGCAGAAAGAAAGCAAATTCTGGCGTTGGTCGGTGGGCGGCACTGGTGCGGAATCCGAGAGTACATGGTGCCCACACCTGAACGGTTTGGGGTACAACTGGCTCGCGATTGCTAACACTCGTTGATTGTTCCTGGCTCGGTGCCTGCGGTATGAAGGGTGAAATCGGGTGCCACGCTGCAGGGCGGGCAAGGAGCGGGTCGGGCAGTACTGCGTTAAGCTGCCGTTCAACCGAGAGAGCTTGGCGCCGTCGCGAAGCAGAGGAGCGCGAGTGCGCCGAGCGAGACCCCAGCGGCTCGGCAATAGCAAAACGGCCGATCCGGCGTGGATAGGCCCAACCAGGCACCCTGGTCTATCTCCTTGGTCGCGGAGAAGGCCTTGAAGGCGTGCTCGATCACCGCGGCGCTCATGCTGGTCCCCGTGATTGCCGATGAGTGCGACTCTTCTAGAAATTTGCGTGCCGATCGTCTCCACCGCTCACCGCGTGGTTCCTAACTCCACGGTTTTAATTAAGCAGGGCTTAAAGAGACGCGTAGGTCGGCAACCATCCGCCGGGCGGGGTCAAATCCAGCCGGTCCGGCCGCCGTGAGCCGCGACCAGAAAGGTGAAAAATCTCCCCGCGGTAGGCCCAGACGCGGAGATCCGTCCACAAGGGTGTCCCATCGGTTTCCATGGAGGTCTTCGGAGCCCACTTCTGCGCTACATAGCCTTCGCTACGCTTCGTGAAGCGGCGCATGCGCGCCCGCCCCACTGTGACGTTGTCCAGTAGCCCGCGGCCGGCGAAGCCATGCACAGGCTTGAACACAAATTCCTGCTTTCTTTGCGCCAGCGCTTCCACGTTTTCGGCGCGGATCAGATGCGTTTCCGCTACATGGTCGCTCAGGATCTGACGCTCCTCGAGCGCTATTCCCAGCTCTCTGTCCCAATGCGGCAGCGATAGCCATTCCAGCAGCCGTTTGTCGCTGCGCGTCGCATAGGTGAAAGGATTTGGCGCGACATAGACGCGACCCCCGTGATAAGCCTTCCGTAGGGCGCAGAAATCCTCAGACTGCCAGAAGAAATCGGTCGAGCGATTGATGACGAAGCTCACCGCCTGCCCTTTGAACAGCAGTTGCTGGCCATCCCAGTGAACCTCTGCGGGGCAGCCGAGCTCGGCCCGCCAGCCGCGCCGGCGTAACAGATCGCAAACTAGCCGGAGTTCTTTGCGAAATTTGCCTTGTTGCAAAGATTCAGCATCGTCGAGAACAAGAAACAAGTCTGCAGGGCATTCTCCAAAGAATGCCCTGGCCTCCTGCTCCACCAAGTCTCCAATATGCCGGTTGAATGCGGGCAAACGGGCAGGCGCAATTATCCGTTGCTCCTGTCCCAGACCCGCTGTCTCGTAGTACTGAGCATTGATGACCGCGGCAAATATGAAACCAGATCCGTTGTCATTGAACTCGATCAGCTGCCAGCCGCCCTCAGGGGGAAGATGAAAATCCCACGCGCTGAAAAAACAAACCTCCGGTCGTCTAATCTGCGCAATTGCTGGCGCATCGCGCAAGGCCGCCCCCTGCCAGGCCTCACGGGCAGTAACGCGGTCAAAGGAGAGAATGAAATCCGATATCTCGGCGAGGATGGCGCTAGGAATGACCTGATGTTGCGGCACTACCGAGAATTCTCCCGGCACTTCCGGCATCCCGGCGGCTTGGAGCGCAGCGTAGAAGTTCACGGGAAGCCCTGCCTTGAGCTTCAACTTATCCTCTCAACCTGCTGCGGAACAGATTGACTTTGGGAGCCCCGGGGCTTCACTGACGAAACCCAAGATTCCTTTGCGTCTAATTCTGAACGACCGGACCACGGCTCAAACCCTGCCTCATCTCGAATAGTCGCACAAAGAGATGATTGATTCGAACTGGCGGATCGTCGGTGGTCGGGGGCGAGGTTGATGCTCTTGCCCAACGGCCAGAACCGCCGCCGTTGACCCGGACCGAATACTCGGATTCATTTCCCTTGATCCATATCGATGCCGACGCCGGCTGCGGCGGCAACCTCGCGACCGCGAGGCCAGTGCTACGCAATTCACGGGCGGGACCCGCCAAGCTCATCGCAAGTATGTCGATAATCAGGAAAGAAAAGCGGGTGATTGGGTCTCGCCTACCAAGGCCCGAAGAAAGTCCGCACGACTGATGATGCCGATCATCTTGCCGTTATCCATCACCGGCACCCGTTTGATCCGCTTCAATTCCAGCAGAGCAGCAACCTTTGCCAGCGGCGTGTTCTCAAACACCCTGACAACGTCTCGGGTCATGATGTCTTCGAGGTATCTACCATGCGATCTGAAATATTCGCCAAATAATTTGAAGTCGCTGATGGATCGCGGGTTCCGGGCCCACGGATGGAGTTCGGTCCCGATTTCGATCCGCCGAAGCAAGTCGCCTTCTGTGACCATGCCGACGAGCCGTCCCTCCTCATTGACCACCGGGAGACCACTAATGCGGCGATCGAGCATTAGCTTTGCCGCTTCCGAGACCGTCGCCTTGCACGAGATGGTCACCACTCTTGGCGACATTACATCTTTGGCGTTCATCGCTTCCCTCCTCCGTGCGCAGTCATCTCCCGACTGGGTAATGAGCGGGGGCCTCGCGCTTGGTTTCAGGATGGGTGGAGCCACAAGGAGGGTCATTGACGCAGGTCAATATCGGCGACGCCATCGAGATGGTTGATCACTATTCCAGAGATCGTCTTCGGCGACTCTCCAGCCGGGCGCCGCGCCACCAGGCGCTAAATTGGATTCCTCCCTCTCAATCCGGTTCGTGCTTGTCGGACCTAACCTCTCGCCAGAGTCCGCCGAGCGAGCGCCAATTCTCCCACAGGCCGGCCAACGCCATCAAGCGCTGGTCCGCCAGTGCAACGGTATAGGGCTGCTTTCCCGCCTTGGTTTTCTTCCACTCGTAAAAGTTATCGACGGGCACGAGACAGCGACGCTGCTGGAATGCTTCCCGGAAAGCGGGCTTGCTTTCGATCCCCTCGGCCTTGGCGTTGATATTGGCGAAGCCAACTTTGATGTCCTTGGCCAGAACGGCACGAGACCCGACCGCATCACGTCCAAGCTGCGCTCGTGGGCTTTTGCATCGTAGTGGACGACGGGAAGGGGGTCAGTCGGCGCGACGTTCCAACTCGGCCCGATGTTTAGGGGTGGGCCGATGCGGGCGGAATCGAGAACACGAGCTTGATCTCGCTGACATCCGAGGAGAGGCGGACACGGCCGCACATCCTCGAAAAATAGGGTCACCCGACATGCACGACCAAGCCGCTCGACAGGATCAAGCGGGCATGGCAGTCTAGCGTAGAACGAATGAGGAACACGAGATGCCAGGAAACTCGCGCGAAATGATTACGTCGGCCGAGCGGAGCTTTCCTGTCCGCGTCAGGATCGCTGTTCCGCCTCGCGGTCTCGGGCAACGCCTTACTCAAATGACCGCTTGGCTCGACGAGAATTGCGGGTCCGATCGATGGGCGACGACGCCGTCCGGGGTGCGCGGGGTCTTGAACGACGCGATCTCGATCTACTTCGCGGATGCGACGCTTGCGAACGCGTTCGTTGCGCGATGGTGCTTGGGATCCAAAGCCGAGACGACGGGTGGTGTCTTCCGGGTGAGGGAGGATGACCCGGCGCCGCGCGTCGGGACGCAGCTGCATAGGACCCCGCGAGGCCAGGGAGACATGTAGACCCGAAAGCGGCGCCTGCGCGACTGATCCGGGAGACCTGATCGCGCCCGTGGCGGCGATATCGTCGGCGACTGCCTCACTCCCGACAACCCGACGTAACTGGCCACGTCGATCCTGCGGCATCACGGCGGGGTGGGTGTCATAAAGTAGGGCCGGGCGGTACCGGAGTACCGGAGGCGACGCCACCTATGTCGGAAATTGGCATTAATCACGCATGGCGGTGAGGCGTCGGGCGGCGCCTACAGCCGGTGGATTGCCATTGCCGGTCGAATCCTTTCTGCCTGCCCGAGCGGCTTCGACTCGATCACGCGAGCGCTGTGACGGCTTCCCGCTTCTGGCCGGGAAGCGGGATCGGGAAGACGGCGGCGGTGCGGATCGGCGCCATCCAGAAACGACTGAGCCGCCGGATCTCACTATCCTCGTCCTCGAGCAGCAAATCCGCCTTGCTCCTAGCGCACAGCCACCGCACGAGCTGCACACCGAAGACCTCCTTGCGCGCTATGCCGAGCGCAGTCGAGAATGCCCACGCGGCTGCCGCCAGTTGATGCGTATAGAAAGGTCCGGAGGTGCCCCTGCCTGTCTTCAGCAGCACCTCGCCCGACCAGAGGACGACTGCGGGCTCCGTTATATGTTCGGAGTCTCGAGCCACCTGCCAGGTGATGTCGCGTCCGGCGCTCTCCGGGTGGTCTCGCTCCTCCGCATCGGCCGCGCGCAGAAGGTAGGCGGCCTCGTCGCCCGTCGCGGCGCGCAGGAGCACATGCAGCCCGTGCTCCACGTCATCGGTAATCTCGGCCGCCAGGACGTTATTGTAGCTGCTCGTCACGAATACAGTGACCATGGTTAGCAATGGCTCGGCGTCGCTCCGTAGCCGGCCGGCGGTGTCATGACCCACTGCGAGACGGGGATCGATCCGGATCGGCAAGCTTGCGGCAATGAGCGGATCGATCGGCCGAAGCCATTTTGGCTGAACGTCGGGTTTAGTGTCTTTCCCAGTCATGGCCCGGATTGCTCAGTTGTGCGAAAGACTAGTGGGAGAACATCTTTGCGCGGCTCGAACTGCTTAGGAACCTCTGCAAAAGGCATCAGTCAATAATCGTGGTATGAAGCGCAACTGGGGGCGTTGTTGCGCAGGGGTTGGGGGGAATGAAGCAGCTGACACTGGCGACGGTGGGGTTTGATCGCTACGCCAAGACCACGCGGCGGGCGGCGTTTTTGGCCGAGATGGAGGGTGTGGTTCCGTGGTCGGCGCTGTGCAAGCTGATCGAACCGTTCTATCCCAAGCCCGGCAATGGCCGGCGGCCGATCGGCGTCGAGCGGATGCTGCGCATCTATTTGTTGCAGCAGTGGTTCAATCTGTCGGACCCGGCAGTGGAGGAGGCGCTGTACGATTCGCTGGCAATGCGGCGTTTTGTTGGCGTCGATCTCGGGCGCGAGGCGGTGCCGGATGAGACGACAGTGTGCCGCTTCCGCCACCTGCTCGAGGAGCACAATCTGGGCCGGCGGTTGTTCGACGAGGTGCACCGCCACCTGGCCGCGAAGGGGCTGAAGGTGGCCACCGGCACGATTGTTGATGCCACGATCATCAATGCGCCGTCCTCGACCAAGAATGCCGCCAAGGCGCGCGATCCCGAGATGCATCAGACGAAGAAAGGCAACCAGTGGTACTTCGGGATGAAGGCGCATTTCGGGGTCGACAGCCGCAGCAAGCTGATCCACGCGGTGGTGGCGACGCCGGCCAATGTTGCCGACAGCAAGGTGCTGCCCGATCTGTTGCACGGCAGCGAGACCCGCGTGTGGGGCGACCAGGCCTATCGCGGCCAGCGAGCGGTGATCCGGCAGCACGCACCACGAGCGCAGGACTTCATCAACCGCCGCTACCGCTACCGCGGCGTCGTGGACGAGATCGAGCGGGCGAAAAACCGGACCAAATCGAAGGTGCGCGCGAAAGTCGAGCATCCCATCGGCATCATCAAGCGAGTGTTTGGTTTCGCCAAGGTGCGCTATCGGGGGCTCCGAAAGAATACTCATCGTCTCATCGTCACCTGCGCCCTCGCCAATCTGTTTATCGCGCGCCGGCATCTCTTGCGCTGCGATGTGGCGTAATCTGTCTGGCTTGACCACCAGCGGTTGCGAAACCGCAGACACCGCACTAATAACGACCCTGCTACTCCCACACGGTTACTGGCTGCTGCAAATTCAATGGCGGGCATCCACTCGCAGCTCTTATTCAGACCTTCCCTTATCGTTCATTCGTAGTGCGCAGGCACCCATACCCATTCGCCGCCGCGCCAAACGTGGTACCCTTCGACAAAGCGCCAATACGGGACTGGGCGGGGAATGGTCTCAGGGGGCACCCAGACATATTGCAGGCCCTGAAGTTGCCAGTGCCCAGGCAGGAGCGCGTAGGTGACAGTGGGCTGAGCCGGCGCAGTGTTGTTTGGCCCTGGCGTGACGAGAGGCGGCGCGAGGAGGTTGATCGGTTGGGCCGAGGCAACCGCAGCAGCAATCGTCGCCAGAGTCGACAGCGTGGCCACAGACATTAGGCGCCGGACCATAGCGTTGCATTTCATCGGTGGCACCGATTGGCTCGAGACATCAGTGGTCGGGTCACGTGAGCGAGGCGAGGGCGGCGTGTCCCGTGTTTCACTCATGGAGGCGCTCCAAGTCCTCGGTGAATCTTCCGGGGCGCGGTCTTCGCTCGCCCGGTGCGGATTTTGCACAGCATCAGGCAGCCGTTCGGATGCTGTCGCCGTCGCGCAGCGTTTGGAGCTGACGCATGACCGAGGCGAGATGAGCTTGGAAAGTCGCAACGGCCATCGCTGGCGGTTCGACCTCGATCTGCCCCTCCAGCGCCGCATCGCGTTCGGCGAGAATGGATAGCGCCGCACTCCGAGCTGCCGAGCTCGAGGCGCCTGCGACCAGATCGATCGCGGCGAGGCGGCGGGATAGATCTACGTCGATCGGCTCGCTCGGCAAACCGGTAGTGCCGGAGCCTGGAACGACCGCGGAGCTTGCCGCCGACAGCATCGGCGTGATGCTTGTGATGGGTAGCTCATCCGCCGGCTGAGATGGAGCCGGGGAAAGGAAGTTTGCCGGCACGCACCCGATCTCTTCGAGGGCACCGCGCGCGCAAGCGCCCGCATCTCCGCCCTGGCGTGCGGCTTCGCGAAAGCCGCGCAGCAACGCCGCTAGCCCGGGCGAGACTTCCTCCTCGGGTCCCAGCGCCAGCTTCTCGTTCTCGATGGCGGCGGCGATGCCGCCGAGCCGTTCGCGCCGGCTGTGCACCGCGTCGGGATCGGGGGTGCGGAGCACGACGCCTCGACCGAGCCGCTTCGGCCCAGTGTCGTCGATCTCGGCATGGAAGACGCGCGCGTATATCCGGCGTCCGCCAAATAGCACGATCGCCTCGCCTTCGATCAATCTGGTAAGGTCGTTCCAATCGACGCGGGAGACCGGACGTATCTCGGCGTGTCGCGCCTCGCGATAGGCGCCGTCTCCGGCACCGTGATAAGCGGTCGCCTGTGTAATATAAGTCTGCCCGGCGGTTTTCTCGATCCACTCGCGGGTGCGTCCCGAATCCTGCTGGCGCATTGCAATCGTGAGATTGGCATTGCCGAGCAATGAGGCGGTTTTTTCGCCGAGGCGCGCCCAGATCCCGGATACTTCCTGGAACCCGAGCATGAAGCAGATGTTGAGACCCCGGCCCATCGCGAGCATGCGGTCGAGCCCACTCGTCGCATAGTAGGCGAGCTCGTCGAGCACGACCGGGAACGGGGAGGGGCCCATGCCGGGCTTGTCGGCCTCGGTGTAATCGCCCTCGAGCGAGGCGCCCAGCAATTGCGCCATCATTCCACGCAACGAGGCCACAACCATCTTGCCGAGTGCTGCGAGCGTTGCGTCGGAGTTTTCGAGGGCCGGCAGATTGACGACGAGGATGCGGCGGTTCAGCACGACGTCGCGCATGTCGATGTCGCCGTTGTCGACCCGGAAGATATGCCCGAGCGAAACCGCCAGCTGCGTAAAGGTCGCGGTGAAGTAGAACTGGGCGTAGCCGTGCTGCTTCGAGGGCTCATCGCCCTTCTGTTTGTCGAGCGGCACCGACGGATCGTAGCCGGGCAGTTCGCCGAGATAGGACCGCAGCGGCCAGGTGATGTCCTCCGGGATGTCGGCGCTGACATCGAGCTCGGTCACGGCCCCGGTCTCGGCATCGCGTAAGAGGACGATCTTCTCCATCGCCAGCTTCCAGATCCAGCGCAGCTCGATCGAGAAGCGGATGACCTCGATATTGAGCGAGATGCCCTTGTGGTCGCGCAGCCAGACCAAAACCGGCGCGATCGTCCCGATCAGCGCCACCGCGCGCTCGCGAAAGACGCCGTTCGGATCGTTCTGCTGCTGCTCGCCGAGCTGGCTCGCCAGCAGCTCGCGGACCGCGTCGGCGTTCCCGGTCGCAAAGGGGTTGAAGGAATGGCTGTCCTTGAGGCCGGACGCGACCATGAAGTTCAGCACGCGAATGTCATCGTCGCGGCCGAAGCGGCGGGCGAGCGCAAGCACTTTGCCGAACAGATCGCGGTCGGCCTTGCCGTCAACCAGCACAAAGCCTGAGCCTTGAGCGAGGGCGTTCGCGAGGAGGCTCAGGATGGCGGTGGTCTTGCCGGCGCCGGTCGTGCCGGGGATGGCGATGTGCTGCCGGGCGTCTTCGGCGGTCGCCCAGAGCTCGTGGCCGGTGACGCTCCAGCCGATGAAGAACGTGCCGTTCGCCGGCTTGGGCGTGCGGCTGCCAGGCATCGGGTCGCTGTAGTCGAGGCAGCCCGCAGAACGCGGAAGCCGCATCGGCAGCTTGACCCGGCGGGTCAGCACCCACAGCGCGTAGAGAACCGAGGCCGGCACCGCCAGATCGAAGATTGCTGGCTCGAGGAACGTGACGGCCGCGGCAATGCCGAGCACGAGACCTGAGGCGGAGCCCCGCAGGCCCTCTGACAATCGCGTGGTGAAGGGCCGGATATCGCGCAGGCTCTGCGCGCCGGTCCGCTCATATTGCTCCTGCGGGCCGACAATCTGCCGCGTGATCGCCAAGGATCAGTTCTCCAGGCCGAAGGGGTTCTTCCCGGACGTCTCCGGCGCGGCCCTCTGGCCGGGCGGAGGAATCACTGTGGGCGGTTGCTGAAGCTGCTTCTGAATTGTGGCAGTGACCTCGCCGGCGGTCTGCGCCCGACCTTCGCGCGGCCGGGGAGGATCCGGGAAGGCGCGCTGCTCGGCACTCGGCTCCGGCCGCGGCAGAGCGGCCGCTGTCCGGGCCAGCTCGGGTGCTCGCGGGAGGCTGCCAAAGTGCTGCCCGGCGGCAAAGCTGCCGGCCAGCAGCATCGCACCCAGGCTGCCCTTCAGGAGGAGACGACCGAGGTGCGGGGCAGTTCGGGTGGCGCCCGCCGCGCCAAGGGGAGCTACAAGCGCGCCTCCGGCACCCGAATCAAGTCCGCGGCGGGCTTTCGCGAGGTCAGATCTAGCGATGACAATATGGACGTGAGCATCCTCGGGGATTTCGATTTGCATACGCCTCGGTTCCGTGATCGGGGCTTCTGTGGCGCAGCGTCGCGCGGATTTCTGCGAACGGCGGCGGCTTTGAAATTCGTGTGCTGAATTAGCGCGCACCCCCTAGAAGGAGCCCGCGGAGAAGGTTGTCGGCGGGGTCACCTCGTAAGTGGGTGCACACTGGACCCTCCATGCCGCTGCCTCTGGCTTGGCTGCTAATTCGAGGACAATCTTCAACCGTCAAACGGCAGCGATGTCAGCGCGTAGGCCTTGCCCGTCAGCACGTCGATGACGCCAACGCTCCGATTACGGCCGTTACTCACCATGGCGTGCAGCGGGGGATTCCCCAATTCGGTCGTTTGGGCCACCGAATAAAGGCTCACCCGCGCGCGCCGATTAAAGTGAAAACAGTGCAGTGCCTATGCGAGCGCGCCTGACAGCCCCGCAAAGTCGGCGGTTCGATGGCCACGTCAGGGATAGCCTTACTTATATTTCGGGTTTTACGGGGGTGGGGCGGAGTTCGGCCGGTGCATTCCCTTCGATCCAGATTGATCGTCCTGTGGGTGATGTCGCTCGTCGCGTGCATCGCCGTGAGCGTCTTACTTATCCAACTCTATCGACAGTCGACCGCCGCCCAGGTCGGCCGCGCCGAAGCCGTCGTTGCGCATGCTTGCGATCTAATCCGAGACCGCTATCGCTTCTATATGGCCGGTTGGCAGGGTTCAGCACCGTCCCTCGACGATGCCGCCCTCCGTCGCGATCTGACAGGCGGCGTCGCGCTGGCGTTGGGCCGACAGGATGGCGTCGAAGGCGGAATTTGGCAGAGGGAGACGGGCTCACTTGCCTATGCCTATCCCACCTATGAGGGCAGCGGCCCCAAAACTGATCTGCCGACAGCCGAGCAAGACCGAATCCGCTCGATCAATGACGAGAGTGCGCGCGAGCAGCAGGCGGCCGATCAGCGAGTCGCATTGCGTTCGCAGACCTTGCTTCTCCACGCCTGCCCCCTTGCCGGGCCGATCCCGGACTTGACGGCCTGGACGATGGCCCGCGTCCAGGTCGCGGCTGGGTCCGGCCCACTCGGTCTTGGCCTCGGCATCCTGCTCGCCTTGATGTTGGGGATGTCGGGCCTGTTGACGATGCTGACGCTGGTGTGGTCGCGTCGTCTCAAGGGCATCGAGACCGCTCTCGCCGTCGACGACGGTCGATCACTTCCTGCTCTCGAGCGTACCGGCGAGCGCGAACTTGATCGGATCGTCGACGCGCTCAATGACGCCGCGACCCGCCTTGCCGATGCACGGCGGCGATCCGAAGCTCTGACTGCCCAGATCGCATCCTCCGAACGTCTAGCCGCGTTGGGGCGGGTCGCGGCCGGGGTAGCGCACGAAATTCGCAATCCGATCGCGGCAATGCGGTTGCGGGCCGAAAATGCCCTCGCGGGCGACGACGGTCGCCGCCGAAGGGCGCTTGCCGACATGCTCAAACAAATCGACCGGCTCGACGCACTTGTCACCGAACTGCTGGCGATGACCCAGCGCCGCGAGCCCCATCCAGTTGTGGTTGACGTAGAGCAGTTTCTCGCGGATTGCGTCGCTATTCATCGCCGGGACGCCGAGGCTCGCGCGATAACGATCGGCACAAATAGCGATGTGCGAGCCGCGACATTTGACCCGGAAATGGTCGGCCGGATTGTCGACAACTTACTCTTAAATGCAAAGAGGCACACGCCGCCGGGCGGGCAGGTCTCGATCTCGGCCAGTGCCTCCGATTTAGGGCTGCGCATCACTGTCGCCGATAGCGGCGCCGGAGTAGCTTCGGAATTGCGCGACCGGCTGTTCGAGCCATTCGTTACCGGCCGCGCTGATGGCATAGGCTTAGGGCTGGCAATCGCGCGCGAACTCGCCGACGCTCACGGTGGCCGACTGGGCTTACTCGATCACGGAAGTGCAACGGCGGGATGCGGTGCAGTGTTTGTCCTCGATCTTCCACGAGCCCTGGATGGCGACCATCCTGATTGTCGATGACGACCCCGCGATCCGCGAAGCGCTGTCGGAGACGCTGAGCGATCTTGGCCACATGCCTGCGGCGGTGATCGGAGGCGCCGAGGCGCTCTTATGGCTCGAACGACGCCGCGCGGATGCGGTGCTCCTCGACCTCCGGATGCCCGGCATGGACGGAATGGAGGTGCTGCGTCGCATTCGCGGCAAGACAAGCCCGCCGCCGGTCGTGATCCTGACCGCCGTGCCAACGAGCACCAACACGATCGAGGCGATGCGGCTCGGTGCGGCCGACCATCTCGCAAAGCCGATCGGCCGTAGTGATTTGGCTGACCTGCTGGATCGTGTCTTGGCGGTGCCGCCATCCGCACAACCGACAACGACGATCGAGCATGATGGCGATCTCATCGGTGTCAGCGCTCCAATGCGAGAGGTAGCGAAGACAATCGGCCTCCTCGCCGACAACGACGCCACCGTGTTGATCACGGGCGAAACGGGGACCGGGAAAGAGGTGATCGCTCGTGCTATCCATCATCACGGCAGGCGGGCTAAGGCGCCTTTTATCGCGGTCAACTGCGCCGCAATCCCCGGCGAGTTGCTGGAAAGCCTGCTGTTCGGCCATGTGCGCGGTGCATTTACCGGTGCGGTGGCTGATCGACTCGGGTCATTTCGTGAGGCCGATCGCGGCATCCTGTTTCTCGATGAGATCGGCGACATGGACAGGGCGATGCAGGCCAAGCTGTTGCGCGCCTTGCAGGAACGTGAGGTGACCCCGGTTGGCGGCAGGCCGGTGGCGGTGGATGTCCGCGTCATCGCCGCCACTCATCGTGATCTCAACCTGCTCGTGCGAGACGGCCTGTTCCGCGAGGATTTGTTTTACCGTCTCGGCGTCGTACCGTTACCTCTGCCACCGCTCCGCGAGCGCCTCGCCGACATCGTGCCTCTGGCCGAGCATTTTCTTGCTGTCGCCGCCGCGAGCGGTGAGCCGAAGCACTTGTCTGCTGATGCTGCCGGGCGGCTGCTCCAACACAGATGGCCCGGCAATGTGCGCGAATTGCGGAACGCTATGGAGCGGGTGAGCGCTCTCGTTCGCAGTCCCATTGTCATGGCAGCCGACCTCGATTTCCTCGGTCACAGCAGCGCGGTCGACGAAACCGATTGGCTGTCGGGGACTATGCCAGAGGCGGTGGCCCGTTTGGAGCGCGAGATGATTTCGCGGGCGCTCGTCGCGGCCGGCGGTAATCGCACCCAGGCGGCAGAACGTCTCGGCATTCGCCGCCAACTACTCCACGAAAAGATCGCGCGTTACGGTCTCGATCCGTCCGGAAATCGGGCGGACGGTGTCCGCAAAGAGGACGACAAGCCGCGATCGAGTGCGGACAAATGCGAATAAGAGCAGTAGCTTAGCGTCTGGCACACGCCTTGCCTTCCTCGTGATCCAAGTCGTCCACGGGAAGGCGAGATGAAGCCGACACAACTACTGTTTGTCATCAGCATCTTCTTGGCTGCGGGGTCCGGTGCCGCGCGCGGTCAAGGGATAGCAGGCGCCGACCCGGACCAGTTTCCGGCAATCCATGGCAAGGCCGCCCAATACAGCCTGACGCCGCGCGGCGAGGTCGACGGACTCATTCTCGACGACGGCACCCAAGTGCATATGCCGCCCCACGTCGGCGCCCAACTCGTCTTCGCTATCAAACCCGGCGAGCAGATCACGGTGCGAGGGCTGAGGGCGCGGCAGATTGCGCTGATCGAGGCAGTCTCGATTACCAACGATGCGACCCACCTCTCCGTAACCGACACTGGCCCGCCTGGACCCGGCGGCACCGGACAGACTTTGCAAGCGAGTGGCAACGTTAAGGCGCAACTGCACGGGCCGCGCGGGGGACTCAACGGCGTATTGCTGGAGGACGGCACGATCATCCACCTGCCGCCCAATGAGGCCGATCGGCTAAGTGCGCAACTGGTGATCGGTCAGCCGCTCTACGTGACCGGCGACGGAATTACCAGCCCGCTCGGCAAAGTGATTGCGGCCCGACAGATCGGCCCGAACGCTTCGCAGTTTGCCGAGATACAGCCCGGACCACCCGGGACGGGTCGTCGTGGGCCTCCACCACCGCCGCGCTGATGCAAAAGCGAACGGTCTCGGAATGCCCGAGTTATCGACCGATGCAGCCGTCATCGCGGCCGGCAGGCGGCGATCTGCTGCGATTGAGGCATCCAGGGAGGCATCTCGCCCGGAACGGAGCGCCTCGTGGAGACGGATCAGTCGCGCCATTGTCGCCTTGGTGGTCGTGGTGGCTTTGGCCGCTGGCGCCGGCACTTCTTGGTTGTCCGTTACGCCGTTGCAGGCTGAGTTCGGCCGGCTTGTCGCGGCGGCGATCTTCATATCGAGCTACGCGGCGCTTGCGATCGGTCGCGTTCCCGGCTTGGCGCTGGATCGGGCCGGTATCGCGTTGGTGGGCGCCGCGATGATAGTCGGGTGCGGTGCTCTTCCGCTCGAAGATGCCTTCAAATCCATAGACCTCGACACGCTGACTCTGCTGCTCGGCATGATGATCGTGGTGGCCCACTTGCGGCTTTCGGGTTGTTTGTCGGCGGGAACCGCATTGATCACACGGCGGGCGCACCCTCCGCTAACTCTGCTGGTCGCGATTACCGCCGTCGCAGGTGTGCTGTCGGCCGTCCTGGTCAATGACGCCATCTGCCTCGTGATGACCCCGCTAGTCATCGAACTATCGCGGTCGACCCGCAGCAAGCCCGTTCCTTATCTGCTCGCGGTGGCGATGGCCTCGAACATCGGTTCGGTTGCGACAATCACGGGCAATCCCCAGAACATGATGATCGGAAGCCTCTCGCATATCCCATACGCAGTTTTCGCCGCCGTCCTCGGCCCTGTTGCGGCTATCGGACTCGCGCTGACGGTGGGGATGATCGGTCTGTTGTATCGTCGAGACCTGGGTCGCGCAGCACCATTCGGGCCCGGACTGCCGGCCCCCACGATCGACCGAATCTTGGCACTGCGAGCAATTGCCGGTACGGCGGTTCTGCTCGTCCTGTTGTTCGTCGGCGTGCCTCCAGCCAAGGCCGCGATGGTCATAGCGGCGGTTCTTCTGCTGACACGACGGGTCAGGAGCGAGCGCATCTATGCGGAGATAGACTGGTCGCTCCTGCTCATGTTTGCCGGCCTCTTCATCATCATCGCCGGAGCCGAGCGCGCTCTGCTGAACGGCGATCTCATGGCCGTGATCCAGCACCTTCATCTCGGCGAAATACCGGTTCTTTCGGGACTGACGGCCGTCCTCTCAAACATTGTCAGCAACGTGCCGGCTGTGCTGCTCCTCAAGCCGATCGCAGCTTCGCTGCCGGATCAGCGCTCGGCATGGTTGACGGTCGCAATGGCCTCCACGCTGGCCGGCAACTTCGCCCTGCTCGGATCGATCGCCAACCTGATAGTCGTGCAGGGCGCCGCCGCGAGTGGCATCCGGATTGGTGCGTGGGATTACACCAAGGTCGGTGCTCCGCTGACGTTGCTGACCCTGACGCTCGGGACGTGTTGGCTATGGCGGTAATTGAACCCATTGCTGTCGTGAGCCAAGCCCATCGCGCTCCACGGTTCAACCCGGTCTCCCTCGACGCGCTGAACTTTCTGCTCGCAGATGTGCGCGGCGCCCTTGGGCCGTACCTGAATGTGTTCCTGGTCACCCAGCTACATTGGAATCAGTCTAGCGTAGGACTGATCACGATGTTAGGCGGCTGGCTTGGGCTTGCGGCGAGAGCACCGATCGGCGCCGCGATCGACGCGACCCACGCCAAGCGTGGGCTCATCGTGGTTGCCTTGCTCTTATTGGCGGTCGGTGCGACAGCGATCTCGATCGCCCCATCTTTCTGGGTCGTGATGATCGCCAACGGCGTGGTCGCCATCGTCGGCGATATCTTCGGCCCGGCGATTGCGGCGATCACTCTTGGCATCTATGGCCACGGCCTAGCTCGCCGCATGGGCCGTAACGCTGCTTTCGATCACGCTGGGAACGTCGCTATCGCGGCTGCTGCTGGAGTTGTCGGCTGGGCGTTATCGCAGAGCGCGGTGTTCTTGCTGGTGCCAGCCTTTGCTCTTCTCTCGGCATTCGCGGTGCTCTTGATCCCGTCCGGTGTCATCGATCACGAGCAAGCACGAGGCGCGACGCCGGGTTACGAGCGGTACTCGGGCATCTCAATCATTCTGACCTGTCGGCCGCTCCTGCTCTATGCGGCGTGCGCGATGCTGTTCCATTTTGCAAACGCACCGCTATTGCCGCTGGTCGGCCAAAAGCTCGCGCTAGCACATCCGGCCTGGAGCACGGCGATGATGTCGTCATGCATCATTGCCGCACAGATCATCATGCTGCCGATCGCGCTTCTGGTAGGGCACACGGCCGATACCTGGGGCCGCAAGCCGATCCTGTTGATCGGGTTCGGTATCTTGCCGGTGCGTGCAGCGCTCTACTCGCTCTCCGACAACACCGTATGGCTCGTCGGCGTCCAGTTGCTCGATGGGATCGGCGCCGGGATTTTCGGTGCGATCACACCTCTGGTGCTGGCCGATCTGATGAACGGCACCGGCCGGTACAACGTTGCACAGGGTATCGTCGCGACGGTTCAAGGGATCGGTGCGTCGACGAGTGGGTTAGTCGCCGGCCTGATCGTCGATCACTTCGGCTATACGGCGGCGTTCCTCGAAGCAGCCGTCGTTGCAGCCATCGCGTTCACGGTGCTCTTGGCCCTCATGGCCGAGACTGCGCCACCCGACCGCGGATTGATACGGGCACCGTGGGGGTCCGATGATCATAGTAGAACGGCAGTTCACCCCCAATTTTCCGCTGTGGTCCTCGGTTCCGGTAGGGTCGGTTCAGCGAATTGAGGCGCTCCCCCGGCTTCAAGACGGTCCCCACCCGGCGCAGCGCGTCTCTGCATCCCGCACTTGGCACCAAGTGTGGCAGGCAGAAGGGCCCGCAAGTCTCCGCGTCGTCATTACCTCCGCACCCTTGCCGCGTGCGTCGCCGCTGCCATTTTGCGTAGCGCCTCGATCGCGCGGTCCATGCTCGGCTCGATCAATGGCTCGCCAGCAAGCCGCTCGACGGCCCAATGGTCACGGGCGCCGACGGCCTCGACACGCGGGTTCGGGTGAAGGTAGCGGCCAACGCCCTCGGTCTCGAAACCGAGCGAATGCAGAGCGTACCAAAGCGGCCGATCGACGAGTTTCAGCCACGCAAACTGGCCGGGTGCGAGCACACCGGCCCGCAGCCGCGCAGTATTGAGCAGCGCCATTAGCGCGATATGCGCGTATGCGTGGCGGTTTGCGATCGCCAGAGCCGGGGTGACCAACTCCCCGTCCCCGAGGAAGGCATCCGCCTCGGCAACGACGGACACGGGCAGAGCGAGCGGTGTCTCCGGGCCCTCCTGCTTGTCCTGATCCGAGTTGGCCAGAGTGGCTGATAGATCCCCGAGCAGGCGCGATGCCTCGGCTCGTCTCTGCGCCAGGTGCAACGCAAAGGCGGCAAACAGGCAGCGGACTTGCGGGCTGGCATCTTGTACGCCCCGCCAGTGCGGACCGAGCTGCCGGACCAGAGCGCACCGCGCCGCAGCCTCATCAAAGTCCCCATCAGAGGCTGTCGCAAAACGGGCGATCCACTCCGCGGGCGTCAATGCGTAATCGGCCGGCCGCGGATCACCCGGCGCCGCGCCTGTTGCGCCGAAAGCCGGCGGCACGAGGCGCAGAGAGCGGCGGACAAAAGCGGCGCTCGTCCGAAAGGACGCGGCCTGTTCACGGATCAGACTGTCGAGATCGAAGGCGCGCTTGTAGCGCGCAGGCGCGGCCCGCACGGCGCAGATTGCGACGAGCAGCAGCATCAATATCGCTGCCGGAATCCGAAAGAACACCCCGACCGCGCGGCTGATCCCGTAGAGGTCGTGGAGCGTGACGCTCTCCGGGTTGGCTGCGAGCATCTGCCGATCCGCCAGATCGAAGCGGTCCGTGAAAAGCTGGATCAAGGCAATCTCGTGATGGCGCAGCGCGATCACGCTGGCGCTGATCTCGCCGTGATAGGAGGTCCACAGGAGGTAGGCGCCAACGCAGCAGCCGACGAGGATGACGATCAGATTGAACCCGGTGTTGTCATCGCCTGAAGGCCAAGCCGCGCGGGGATGGGGCGGGGATCGCATCGTCAGTCGTCACCGGTAGGGCGCTAGGGGCGGTTCGATCACTTTCGTCACGTGCGGCCGGGTAGATGTATCTGCCTGCCCGACGAGCGCGCGGAGGCGAATGACCTCGCGCAGCACGACGCGCAGATACCGGGTCTTATGCTCCGGCGTGCGTGAGTGATAGTACCCGACCCCTTCCCAGAAGTTGTCGCCGGCTTCGTCGAGGCCGCGGCGCAAGATCCATGCTCCGGCCTCGACATTGGCGCAGAAATTCTCGCGCAGGGCCTTGTAGGTATCAGAGATCGTCGCGTTCCAATGCGCTGCCAGCTCCGGCAGCCAGATCTCGTTGACCTGGATCGGGCCGATGTCCACAGTACCGTTCGTGTTCGGGCTCACGCGGCCAAGCGAGCCGCGCTCGACGTTGAGCAGGACTACCAACACGGCCGGCGGTAACCGGTAAAGCTTGGCCGCGGCGGTGATGCAGCCCCGAATTATTGCCTGGTTGTCCGGAGCATCGCCCGCTTTGACCGGCCCAGCTGGGACAATAGCGAGCACCGTCGCGAGGAACGCCACACCTCTCATGGGGCGGCTCCTGCGCCAGCCCGAGGGGAAGGTCTCGTCCGGCGGTCGATCCGATCTCTGGCGGCTGACCACAGCGCATTGAGGTCGTTGATAACTATCGCCGACGGCCCGGCGACCTGCGCCGTCGCCTCCATGGTGGCGAGCATCACGGTTGCGAAATGACCCGCGCCGATCCTCCGAAGCCGGTAGCCGAGCAGGGCCTGCGGTTCGCGCACGATGTCGAGCGAGAAGCCATTGCCGGTCGCCTCGCGCCAGATGGCCTCGCCGGCGACGACAAAGGCCGGCAGCAGGCCGGAGGGGGCGGCGGCGCTGAGCGGGGTTACCACGAGGTCATGCCCGGTCGCCCCGTCACGATAGACAATGCTCCGTCCGTCTTGGGTGAGAAGCGCCTCCATAGTGCGCGAGACCCACTCGACACTGACGGCGATCACGCGAGCCTCCGCCGGTTCCACACCGGAGCAGCCGTGCGGACCTTGCCGACCAGGGCCCTACGGGTCAGCCGCAGCATTGCCGGCAAGGTCAGACCCAAGAACGAGATCGTCGAGAAGAACGCGACGCCTGATATCGCAATGTAGAGGGTGGGCCAACTCCAGTAGACCATCACGCTGAGGATTGGCAGGCAGGCGCGGGCGTCGAGCATCAGCAGACGGACCGGTTGGCCGGTGTTGCGCCACATCGCTCAGCCCGCCTGCCGCAGCTCATAGGCCGCGGTCTGTTCGGAGATCCTGCCCTCATGCAGAGCGTGTTCAATCGCCGCAGAAAACGGCTGGCCTTGCTCCTCTACGGCTCGGCGCGTGAGCGCCGGCCATTCGCTCGGGTCGGTGTGCAGAAACGTGCCGCGCAATGCGGCATCGAATGCAAGATATTCGCGAAGTACGGTGCGCTTGCCATCAACAGAGCGCGCGAGCCGCTGATTGATGACGAGCCGCAGCGACTGCGCGACCGCGGAGATCAGGTTGTCGCGCTCACTTGGTGGGCAGAGGCTCGCAATGCGCTGCATCGTCAGCGCCACGTCGTTCGCGTGTATTGTCGTTGTCAGCACGTGGCCCGAGATTGCGGCCTGGATTGCAGCGTCCATCGTCTCACTGTCGCGGCACTCGCCGACAATGATGTCGGTCGGCTCACGACGCATTGCCCCGCGAACGAAGGCGGCAAAGCTCGGCAGGTCGCGCGGGATCTCGGTCTGGTTGATCGTCGACGACAGACCGCGCACGCGCTCCAAGAGGAATTCCACCGGTGCTGCGCCCTCGACGATGTTAAAATGTCCCTCCGGATCCATGAGCTTTGCGACCGTCATGCCGGCGATCAATGTCGATTTGCCGGAGCCGGTCGCGCCTGAAACAATCACCATGCCCTGACGCGGACGATAATTGTCGAGAATGCCTGGTTCGACGAGCTGCTCCTCGATCGACGGCGGCAAATCCGAAATCGGCCGCAGCACGATGTTTCCGCCGTCCCGCCGCGAGGTGCGCGTGGGCGTCGCGTTGAGCCGGAAGCGAAGCCGCGTCGAGCGGTCGATCGGGATTGCATAGGCCGTATCGAAGTCGTTGCCGC